>Ga0247608_10001930_pt1 | contig 27401 bp, 18 predicted proteins | sample 176DNAGHGlowgp2_FD_193490 | JGI IMG/M metagenome (GOLD analysis project Ga0247608, IMG submission 193490) | Sheep rumen microbial communities from Palmerston North, Manawatu-Wanganui, New Zealand - 1766 DNA GHGlow gp2 | ecosystem: Host-associated > Mammals > Digestive system > Stomach > Rumen ... | reverse complement strand
CCATCAGGTCAATGTCCGTCTGAGCCAGACTATCTATCAGGTGAGCCTGCAATTCTGGGTCATCAATAGAATTGGCAATGCTGACCTTGACATCGTGTTCGTATAAATGCTGGGCAGCAAGCATCTCTTGGTTCACTTTCTCGCGCCAAGGTCCTTTTGAGCATTGTGCTACTCCAATCTTATATACCTTCTCTTCGGTACACGAAGCCAACAACATTGCACCTATTATATATAATAATGTACGCATGAGTATCTTATGCATATGCTTAGTATTTTATCCGGCTGCAAAAATAAATAAAAAATGGGAGAATTCCAAGCGACATCAAAGTTTTTTATAGTTTGCCCGATGGTTGCCGTACTGTTCAGAAGGGCCATCGAATGCGTACTATCATTGGCATGAAAGCATAAAAATGGCTTTTTTGCAACCGAGTTGCGTATTTTTTGTTGTACCTTTGCACTCGCAAAATCGTAACATTGCAGCCGATGGATATACAGAGTTTCTTTACATCGCTTTTGAACGTTGTCTGCGAGATGGCTCCTTACCTGCTGTTGGGATTCTTTATCGCAGGGGTGTTGCACGTGTTCGTGCCACAGAAGTTCTATGCCAATTACCTTTCGAGGAAAAACAAGTTCTCCGTGCTTTGGGCCGCTCTGTTGGGTGTACCCCTGCCGCTGTGTTCGTGCGGTGTCATCCCTACGGCCATAGGACTCAGGAACGAGAAGGCATCAAAGGGTGCCATTGCCTCGTTTCTCATTGCCACACCGCAAACGGGCATCGACTCTATCCTGGCCACATTCTCGCTGATGGGACTTGGGTTTGCCATTATCCGTCCTATGGCAGCACTCATCACGGGTGTTTGTGGCGGGCTGCTGGTAAACCTTTTGCTTCGCGAGGATGATATGAAAGATAATGCGTCCGCTTCATGCCAAGTAGAAAGCGGAAATAGGATTTGGCGAGTGCTGAAGTATGCCTACTATGATATGCTTCGCGACATCGGTTTGCGACTGCTCATCGGCCTTGTCGTGGCAGCATTGATTCAAGTCGTGGTGCCCGATGAATTCTTCCTTGGTTTCGGCAACCAGCCGCTGTTGCAGATGCTGGTTATACTCGTCATCGCCGTACCAATGTATATCTGCTCGACGGGTAGCATCCCCGTTGCAGCGGCATTGATGATGAAGGGGCTCTCGCCGGGAGCGGCACTGGTGATGCTGATGGCTGGGCCTGCCGTTAACATGGCTTCCATCCTCGTGGTTCATAAGTCAATGGGGCGCCGTTTCACATCGATTTACCTGATGACAATCGTAGGTTTTGCTGTCTTCTTCGGACTGTTGCTCAATGCTATGGGAACAGACTTCACCGTTGCTACCCAGGAGGCTTGCTGCATGGGCGCATCTGCTCAGCCCAACCCGTTTAAAATGATTTGTGCTACAGTATTGACATTATTAATTATATTTGCTCTTATGATGAAGTTTTTTAACAAGTTCAAGGCCAACAAGCCGTTAGATCCCGATGTGACCGTCTATCGGGTTGAGGACATGCATTGCAGTCATTGCGAGGCCGCCGTTGTCCGTGCCGTCGAGGATGTCCCAGGCGTAGAGAATGCCAAGGCTAGTGCCTCTGCCAACACCCTCACCATCAAAGGCCCTGCTACCGAAGAGGCCGTCCGCACAGCGGTTGAAGGTATCGGTTATACGTTCAAGGGAAAGGTTTGACAACCTGTGAACGAGTAACAAGGGCAAAGCTCACCCTTGGAGTCCTTGTAATCAACGAGCGCAAAATTGCGCCCGTTAACCTTCGTCCATGCCTGTTCCGTCTTGCTTATGTCCTTCAACACGTCATTGTATAAGAAATCGCCAAAATATAAGATCGTTCCGGAATGTGCGTGTTACACGAAGACAGACAGGGTGTCGCCCCTTGACCCACCTTCTGTACTACATCACACCGTACCTGGCACCGCGTTACCCATAGACTTGTGTCATTTTAATGTTGAATTGCATTGAAAACTGCATAAAAACATTTGGCTATGTTTGCCATTCCATAATCACCGGGGTGATTTCCAACTCCTGGCATTTTATAATCTTTATATGAGGAAGAAAAGTTCAGTGGATCAGTTCCGTTACCTAAGTGTGAAATGTCGACCAAATAAGAATGACTTCTTATAGCAACATTTGTCGTAGCATATTCTTTGTTCTTGTCTGGCCAGAAAGGAATTGTAACTATTTTCTTGGAGTTGGGGAATAAAGACAACAGCTTAATATATTCTTCTTCATATTTCTTTGGATCCAAAATGTCATCTTTAGCAACATTCTCACCAATCTGAACAAATAGATAATCTGGTTCTTTGTTTTCTGCTAACGCCAGTTTTCCCATTTCAAAACTGTACTTAGTGAAAGTCCTTTCAAACTGGGCAATGTTAAGAATGGAATATTTAATGTTAACATGATGCTCTTCCGATATTGTTTTCAGTAAAACGTGTACATAATCTTTGTCGACACTTGTTGCCGTTAATCCTCTTTTTCCCTCAGCAGGTTCTTCGTCAATGACAGCATGGTATGTTAAGCTATTGCCTAAAAATAGACATGTTATCGTAGAATCAGCTCCAATTATCAAAGAATCATTAACGGCTTCTAAAGGCTTCTTATTAAAATTGGATAAAGCTTTTTCTGATGGCGATTCATAAATACCTAGCAGCTCTAGGGCCTTTTCCATAATCTTTCCACGGTAATGAATTGCTGCTCCACTAAAACAAATAATCAATAAAATGTTTAATACTAAAGATACAGCCAGAATCCTTTTCTTAGTCATAATACAAATCATAATATCCGTAGAATACCCAAGAATCGGATTGATTAAATTCATATTAGCTTAACTACAAAAAAAAGCGGGGTATCTGGCTTCTACTCGTCCGTAATTCGAGGCCTTCCACAGCCTAAGTAATAAACGAGCAGAGTGATACCCACGCCGTTGGTATATATAGTATGCCCTAAAGGTGTGCTTGACGGCATAGTTAGCCGTCGGCACACCAACGGGACAGTTATATACCTACCCGTAGCATCTACTTCTGCATTGTTCTTGATTACTTATTCGTTTGTGGAAGTTTCGAATTACCAAAAACAAAGCGTCAGCGACGCATTTCAAATTGTAGTGCTCCCTCCTCCACCCGCTCCAACCATTTGTTAGGTGGCTCGGCGTGAGTTTGCGGGTGCAAAGTTACTTATTTTTTTGCAAACGAATTCATTATTCGTACTATTTCTGGCATAAAACCTTAAATATATGTGTTTATCAAAATAGGACTAGCAGATTAGCAACCAATTCAGTATGATGAGTGAACAATGTCCGTCTAAAGTCAACGTTCTTGGGAAAGAGTCAACCAACATCAGGCGGTAGGGTCAACCTTTTCCGTATGGATGGGCAAGTGTTAAAAAACAATGCCTAAATGGAGTCAACCTTATTCAGGAAAAGACACTCAATCTGATACACCCAGAGTGCTTGCGAGATGTCGTGAACGATAGAGGTCTGGTCGAAATCAAATACGGCATAGGAGTCTCCTCCACAGTTGGACAACAGCCCGTTGAGCGCTGTCTGCACCTGCGGATCCCACTTGCCTCGCAGAACCGTCGCAGTGGGATTGTCGTTGTTGTACGTCGTACACGATGTCAATACATTCGCACCACTGAAGATCGTGGTGAGCACCAATAGCCGGCTGGCGACTATCACCCATTTGGAAATCCTATTCATCATATTTCTTTATTTTTATATTTCTGATTAACTACATCCACAGAACGTGAACCATTATTTATCACTCTTTACTTCACTTTCCCAGAGGTAGAACAGGAACTGCTGGTCTGCATATTCCCATTGGATGGTGTGGAAGTGGATAAGGCGGGCGAGAAGGGTGATGACCTTGTGGCGGGGGATGGCTGAGTTGCGGACAATCTGGTTCAGTGTCTGTCGGCCTTGCATGGCGTCGAGCAGTTGGCGGACGGTGTTGTCGTAGGTCATAATCGATCCTTTGGGCTTCTGGACTTCACGCCAAAGGGCCAGATGTACTGGTGAGGCCACAATGTTCTCGTCGTTGATGCGGATATAGGCAAGTGCTTTCCCAGTCTCGTTCAGGGCGCAGACGGGGCGTTTGTCTGAAGGTGGAACTGTGGCAATGACAATCGTTCGGCCTTCTGCGTGCATCGTGTCGAACTTGATGCTGGATTCCGGCTTGCAGTATTTATAGGCAGCCTGATGCATCATGAAGATTTCCTCTTCGGAACGGACGCCAGAGAGGTGCCCGTCGTCTCGGACACCTATGAGCAGTCGGCCTCCGCAGGTATTGGCAAATGCCGACACCGACTTGGCCAGTTTGCAGGCATCGGTCACACGATACTTGAAGTCCTGCTGCTGGTGTTCGCCCTCGCTGATGAGGTTCTGAAGATAGCGCCTGTCGTCCATTGGGATGGAAAGATAAAGAAAGGCCGCTGGACTCCCGTCCAACGGCCTCTTTTCTCTCAGTTGTTCGTTGAGTAATAAATTACTGAGCAACAGCAGCAGCAACAGAGTCAACAGCAGCGGCTGTAGAATCAACCAAGCTGTCAGCAACGCTATCAACAACCTCTGCGATAGAGTCAACAGTCTCCTCGACAGGAGCCTGAGCCTTGTTACCACAAGATGCGAAAGAGATAGCAGCAACTGCTACGAACATAAATACTAATTTTTTCATTTTTCTAATGCTTTTAAATCTGTAAAACTATCATTTGTTTATTAAAACGCTGCAAAGGTAAGCATATTTTTAATACGACGTATCATTTTTTTCGATTTTTTTTTGCCTCTTTTTGTAACTTTTTAGCAAAGTGTTGATAATCAGACGAATACGAAATGTTAAAAATTGGTGTATTTTTGCCCTTTAATCGAAAAATGACAAAAATTGATGAAATTTGGGAAAAAAGATGTACCTTTGTGCCCGATAACAGAAAGAGTTTTTTGTTTGTAGTTGAGTGTTTATATTTATAGATGATTACATATATAGGGAATGATTGATTCTTCAGCTTTTCAGGGCAAGACGGCAGCGTATTACACGCTGGGCTGCAAGTTGAACTTCTCAGAGACATCGACCTTTGGCAAGTTGCTTCAGGAGATGGGTGTGCGCACCGTCGAGAAGGGTGAGCAGGCGGATATCTGTCTGATCAACACTTGTTCGGTGACGGAGGTGGCCGACCACAAGTGCCGTCAGGCCATTCACCGGATGGTGAGACAGCATCCGGGTGCCTTTGTTGTGGTGACGGGTTGCTATGCGCAGTTGAAGGCTGAGAAAGTGGCGAAGATCGATGGTGTTGATTTGGTGCTGGGCTCTGATGAGAAGGCTAACCTGATACAGTTCTTGAGCGATGCGTGGACTGGTGGAATGGGAAATGATCAAGGGCAGAAGACACCTTATTATATTAAGAAGACAAAAGATATCAAGAGCTTTGCGCCGAGCTGTTCGCGAGGCAATAGGACGCGCTATTTCCTGAAGGTGCAAGACGGTTGCGACTATTTCTGTACGTATTGCACGATTCCCTATGCTCGTGGATTCAGCAGGAATCCGACTGTCGCCTCATTGGTGGCACAGGCTGAAGAGGCTGCCCGGGAGGGAGGGAAGGAGGTTGTCCTTACGGGTGTGAACATCGGCGATTTCGGCAAGACCACAGGCGAGAAGTTCATGGATCTGGTAAAGGCGCTTGACGGGGTTGAGGGTATCAGTCGCTACAGGATCAGTTCGTTGGAGCCTGACCTGCTATCTGACGAGCTGATTGCCTTCTGTGCAGAGAGTCGGGCGTTCATGCCTCATTTCCATATCCCTTTGCAAAGTGGCAGCGATACGGTATTGAAGCTGATGCACAGACACTACGACACCCAGTTATTTGCCGACAAGATTCATCGTGTCAAGGCGTTGATGCCCGATGCATTTATCGGCGTTGACGTGATGGTGGGCTGTCGTGGGGAGACACCAGAATGCTTTGAGGAGACCTTCGACTTCCTAAGTGGCCTCGATGTGACGCAGTTGCACGTGTTTCCATACTCTGAGCGGCCTGGAACATCGGCATTGAAGATTCCATATACGGTGAGTGACCAAGACAAGAAACTGCGCTCGAAGCGGCTTCTGACGCTGTCTGACGAGAAGACGGAAGCCTTTTATCGACGCTATATCGGTCAGGAGGCAGAGGTGCTTTTCGAGAAAGCCCCGAGGGGTAGGGCTATGCATGGATTTACAAAGAACTATATCCGTGTGGAGCTTCCGGCAAAGGATGCCGATCCTGCACTTGACAATCAGCTGGTGAAAGTGAGGCTGGGTGAACTGACGGCAGACAAGCAGGCGCTGAGGGCTTGTTTATAGTTTATGGTTTATAGTTTATAGATGATTACTTTGTTGGTTATAATAATATAAGGAACGCGCGCGGATGGAAAAGAAGGTGGCAATCGTTATTTTGAACTGGAACGGACAAGCGATGCTTGAGAAGTATTTGCCCTCTGTGATTCAGTATTCGAGAGACGAGGCAACGGTCTATGTGACCGACAATGCTTCGACGGATGGGTCGTTGGAGATGCTCAGACAGCGTTTTCCTGAGGTAAAGCTTATCTTATTGGAGAAGAACTGGGGCTTTGCCGAAGGCTACAATAAGGCCCTGCGACAGATTGAATCGGAGTATTATCTGTTGTTGAACTCCGATATTGAGGTGACTCATCATTGGCTGACACCTATGATCGAGTATCTGGATACGCATCAGGATGTGGCTGCTTGCCAGCCTAAGCTACTCTCTATCTTCGATCGTGATCGTTTTGAGTATGCTGGGGCGAGTGGGGGATATCTCGACAGATATGGCTATCCCTTCTGTCGTGGACGTATTTTTGAAACGGTGGAGGAGGATAATGGCCAGTATGACTATCAGGCGGACTGCCTCTGGGCAACTGGTGCAGCATTGGTGATCCGTTCAAAGGACTATTGGAGTGTTGGTGGTTTGGACGGACGTTTCTTTGCCCATAATGAGGAGATAGACCTGTGTTGGCGAATGCGTATTCGTGGCCGTCGAGTGGTCTGCCTGCCAGAGAGTTTTGTCTTTCATGTAGGTGGTGGTACACTGCCGAAGTCGAATCCGATGAAGACCTTTCTCAATTTCCGTAATAACCTGACCATGCTCTATAAATGTCTGCCTGAGGAGGAACTGAAGTCTGTGATGCGCTGGCGCTGGTTTTTGGACTATCTGGCAGCTTGGGAGATGCTGATCCTGAAGCGCAACGTAGGCGACTTCAAGGCCGTCTATCGGGCTCGTCGTGCCTTTAAGCATTGGAGGAAAGACTTTGAGGAGGACCGTCGACAGATCCAGGCTAGCCGTGTAGAAAGAAGAGTGCCAGAGCGAAAGGACTTTTCCCTGCTCTGGCAATATTACATGAAAGGTCGGAAAACATTTGGTCAACTAAGATAAGGTTAATCGCTTTTGGCGAATGCCAGAAGGAAATCAGTCTATCTTAATGGCTATGGGTTTCTCTACTTCCTTTTTCCACTCTTTGAGAAACTCAAACCATTCCTTTGAAGAATGGTATCCAAACGTCTCGTTATCAGAACAATAAATAACCTTGTAGGCGATGTGGTTGTCGGGTGTGGCGACAACAAAGGCATAGTTGTCCTTGTTGGCGGGCTCCTCGCTACGGATGTATTTCTGCGGGATGCAGATGCCAAGGCCGACAGTCTCGCGCTTCCAGTTGATGGTGTCGCCAGAAGGCCAGTCGGTGCCCCAGCAGGCGCGCAGCCCTTTCTTGTCGGAGAACTCTATTGAGCCCTTCACGTTGATGACACCTGTAGAGAAGAGGCGGTCGCTGACGTTCTTGTTGAAAAACACGTCGACATCCGTGTCACGATGGCCGGCATACTGGGTGTAGCGGACAGTCATGTTCAGGGGTGAGGGGTGAGAGGTGAGCGGGCTTGTAGGTGCCTGCCAGCCGCGATCGAAGAGCTCGACGATGGTGCGAAGAGGACCATAGGAGATGATGCGCTGGGTGCGGGAGCGAACAGGGTCGATCATCGTGGGCTCCTTGCCGTTCCAGCCGCGGAAGGCGCCAAGTCCAAAGGTGTTGCCCACCCATAGCACATCGTCGCCATAGCCCTGTGCCTTCTGGTCAGGCTGTGTGTAGAACTGAGTAGCCTCCAGTTCCAATCGTTTCTGGAACTTGCCATATAGGTCAAGAGTCTGCCGCTTATCAAAGTAGATACGGATGCCGTTGAGCTCGCTCTCGAAGTCCACTCCGTGGTGGTGCTGAATGTTATATGAATTGTCGCAGTCGCCTCTGGCGGTGATCGACTCGATGAAATTGTTGTGTTTGTTCTTCTCCTTCACTTTGTCGTTGCGGATGAGCATTTCGGCAAAGACTCGGGCTGGGTAGGTGCGTGGCTCACCCTCCGTAAAGAGTGTGACGGTGTATCGTTTCTGCTCTTTGCCCTTCAGGTCGGCCAAGAAGCAGAGTTCGTCGAAGGTCTCGTCCTGGTCAAGGTCGTCGAGCTGGCAGGGAATCTCCTGTTCTTCGGAGGTGACGAGGGCCGAGCGAATGTCGCCATAGCCTGCGAGACTGATGACTACCGGCTCATCGGAACGTACGGCTGAGGAGTTGTTGCTGACGGTGACCGTGAAGGTCTGTTGTGCAAATGCTGCCGAGGATAAGGTCAGCAGGGCCATTGAAAGAAATTGCTTCATCTTGCTATCTGTTTTAGTTGGTTACAAAAGTAATCAAAAACCGTGAAATAGCCCTCTTCTTTTTACACAAATAAACAAAAGTGTGCAATATTTCGCATTATTTTTAAAATAATTAGGTTAAAATTTTGTTTTGTGAATAATTTTTAGTAAATTTGCACGGTCTTTTAACAAATAGATAACATTTGAATTAGTTCGAGTGCGTAAGATATATTATCTGCTATTGGTTGCCATGCTGGGATGCATGGGCTGTGAATGGCAACTCAAGACATCTGGTGAAGAGGATGGAACGGTTGTCGTTGACCGCTATGACCGTATCCAAAGCCTTTACCTGACGACGGGCGATTTTTCTGCCTTGCAGCAGATGAACACCGTCTACCCGATGCAGACCCGAACGCTGATTGAGGATGTGCTACGTATCGGAAAGGTGAACGAACCGGAGATCAACAATACTTTCCTTCATTTCTATCAGGACACAACTCTGCAGGCGCTCATCAACGAGACGCAGCAGCAGTATGCCAGCATGGATGATGTCAACGAACAGCTGACGCATGCCTTCCGCTATCTCAAGAAGAATATCCCAAACATGGATATGCCTGAGATATATGCCCAGATTGGTTCGCTGGACCAAAGCGTGATTGTGGGTAACAATACGATAGGCATCTGTCTCGATAAATATTTGGGTGAGGACTATCCGTTGTACAGAAAACCGGAGTATGGCTATTCTGAAGAGCAGTTGAAGATGATGAGCCGGCGCTATATCGTGCCCGACTGTGTCGGCTTCTATCTGCTCAGTCTCTACCCGATGCCCCTTGACAGAGAACTGACTCAACAGGAAAGGGACGTGCATATCGGCAAGATCCAGTGGGTGGTTGACAAAGCCATAGGAGAAGATATATTCGCTACAAAATACACCCGTATAGCTGACCGCTATATGAGACGGAACAAGAATGCGACCGTTGACCAGTTGTTGCGGAACAACGAGTATTCTGACTTCTACTAAACATCAGATAAACAAACAATTATGATCAGACTTAGAGATTTCTTCCTTTCAGTTGTGTTGAGCCTTACCTGTCCATCTCTGACAGCCGGTGAGCAACTGGACCTCAAAGCTATTACACAAGGCAAGTTTTCCCAGCAGACGATGACCGCCGTCCGTCCAGTGGCCGGCGGCGAGACCTATACCCAGATCAGTGCCGACAGAAAGCAGATTGTCAGCTATTCTTTCCGTACGGGAAAGCAGGAACAGGTGGTCTTCGATGCCGCTACAGCCCGAGGGGGGCAGGTGAGCAGTGTGGACAACTATATCATGAGTCCAGACGGACAGCGCATTTTGATACAGACAGACACAAAACCCATCTACCGCCGCTCTTTCACGGCCACCTATTACATTTACGATATTAGGAACAACAAACTGACTCCCCTGAGTGACGGCGGCCCTCAGCAGACACCGGTGTTCTCGCCTGATGGCAACCTGATAGCCTTCGTCAGGGACAATAACATCTACCTGGTGAAGTTGCTTTATGATAATGCCGAGAGCCAGGTGACCAAGGATGGAAAGTTCGGTGAAGTACTTAACGGCATCCCCGACTGGGTCTACGAGGAGGAATTCTCTACGAACTCGTCAATGGTGTTCTCTGCCGACTCCAAACAGATCGTCTGGATACGCTATGACGAAAGTCTGGTGAGGCAGTTCTCACTACAATTGTATAAAGGACAAGCGCCTGAAAGACAGGACTATGCGGAATATCCCGGAACCTATACTTATAAGTATCCTGTTCCTGGGCAACAGAACTCCAAGGTCAGTGTCCACAGCTACGACATCAAATCGCACCAGACGCGTCGTATCGATTTGCCCTTGGATGCCGACGGCTATATCCCACGCATCAAGGCAACAAGTGATCCCACGAAGATTGCCATCTTCACACTGAACCGCCATCAAGACATAATACGCATCTATATGGCCAATCCGCTTTCCACCGTCTGTCAGCTCGCCATTGAGGACAAGGTGGACAAGTATATCAAGGAAGAAACCTTCGAAGAGGTGCAGCTGACAGACAAACACATCCTCCTGCCCAGCGAGCGAGACGGCTATAACCATCTCTACCTGTATAACATGAACGGCCAGCTGGTGCGCCAGATTGTGAAAGACCAGTATGTGGTGCAGCGGGTTTATGGCTACGACGAACAGACGGGTGACACGTATTTTGCCGCCAACCCCAATGGACCTACCGATCAGCAAGTGATGGTGGCCCATGCTAACGGAAAGACGGAGGTGCTGTCGAAAAAGGCCGGTGTGAACAATGCGGTCTTCTGCGGGAACTTTAAGTATTTCATCAATCAATGGAGTGATTTGAACCATCCCGTTCAGTACACCCTCTGCCAGAATAACGGCAAGGAGCTGCAAACCCTGATTGACAACCTAGAACTACAGCAGGAGCTGGAGGCCTATGATCTGGGCACCAAAGAGCTTTTCTCGTTCACAACTTCTGAGGGAGTGCAGTTGAATGGCTGGATGGTGAAACCCGCCAACTTCGATCCTGCCAGAAAGTATCCTGTCATCATGTACCAATATGGAGGTCCGGGTAATCAGCAGGTACTCAACCAGTGGGGCATCGGCATGAGCGGCAATGGGGCGATTCTTGAGCAGTACCTCGCCCAACAGGGTTATCTCTGTGTCTGCGTCGACAATAGAGGGACTGGCGGCCGCGGGGCAGAGTTCGAGAAGTGCACCTATCTCCAACTTGGTGAACTGGAGGCTCGTGATCAGGTGGAAACCGCTCTTTGGCTGGGACAGCAATCTTATGTCGACAAGGAGCATATCGGCATTTGGGGCTGGTCGTATGGTGGCTGGAATACCCTGATGTCAATGTCTGAAGGGCGGCAGGTATTCAGGGCAGGTGTTGCCATTGCTCCTCCAACATGCTGGCGGTACTATGATTCGATCTATACGGAACGGTATATGCGGACTCCCAATGAGAACAAGGCTGGTTATGATGAGGTGAACCCCATCGCCAGAGCCTCAAAGTTGCACGGCTCACTGCTACTTTGTCATGGTCTCGCCGACGACAATGTGCATTACCGCAATACGGCTGAATATGTGGAGGCATTAGTCCAGGCTGACAAGGATTTCAGGCAACTGGTCTATACCAACCGGAACCATAGCATCATTGGCGGGAATACGCGAAATCATCTGTTCCGCCAGGCCATCAATCATTTTAACACTACATTAAAATAGCGGTCTTCTTCTGAAAAAATAATAAATATTAAGGTGGGAATCGTGCTATTCCACAAAAAGTTTGTAACTTTGCAGCCGATTTCTATAGAAGAAGTAAGATGAAAACAGTTAAATGGTTAGGAATATGCCTGTTGGCATTGTTGATGACGGCGGGTTTGGGCTCTTGCGGTGACGATGAGTATTCCAGCAATCTGCGTGAGCTGATCATCAGGAAGGAACTGAATTTCAAGGCCAACGAGCAGGAGGGCGAATTGGTTTATACTACCACCTTCCGCAACGAGGATCTGAGTAACTATCTCATCGTGTCCGATGCCTCTTGGTGCCATGTGTCCTTTGACGTAGAGAAATGTCAGATGACGGTTGCCGTTGATGAGAATAACAGCTATGACGAGCGTGTGGCTACCGTTACCATCACGGATGTCAAGGCTCCTGAGGTGTCACGCTCGTTCACCGTGACTCAGAAGCAAAGCGATGTGATGATTATCTCGAAGACCGTCTATCAGGTGGGAACTGAAGGTGGAGGTTTCGAAATAGAGTTCGAACATAACCTGAACGAAAGAGATATCGAAGTGTCAAGCAAGGCCAGTTGGATACAGTGTGCGCTGAAGCCTAGTACCAGAGGATTGACAAAGTCGGTTGTCGTTGTCAGTGTCGATGAGAATGACAGCGGTGCCGCCAGGTCAGCCTTCATCACTATCAAAAATGAAACCGTCGATGATCCTATCACGTGTCGCATCGATCAGGAGTTTGTCCAGAAGCTGTTCTTTAATCTGGTCAAGTCAGAGTACACCATCGATGAGTATGGTGATACTATCAGTGTGAACGCCCAGACCAACTATACAGAGTTTGATATCTTCGCGCCAGAGGATTCGTGGGCCACGCTTGGCGAACTCAAGTTCATGCCGGATATATCAGTTGTCACTCAGGTTGTCTATGTTAATCCTCTTACCCAGAGAATCCCGTCAAGGGTTACGCAGTTTTATTGGCAGGATGAGACCATCACCATCACTCAGTACCGTAAACTCTATATCAACGACAACGAATTCAGTCTGATACAGCAGGAGTCAAAAACGGTGAGTGTGTATAATCCCGATGGAGAGGCCGTCAAATGGTCGTCTTCTGACGAGAAAGTCGCTACCGTTGATGCTCAAGGAACTGTGAAGGGTGTAGGAGCCGGTGTTGCTACAATTACAGTTGCTACGGCTGATGGAAAGCATAAGGACTCTGTGAAAGTCACCGTGCAGAAGCCTCAGGATCTGAGGAATAGCTTTAGTGTGGAGTGGCAGCCTTACTATGATGTCGTAAGTGGGCAGAAGGCGGTTTCCTCATTGAGTTGTACTCTGAACAATGGTAGTAAGTACACCATCCAATTGACGAAGTGCGAAATCTACTGCGACTTGAAGTTCTGGAGTGCGTTGGAATATAAGAATAATTCAGGCGAACTTGCTCCTGGAGATAGCAAGAAAGTGAATTTCGATAATTTGGCAGGAAGGGCAAGCAAGTTCGGTTTCACGGTCGTATGGTACTACACCTTCAATGGCGAGCCATTCGAATATAGGTGTGAATACACAGATTGGTAAACCCCAAAAGTAATCATAGAAAAATCCCCGCCGACAGAATCAATCGGCGGGGATTTCTTAGTATGATAATGACGATTAGTATGCGAAGAGTGGATAGTCCTTCATCTTCTCGTTTACTCGCTGGCGGACAGAGGCAATCACCTGCTCGTTCTCTGGATCGTTGAGCACCTCCTCAATCCAGGCGGCAATCTGAATCATCAGATCCTCCTTGGCACCACGGGTGGTGATGGCGGGAGTTCCCAGACGGATACCAGAGGTCTGGAAGGCACTGCGAGTGTCAAATGGTACCATGTTCTTGTTCACTGTGATATCAGCGGCTACCAGAGCATTCTCAGCCACCTTACCAGTCAGATCAGGATACTTGGAACGCAGGTCTACGAGCATCGAGTGGTTGTCTGTACCACCGCTGACAATGCCAAAGCCGCGCTTCACCAGTTCCTCTGCCAGCACCTTGGCATTCTTCTGAACCTGCTTGGCCCATTCCTTGAACTCGGGCTGCAGGGCCTCACCGAACGCCACTGCCTTGGCGGCAATCACGTGCTCCAGCGGACCACCCTGCTGTCCAGGGAAGACAGCTGAGTTAAGCAGCGTAGACATCTTCTTCACGACGCCCTTCGGAGTGGTATAGCCCCAGGGATTGTCAAAGTCCTTGCCCATCAGGATGATACCACCGCGAGGACCGCGAAGAGTCTTATGGGTAGTAGAGGTCACGATATGAGCCCATTTTACAGGATTCTCAAGCAGTCCGGCTGCAATAAGACCAGCGGGGTGGGCCATATCAATCATTAGCAGGGCGCCCACCTTGTCGGCTATCTCGCGCATCCGCTTGTAGTCCCACTCACGGCTATAGGCCGAGCCGCCGCCGATAATCAGCTTTGGCTTGTGCTGCAGGGCCAACTGCTCCATCTCGTCGTAGTCCACACGGCCCGTCTCCTTGTTCAGGTTGTAGCCGATGGGATTATAGATGATACCGGAAGTGTTCACACGTGAACCATGAGAGAGATGCCCGCCGTGATCGAGGTTCAGACCCATGAAGGTGTCGCCCGGCTTCAGTACAGCCAGCAGTACAGCGGCATTAGCCTGTGCGCCGGAGTGAGGCTGGACATTGGCATATTCGGCTCCGAAGAGCTTGCAAACACGGTCGATGGCCAACTGCTCCACCTCGTCAACCACCTGACAGCCGCCATAGTAGCGGTGGCCAGGATAGCCCTCGGCATACTTGTTGGTCAGGTAGGAACCCATAGCCTCCATCACCTGGTCACTCACGAAATTCTCACTGGCAATCAGTTCAATGCCTTTCAACTGGCGCTGATGCTCTTTCTCGATCAACTCGAAGATAGCGTTGTCTCTGTTCATCTTTGTCTTTATGGTTTGATTTTTGCGTGCAAAGGTACTAACTTATTCCGATATATCCAAATTTTAAAGAAAAAAGCTTGTATTTGGTAAAATAATCGTATCTTTGCACTCCAATAGAATTTCAAGAACATATAAGTAGGATATAAAGTCAGATAATGTGAATCCAATATACCAACCATATTCGTCCTTGTCAGCAGGACAGCGGAAACTGCTATGTTTTCTGGCATATACAGGCAGGAAGACTGATGAACAGATATTGTCACTCTATCGTCATGTCGAGGAACTAAATGCCGCTCAGTTGGATAAACTGATCAAAAGCTTGCGTGTTTTCTACGATACGGAATTCTATAGCTATCGTAACGAATATCAGTTGCACCCTATTCATATTGCTCCCTTGATGCTCTATATGCTGGAAGAAATGCCTCAATGGCGGGAGCATTTTGACAACTTCTACAAGCCGTATCAGGAACCAAAAGCGATGTCATTGCTCTCGAGAATGGAGAGTTGTCTGGCTGGTAAAACCGTGGAATCACGAGCCCGAGGTTTCATGCTTAAGGATGCCGAGATACTGATACCGCTGGCCTCCGATGCACGCTTTTTGCCTATGATGAAAGATTGCTTGGATGCCTACCGTTTTGTACAGGGGGCGCTTGTCTATCAGGTGGAGCATGATATTGCTGATCCAGAGAATGTCATCGGGCAGATAGCTGACAACTCCTATCAACATATGATGCCAGGTCAGGTTAAGGAATTGAAGTCCATCGTGGCATTTTACAACTATTTCAAACAGGGTCGCTACGATGCGAAAACGGCGAGTGTTAAGGGACTCTACAATAGTCTGCTTGCTGGGGCTCGAGCTCTTTATTCTGGCGAATATGCGGCAGCATTCAACAACATGTCTCTTGCCATCCGAGAGACGAACAAGGGGCGTCAGGCCCAGACGAAAGGCTTCTTCTATCGTGTGCTCAACAACTATCTTCTTGTCTTGGCCTATCATTTCCACAAGGCTGACGAGGGCAAGAAGTTGGCGGCTCTGGTAAAGAAAGATCTTTTCATGCAGAATACAGAGTCACAACCTGCAGCGTGGCTGGCTAGTTACCTGTCGTCTGGGAAATTGCCTTCACAGCAAACAGTCAACAACTATTTGTCTGGTAAAGGCTATAGTGCCAGCACGATGATTGAGCGATATCTCGCACTGTTGGTGGCTCGTTTCCTGCATATCGATGTGGAATGGCCGAAGGATTTTCCGCCCGTACCTAATATACGACTCTTGCGTCATGAGTTGTCACCATGGCTGCCGCTAAGCGATGAGGAGAAACAACTGTTGAATGATGACTTCGGCGGCGAGCCACTTCTGTCGCGCATCCGCTTTAAACAGCCGTGGGAGCTGCTTCTCGAAGAACTGACTCCTCATACAACAGGTGACCAAACGAAAGAGGAACGGCAGATACGGGTGAGTTATATCATCACCGGTTTTGACAAAGTAGAACCCCGTGAGCAGAACCGTCTACTGTCAGGTGCCTGGGGAGCAGGCAAGCGCATGACCATAGAGCGCTTCAAGAAGGGGGCGGACTTCATGGACGACACCGACCGCAAGATTGCCAATACGGCAGACCACTGGGACTATGATTTGGATTTGGAGAGGGTTTTGCCATACCTCATCGGATCCGATCGCGTCTATACAGGATGGCGGGCTCCTTATATGTCCGTCACCATTGATGAGGAGAAGCCTTACTTGATGATTGAACGCACAAAGACGGCTTTTACTCTGAAATCGAACATCAGTCGTGCAGATTTGAATGAGTCGGTCGTTTATCGTAAAGACAGCGAAACCCATTATACCGTTATCACGATGACCGATCGCCAGCGATCCTACTACCAGAAACTGCTGGCCATCGGCGGATTCCCTTTGGAGGCCGAGGAACAACTACGTGAGTTCCTGCCAAAAGTGAGCGATGTGGTTGAGGTTCACAGCGATTTGGTGGAAGGAGGAACGACACTCGATCACCGCGATGGCTCACCATTGCTCTGCTTGCAGACTTTGCCTAAGGATGGTTTACCTGGCCACTATAGTGTGTGGTGCATGGCTCGTCCACTGACCGATGGCAAGACATTACTTGACCCTGGACTGGGATTGAATCCCTGTGTGGCCGAGCTTGACGGGGTGCGTTATCAGGTGACTCGTGACATAAAAGGCGAGCGGGCTAATCTGGAATTGCTGCGTACCTTTATCAGCGACAACGATTTGTCGGACTTTGATGCCGATGAGCTCTTTGTTGGCAGAACGCCTGTTGACTTGAATCCAGAAGGGCTCTTGATGCTGATGGACTTCGTGCGAGAGCATTCTGAGCATTTCTTCATGGAGTGGCCGGAGGGCGGAAAACTGAACCTGAAGACGGCACAACCCTCAGCATGGAACGTCTCGCTGCGTACGAAGAACGGATGGTTTGAGGTGGAAGGCGAGATACCCATCGACGACGAGACGGTGCTCACCGTAGGCCAGCTTTTGCAGTTGGTGGCAGAGAGTCCGCGCAAGGGCTTCATCCGTCTCAACGATACCGATTTCCTGGCATTGAGCGACCAATTGCGTAAGCAGTTGGCTCGACTGGAGAGTCTCACCGTCAACAATCGCGGACATCTGGAGATATCCGAGTTCCATGCCTCTCTGTTAGGCAGTGCCCTTAGCGGCGAACTGGAAATCAAGCACGACAAGCGCATAGACCAGCTGCAGAAGAAAATCAAGCAGAGTATGGCGCTGCAGCCCGATACACCCAAGACGCTGAAGGCAGAACTGCGTGACTATCAGACCGATGGCTACCAGTGGCTCATTCGTATGACTGGGTGGGGAGCAGGTGTCTGTCTGGCCGACGATATGGGACTGGGAAAGACCGTACAGACCATCGCCTTCATGCTTCATACAGCCGATCAGGGGCCAACCCTCGTGGCGGCACCGGCCTCTGTCGTGCTCAACTGGCAGCGTGAGTTGCTGCGCTTCGCACCGTCGCTGCGTGTTCAGGTGCTCAATACTGCAACTGACCGTAAGGGCCTGATAGAGCAGGCTGTTGCAGGAGATGTCATTCTGACCACCTACGGCCTGTTCGTAACAGAAGATGAGGCGCTCTGTGCAAAAGAGTGGAATACGGTATGTCTGGACGAGGCACACGTTATTAAGAACCGCCAGACCAAGACCTCTGCAGTTGTCATGAAACTGAAGGCTGCTCATCGCATTATCCTGACGGGTACTCCCGTGCAGAACCACTTGGGAGAACTGTGGAATCTGTTCCAGTTTGCCAATCCAGGACTCTTGGGAAGCCACGAGCAATTCCGTCAGAAATACATCGTACCCATTGAACAACAAGATAATAAGGAACGCTCGCGACAATTGAAGCGTATTGTCAGCCCCTTTATGCTGCGTCGCACCAAGCAGGAGGTCATCGAGGAACTGCCTGACAAGACGGAAATCAACATACCCGTCGAACTCAGCGATGAAGAACTGGCCGTCTATGAGGTCATACGCCGCAGGGCCAAACAGATGTTGGAAGACGAGCAGTCTGCCTCAGGAGTCAGTGTCAACACGCTGGCAGAGATTACACGTCTGCGTCAGGCTGCCTGCTCAGCAGAACTGGTTGAGAAGAACTGGAAGGGCGAGTGTTCCAAGATCAATGCACTGAGCGACCTGTTGCAGGAAATCGTCGACGGAGGTAATGCCGTACTGATATTCAGCCAGTTCACCTCGTTCCTAGCCTTGGTGCGCCAGTGCTTGGACAAACAGAAGCAGCCGTATCTCTATCTCGACGGTTCGGTGCCCGTACGTCAGCGCGATCAGTTGGTGCAGCAGTTCCAGCATGGTGACTGCCCGGTGTTCCTCATCAGCCTGAAAGCAGGCGGACTGGGCTTGAACCTGACAGGGGCCAACTATGTCATCCATCTCGACCCGTGGTGGAACCCTGCTATCGAGCAACAAGCCACCGATCGTGCCTATCGCCTTGGTCAGCGCCAGAACGTCACCGTCTATCACCTCATCTCTCAGCACACCATCGAGGAGAAGATTCTGCGCCTTCACCAGACCAAGCGAAATCTGGCCGATGCCATGCTCGAAGGTACCAGCGAGAGCCATAAGCTGACCAGCAAGGATCTCTTAGCCATGTTAGATCAGCAGGATGCCTAAGCTTTCTGAAGAACAGCTATAGTCGGTTTTATTTATTTTGCCGCTAAGATACGAATAATTCCCAAAACGTGCAAGCATTTTGGGAATTATTTGTGGCAGTCTGATTTGAAAATTTTAGTCAAATTCATTAAAATGCATACATAACTACATTCATTATATAATATATGTCTGATATTCAATTATATATGAAAATATTTATATACATAATAACTACATTATAACTACATATAACTACATTCAAACTACACAAAATGAGGCTTTATAGGCACTAAAGTCATGGAAAATGGTGATGAGCGAGGTGGAAAGGATAGAAGCGAGTGAGAAATTCTCGAGAGAATTTGAGAGAAAGGATAGGGTAAAGTCGGAGTTTAGTTAGGGTAAAGTCTGAAATTCTCGAGAGAATTTTGAGAAAAAGGCTAGGGAGGGTCTGTGAAAGGTACGAGGAAGATGAGGGTTTAGGCGGCTTAAAAGGTATGAAAACAGTCAAATCAATGTAGTTTGCATGTAGTTATATGTAGTTATAATGTAGTTTGAATGTAATTTATTTTATATGTTATCTATCTGGTTATAAGAAAGATACGAAAACATTAATGTAGTTATGTAACTGTTTTCTGAAATTTGAACCAAAAATTTTCATTATTTGAATTTTTATTCGTAACTTTGCAGACTGGAATCGAAGTAAAAACTAATCGAATTGCAGATATGAAGGTAACTCTATTGAAACGCAGCGGGAAGCGTGAAGTCATCAACCGCATTGAGTTGGAACAGGTAGTTGGGCTCATCAAGACGGCCCAGCTGGAGAAGAGCGTGTGGGATCTGAGGTCGAGGTATCACCTGATGCAGACACGCAGGCTGGAGGACGGAAGGATCGAGACGAACTGGAAAGGAGGAATTACGCTGCCCAGGATCTGCTTTGCGGCTGATTATGAGAACCACAAGGGCGAGAAGAGGATGCTGGGATATAATGGGCTGGTGACTGTCGAGGTAAATGGGCTTCAGACCTACGAGAAGGCCGTCGAGGTGAGGGAACTGGCTAAGAAGATGCCTGAGACGCTGATGGTTTTCCTGGGGGCATCGGGCAAGAGCGTGAAGATAGTGTGTAGAGGGGAGTTGTTTAAAGAACAGAAGTTGCCAATAGGCGAGGATGACATCAGGAGGTTCCACCGGAATCTGTATGAGACGGCGCGAAGGGCATATCAGAACCAGTTCGGATGGGATATTGAGTATTTGGAGCCGAAGTTGGAGCGGACGGTGTATTTGAGTGCCGACGCTGAGATGAGTTTCAATCCGGAAGCGAGGCCGTTCTATGCAGATATGGAGCAACACACTGATGCTCAGGCGGTTGTCATTAGCGACGAGGACGATCGGTTGATGCCTGGGCGTACACTGACCCGCAGCTATCAGCTGAACTGGACCTTCATTGTGGATCAGGTGCTTGGGCGCTATTTCGAATTGCCCGACGAGGAGCGCGAGGCGACGCTGCTGATGCAAATTGCCTCGATGTGTCTCGATCAGGGCATCCCATTGGCACACGCCCAGGGGCTGACAATGCTTCATCCCGTGTTCAGCCGCGACAGGATGCTTGTGGAGAACATCTTCCAGACGGTCTATAGCGTGCAATTGCAGGAGGACTACATGAAGAAGCACAAGATTCGTCCGCTGAAGAGCGTGCCCGACGACACCATCCAGGCGATGAAGACGGAGATATTCCTGAACGCGAACTTCGAGATGCGCAAGAACCTGATGACGGGTGTGGCCGAGTATCGCGAGAAGTTCAGCGACGACCAGCGTTTCAAGCCGCTCACCGAGGAGGTGCGCAACGATATGACGCTGAGAGCCACGGAGTTAGGCATGAAATCGTGGGACAGGGACGTGAACCGTTTCATCGACTCCACACGCATTGAGCAATACGACCCCGTGAACGCCTGGCTCGACAAACTGCCGGAGTGGGACGGACATGACTATATCCAGGACCTCGCACAAAGGGTGCCGACGGATCAGCCCCATTGGGTGAAATACTTGAAGATGTGGCTCGTTGGCATGGTGGCCCAATGGCGAGAGAGCGACCGTCAACTGACGGGTAACGCTCTCATCCCCTTGCTGATAGGCCGTCAGGGTTGTGGAAAGACCCGCTTCTGCAAGATTCTCCTGCCGCCTGAGCTGCGAGACTACTATAACGACAAGATCAACTTCAAGAATGAGTTCGACCTGAACATCGCCCTGACGATGTTTGCGATGATCAACATCGATGAATTCGACAAGACCACGAATTCGCAACAGATCGTTCTGAAATATTTGTTGTCGTCAGCAGAGGTGAAATTCCGTCCGCCATACGGAAAGACCATCAAGCAGTTCCGCCGTTACACGTCGTTCATCGGCACCACGAACCAGCAGAAGCCGCTGGTAGATCCCACAGGTTCGCGCCGCTTTGTCTGTGTGGGCATCCCCAACGGTGAGAACATCGACTTCTCCGACAATTTGAATCACCGTCAGCTGTTCGCCCAGGCCCTATACCTATTTAATAATAAAGAGCGTTTTTGGCTCGACAACGACGAGATAGCCACGCTGATCAGCGAGAACGCACCCTATCAGAAGCTGAACGACCTGGTGGAGATGATCGGCGAGACGTTCCGCAGTCCCAAGAAGGGTGAGGAGGCCCGCTGGTGGAGCCTCAAGGAAATCAGCGAACTGTTAGCCTCGCGCTATCAGAACTTCGACCCGGAGACCTCGTTTCACAAGATTGGCAACGCTCTTAACGACGTGCAGTTCAGCTTCCAGAGTAAGCGCACCACTAACCACATGGTCTACTGGCTTATTGAGAAATAGCTAAAAGGGAACAGACTCAGTCTGACAGGCAATCATCTAAAAGGCTGGCAATCAGCTGCTTGTCGAGATGCTGGCCGATGAAGACGAGCTTCTGCATGCGGTCGCCGTACTGTTCGTCCCAGTCGCGACGGAGGCCGGGATTCTGCTCCATGAACTGCTCGAGTTCGTCCTTCGGCATCGTGGCGTACCATTGGCCGGCATTGCGGATGCTGACTTGCTTGCCAGCCTGCTCAAAGACGTAGCAGGTATCTTTTTCGTCCTGGAAGTAGCAGATTCCCTTGGCACGGATGATGCCCTTGGGCCACTTGCGGGCCACGAACTCGTCGAAGAGTCCCAGATTGAAGGGACGGCGACGATAGTAGACATAGGTGCCGATGCCGTATTCCTCAGCCTCGCCCTCATCGTGGTGATGGTGGTGGTGATGGTGTTCGTGCTCATGATGGTCTTCATCGTGCTCGTGATGATGTTCGTGGTCGTCGTGATGGTGATGATGCTCATGCTCGTCGTGGTCATCGTCATCATCTTCATCATCATCTTCGTCGTGGTGCTTCTCGACCTCCTGAATCCATGTGGCAGAAGTTGCTACAGCGTCGAAGTCGAACATATTGGTATTCAATATCTTATCGAAATCAACGTCGCCGTAGTTACAGTCGATAATCTCAGCCTTAGGCTGAAGGGTACGCACGATTTCACGGATGCGTCCCAACTCTTCTGGGCTCACCTCGGCAGCCTTGTTCAGCAGCACGATGTTGCAGAATTCTATCTGTTGGATGACGAGGTTCTCGATATCCTCTTCGTCGATGTTCTGGCGAGTCAGGTCAAGTCCACTGCCGAATTCGTCTCTCATTCGTAGGGCATCGACGACGGTCACGATGCAGTCGAGTAGGGGGTATCCGTTCTCTGTCACCTCGGGAGCCATCGACGGGATGCTGCAGATGGTCTGGGCAATGGGGCCAGGCTCGCAGATGCCACTGGCCTCGATGACGATGTAGTCGAAGCGCTGAAGGGCGATGATGTCCTGCAGCTGCTTGACGAGATCCATCTTCAGCGTGCAGCAGATGCAGCCGTTCTGCAGGGCTACGAGACTGTCGTCCTGCTGGTTGACGATGCCGCCTTGCTGGATGAGGTCGGCATCAATATTCACCTCACCGATATCGTTGACAATGACGGCAAAACGGATGCCGCGCTCGTTACTTAATATTCTATTTAATAATGTGGTCTTGCCGCTGCCCAGATAACCTGTCAGCAGCAGCACAGGAGTTTGCTTCATTTGTGTAATTTGTATAATTCGTTGTCAAATAATCAAACCAGCTCTACCTTGTTGATGTCCTGCTCTTTCTCGCAGTAGTGGCAGGTCAGAATGCCGTTAGCCACGTGGAAGTGGGTTGCCATCGGCTCGTTGTTGGTGACGCACTTGGGGTTGTTGCATTTCACGATGCCGCGTATCTCGTCGGGGGTCACAACCGTCTTCTTCTCTACCACTTCGTAGTCGCGGATGATGCTGAGGATCACATTGGGAGCCACCACCGACAGCCGTGAGATCTCATCGTCGGTGAAGAACTTGTCGCTCACCTTGATGATGCCTTTGCAGCCCACTTTCTTCGAAGGGTAGTTGAAGCCGATAGTGACAGGTGTGTCAAGATTGAAAAGCCCCAGCAGACTGGCCACCTGATAGGTCTTGCTGGCTGGTATATGGTCGATGACGGTTCCGTGCTCAATGGCGGCTACCAGACGTTCTTTCTTGTTCATAATCTTCAATTATCAATTCTCAATCTTCAATAAATAATCGTATTGTCGGATCTGACTTGCTCAAGCGTGATGCCGAGTACATCGCAGAAGATGGCTTCACGGGCAAAGAGCCCGTTGCCAGCCTGCTGGATATAGTAGGCGTGGGGGTTGTCGTCCACCTCATAGGCAATCTCGTTGACACGGGGCAGGGGATGGAGGATCTTCATGTTTGGCTTGGCCAGACGCAGCAGGTCGTTGTTCAGCACGTAGACGTTCTTCACCCGCTCATACTCCATCAGGTCGGAGAAACGCTCTTTCTGGACACGGGTCATATAGAGGATATCGGCATCGGCAATCACTTTCTCGTTGAAGGCCGTATGCTCCTGATATTTGATACCGTGTTCGTCGCAATAGAGCTTATATTCCTTCGGCATGGCCAGCTCCTTGGGAGCGACGAAGTGGAACGTCGGGTTGAAGTGGCGCATGGCCATCAGCAGAGAGTGCACCGTACGGCCGTATTTCAGGTCGCCCACCAGATAGATGTTCAGATTCTCGAGCGTTCCCTGGGTCTTATAGATAGAATAGAGGTCAAGCATACATTGCGAAGGATGCTGGTGGGCACCGTCGCCGGCATTGACGATGGGGATGGGGGCTACCTCAGAGGCATAGACTGCTGCTCCCTCGATGTAGTGGCGCATCACAATGACGTCAGCATAGTTTGACACCATCAGAATGGTGTCTTTCAGGGTCTCGCCTTTCGTTCCACTGGTGATCTTCGGGTCGGCAAATCCGATGACGCGGGCACCCAGACGGTTGGCTGCAGTCTCGAAACTGAGTCTCGTACGTGTGGAGGGCTCAAAAAAGAGGGTGGCAACAACCTTGCCTTTCAGGATCTCACGATTGGGGTGTTTCTCGAATTCTTCTGCCATCTCAATCATATATAGGATTTTCTCCTTGGTGAGATCGGCAATTGTCACAAAATTCCGCTTTTCCATTCGACATTTTACTTTTGTTCGTGCAAAATTAAGCATTATTTCTGATTTCCGTGCGATTATTTCAAAGAAATTAGTAATTTTGCACCAAGTTACTTAAAAAAACAGGAAAATCGAAGATATGAGAAAGCTATTTATCTATTTTCTATGGACATTATTGGTCGTTACGGTCTTGTCTGTCGCTGCGGCCTTTTATGCGATCAATGAGGGATGGATAGGCTATATGCCGCCGATTGAGGATTTGCAGAATCCTATCAGCCGCTATGCCACACAAATATATTCTGCTGATGGCAAAATCATTGGCACATGGAATTATAATAAGGAGAACCGTATATTGGTCGATTATTCCAAGCTCTCACCAGCCTTGGTACAGGCATTGGTCGCTACGGAGGACGTTCGTTTCTACGATCATTCGGGCATAGATTTCTATGCTCTCGGGCGTGCTGTCATCAAGCGTGGACTCATGGGGCAGAAGAGTGCGGGTGGTGGTTCTACGATTACTCAGCAGCTGGCCAAACAGCTGTATTCCGAAAGGGCATATACTACGATGGAGCGCCTGTTCCAGAAACCTATCGAGTGGGTGATCGCGGTCAAGTTGGAGCGTAACTACACAAAGGACGAGATCATCACAATGTACTTGAACTATTTTGATTTCCTGCATAATGCCGTAGGTATCAAAACGGCATCCGATGTGTATTTCAGCAAGGAACCGAAAGATCTGACAGTCACTGAGGCCGCTACGCTGATCGGACTCTGTAAGAACCCTTCCTACTATAATCCTGTGAGGAATCCGGAGCGAAGCCGGGAAAGACGTAATGTGGTACTGGGACAGATGCGGAAGGCCGGTTATATCACGGATGCAGAGTATGAAAAGTATGCTGCCGAGCCCATAAATCTGAAATTCCATGTCGTTGACCATAAGGATGGTATTGCCGTTTATCTGCGTGAATATCTGCGAATGTATCTGATGGCCCGGAAACCGGAACGTGCACTTTATCCTTCGTGGAATATGATCAAATTCTATAATGATTCTATCAACTGGGAAACGGATCCCCTGTATGGATGGTGCAACAAGAATACAAAGCGTAATGGCGAAAATTATAATATCTATACTGATGGCCTGAAGGTATTCACGACCATAGACTCCCGAATGCAGCAATATGCAGAGCAGGCAGCTTACCAGCATGTGGCAAAATATCTACAGCCTGCTTTCAACGCAGAGAATAAGAAAAAGGCTAATGCACCTTATTCTTCGAACTTGACCAAAGCTCAGGTTCAGCAGATTCTCAACAGATCCATCCGACAGTGTGAACGTTATCGTGCTCTGCGTGAGAATAAGGCTTCTGAGGATGAAATCTATCGATCGTTCAGGACACCCACACGGATGTCGATCTTCACTTATCATGGTGAAGTGGATACCTTGATGACTCCTCTCGATTCCATCAGGTATTACAAGTCGTTCCTTCGTACCGGATTTATCAGTGTCTGTCCTCAAAACGGGCATGTTAAGGCGTATGTCGGTGGACTCGATTATGGACATTTCTCTTATGACATGGTGATGGATGGACGTCGGCAGGTTGGATCAACCATCAAACCATATCTGTATTCCTTGGCCATGGAGAATGGATTCTCACCTTGCGATCAGGCACCGAATGTGCAGCAGACTTATATGGTGGCTGGTAGGCCTTGGACTCCTCGAAACGGCAGCAAGGCGCGTTATGGAGAGATGGTGACACTCAAATGGGGACTGCAGCAGTCTAACAACTGGATTTCTGCCTATTTGATGAGTAAACTCAGTCCACAGGCATTCGTGGACTTGCTTTATGAGTATGGCATCCGTAATCCGGAGATACATCCGTCAATGTCTCTTTGCCTTGGTCCGTGTGATATCAGCGTAGGAGAGATGGCAAGTGCCTATACGGCATTCGTTAACCACGGTATCCGTGCGGCATTGATGTTTGTCACAAAGATTGAGGATGGCGATGGTAATGTGGTCGCCCAGTTCCAGCCAAGGATGAATGAGGTAATCAGTGAGGAAAGTGCCCATAAAATGCTTTATATGTTGAAGAGTGTTGTTGATGGAGGAACTGCGACAAGGTTGCGGAGCAAGTACGGACTGAAAGGTGAAATCGCAGGAAAAACTGGTACCACCAATAATAATAGCGACGCATGGTTCATGGGACTGACTCCAACGCTTGTTAACGCATGTTGGGTAGGTGGTGACGACCGTGACATCCATTTCGATACAATGGTAATGGGACAGGGTGCTGCTATGGCGCTGCCCGTTTATGCTCTCTATATGCAGAAGGTTTATGCCGACCAGCAGTTGGGGTATAACGAGAATGCTATTTTTGACATGCCAGAAGGATTTGATCCATGCTCGTTTGTCGATGAGGCTCTTGAAGCGGATGACAATGAAATAGAGGAAATCTTCGAATAGCCCTATATATAATATATAAGGTGTGCGACAAATTTGTCAACATTCCCGAAAACTTTCATGTTTTTGGGAATTTTTTTTGGAAAAAGTTTGGTTGGTATTGTTTTTCTTCGTACCTTTGCATCCGCTTTCGCGCAAAAAATAAGGCGCGTCAGCCGTAGAGAGAGTTCTTTGAAAGATTTACATAGACAGAAGTAGTACAAGAAGCGACATACTTTCCTTGAGTATGTTGGGTAAAAGAGACGAACCGTTTAATTCTTGGAATAGGATAGTCGTTCTGTGACAGAGATTACGTTCCTTTATTGGAATGAGGATATTTATACAATGAAGAGTTTGATCCTGGCTCAGGATGAACGCTAGCTAC
>Ga0247608_10001929_pt1 | contig 27404 bp, 25 predicted proteins | sample 176DNAGHGlowgp2_FD_193490 | JGI IMG/M metagenome (GOLD analysis project Ga0247608, IMG submission 193490) | Sheep rumen microbial communities from Palmerston North, Manawatu-Wanganui, New Zealand - 1766 DNA GHGlow gp2 | ecosystem: Host-associated > Mammals > Digestive system > Stomach > Rumen ... | reverse complement strand
CCGTCCTGCTTTCGGTGGTAACCTGATGGCCACCATCATTTGCCCGAACACTCGTCCGCAGATGTCGACGGTGCGTCCCGGCGTGATGCAGAAGCGTCAGCGCGAGGAAGGCCGTCAAGGCGTTGTCACGATGTTCGCCCCGAAGTTTGACACGAGCAAGTTCCACGTGAAGCTCGTTGAGACCATCAAGGAAGACAAGGCTGTCGTCGACATCGCCGATGCCAAGATCTTGGTCTCTGGTGGCCGTGGCGTGCAGAACAAGGAAGGCTTCGACAAGCTGCAGGCTCTGGCCGACGTCATCGGTGGCGTGGTCTCGTCGAGCCGTGCCATGGTCGACAACGGCGTGATGCCTCACGACCGTCAGGTGGGTCAGACGGGTAAGACCGTCCGCCCGAACCTCTACATGGCTTGCGGTATCAGCGGTGCCATCCAGCACTTGGCCGGTATGGAAGAGTCCGACTTCATCATCGCCATCAACAAGGACAAGTTTGCGCCCATCTTCAGCGTTGCCGACCTTGGCATCGTTGGTGACCTGCACAAGATCGTCCCCATGCTGACGGAGAGGTTGAAGAAGGAAATGGAGAAGTAAGAATTCTCTTTCAACAATGATTTTGTAGAGACGTAGCGCGCTACGTCTCTATTTTTTTTCAAATTCTCCCATAGATTCTCGAAATTGTAGTATCTTTGTCGAAAATTGTAATTGTAAATGGATAAATATGCTTTCATAGAAAACCAGATTACACGACATCCAGAATTACCTCAATGGACCAAGGAAGAATTGCAGGAAAGGGAAATCGATTTTGAGTTTTGGAATGAATTGATTGAACATATTGATTGTATAAGAATCTGCGAGATATGCAATCGTCCAATGATAGAGGGATATTGCATTGACGATGGCAGGGAGCATTATTGTTCCGATGAATGTCTGCACCATCGGTATACGGATGAAGAATTCGAGACAATGTATGACAATGGCAACGGAAATTCCTATTGGACAGTTTGGTGGGAATGAATTAAATATACTTATGGATTATCTGATTGAAATAAAGGAATTTCTGTCGAGACAGATAAAGGTAGTAGCCACTTCTGAAGAAGAAGCTATCCTCCAAGTCAAAAAGCAATATCTTGAATCTAACATAGTGTTGGATGCAAATGATTTTGTTGATTTTGAGATAAATACTTTGTAATACTGATATTTTTAAAGAATGAATTGTGAATAATTGCAGAAAGATCTACTTTTGCATTGTCAAATGAAATAATTAGAAAAAGAGAAAGAGATAAAACCATAAATATAAACACATAACGTTTGCTTTTTATTCGGTTGCTTCAGAAACCTAGGAAATTTCAAGGAAGTTATCAGAAGAATAAGTCAGTAAACGTCTGCGCAAATGCGTGGACGTGGCTTATCAATGATAACGGGCAATTCCTAGGGCCTCTGAAGCGTGGATAAGACAAAGTCCACGTTTTTTGTTGCCCTACATTGCCCGATTGCCGTTTGATAAGCATTCGTGATATACACGAACCCCGATGAGCCTATTATATCCATCGAAGGCCAAGCCATTTTTGAAGTGGGCTGGCGGAAAAACCCAATTACTTGAGCAATTCGAAGCCTTTCTCCCGAAGGACTTTGAGCAAAAAGATAATGTCACCTATATAGAGCCGTTTGTTGGCGGAGGCGCAATGCTTTTCTATATGCTTCAGCGTTTTCAAAACATTGGCAATGTCATCATCAATGATATCAATCGGAATCTGACGGATGCCTATATCAATGTCAAATACAATGCGGAAAAACTCGTTGATGAATTGAAACACATTGAGAATGAATACTTACGCATCAATGATTACGACAAACAAAAGTCATATTATCTTGACAAGCGTAGTCGTTTCAATGACGAGAATCTGGATAGCATTGAGCGGTCGGCGTTGATGATATTCCTCAATAGGACTTGTTTCAACGGACTTTACCGGGAAAATTCAAAAGGAAAGTTCAATGTGCCTTTTGGGAAATATGTTAATCCGACCATCTGCAACGAAGATGTTATTTATTCTGATAGTGAGTTACTTAACCGTTTTGATGTAAGAATAATAAACGGCGATTTTTTGGAAACAGAAAAGGCCGTTGATAGCAAGGAAGACACCTTTATCTATTTCGACCCACCTTATAGACCTTTAAATGCCACTTCAAGTTTCAATTCTTATGTCAAAGAGGAGTTTGGCGATAGAAGGCAGATTGACTTGTCTGAGTTATGCAAAAGACTATCAACTTGCGAAAAAGTAAATTGGATGCTGAGCAATGCCGACTGCTCGGCAAAAAATCCTGATGACACTTTTTTCGAGAAACTCTATAGTGGCTTTCATATCCATCGAGTATATGCCTCCAGAAGTGTCAATGCCAATGGAAACAAGCGTGGCAAACTGACAGAATTGCTAATCTCTAACTACTGATTCTATGCATACAAAGGAAGAATTTGAATTATTCATGTCGCAGTTGAAAGAAACCAATGCAACGCTTGGTTTTTATTGTGATTTCAATAAAATCAACAGTAATGTTGAAGCTATTGCCATTAAATTGAACCAACTGAATTACTTGATAGGGCAAGAAGATTTGGATGGTGCCATTTGCAGGCTATGGAATGAGAATCCGAAGGTGTTTACTGTGTTAGACATTCTAATTGCGGTTCGGACCACTGACAACAAAAAGGCTATACTTGAAGATGGAAAAATTGAATTGATTAGCAGGCTTTTCGAGAATGTTGATGGCGTGATAACCTATATTCATGGAACAGGTCTTGATGAAGTTTTGCAAAAGAAACAAATCAAGAATCTTGTGGATTATGTATTTGGTGTTGAAACAGGACTTGATACGAATGCACGAAAAAACAGAAGTGGGCATTTGATGGAAAACCAGGTTGCGTCATCGTTTGACAAGTCCGGTATTACTTATCGCCAAGAAGTTTATTCAACAGAATACCCAGAACTATCCGTGCTTGGAGAAGACAAGAAAAGGTTCGACTTTGTGATAGAGACAACACGATGCAAATACTTGATAGAAGTCAACTTCTATAGTGGTGGCGGATCAAAACTAAACGAAGTTGCAAGGGCTTATTCTGAATTGTCACCCAAAATAAATGCCGTAGGTGGATTTGAATTTGTTTGGATTACAGATGGAATAGGATGGAAATCAGCACGAAACAAGTTAGAAGAGGCATATTATACCATTCCTTGTATTTATAACTTGACAACCCTTTGTGATTTCATTCATAAACTGAAAAGCGAAGGCGTGATAAGTTCAAGAAATCTTGGTCTTTTCAATGACGAAGTTTAAGACTCCATATTACACGGTTGATGATGCTTTTGCATTGTACCATGGCGATTGTATGGATTTGTTGACGCAAATCCCTGACAATTCAATCAATACAATTTTTGCAGACCCGCCTTATTTCCTAAGCAATGGCGGCATAAGCTGTCAAAATGGCCAAGTGGTCTGTGTCGATAAAGGCGATTGGGACAAGGGAGGCACCCCAGAGTATATTCGAGAGTTTAACATGCAATGGTTGTCATTGTGCCGTTCAAAATTAAAAGATAATGGCACTATTTGGATTAGTGGAACTTACCATAACATTTTTTCAGTAGCAAATTGTTTGACGGAATTGGGATATAAGATTCTGAATGTCATAACATGGCAAAAGTCAGACCCTCCACCAAATCTCAGTTGCCGTTACTTTAATTTCTCGACGGAATACATCATTTGGGCACGCAAACATGCCAAGAAACCGCACAAGTTCAATTATGAAATGATGAAGCAATTGAACGGTGACAAACAAATGACTGATGTTTGGAAAATTCCTGCTGTTGGAAAATGGGAAAAGACTTGTGGCAAACACCCTACACAAAAGCCATTGCGTTTGCTTTATCGAGTCATTTTGGCCACAACCGATGAAGGTGATTTGGTGCTTGACCCTTTTGCGGGGAGTAGTACAACGGGTATAGCTGCAAACCTATTAGGGAGGAAATTCATCGGCATCGAACAAGAAAAAGCGTTTTTGGAATTGAGCAAAAAACGCAGGGAAGAAATTGAGGAAGAGTCGGTAGCGAAAAAGATGTTGAAGAAGATGCAAGAACTCCCAGAGGAGGTAACAGTACTCGTTAACCATGCTAGAATAATTGCAATGGAAAAGATGCTGGAAACAGGGTTATGTTACCTTCGTGCAGGAGAGAGCAAAGGATCTTTGCTAGTAGAACCAGGTTTTGAGCGGCTTGGGTATGTGCTGTTGCATACAAATGGTGAAAATGCCAAACTTTTTAAATTAAAGAAAAAAGGGTTCCAAATTTGGACCCCTGAAGCATTACAAGAGAAGGGATTTGAAGCTGAAAATGCTCCATATTATGCTGTACTTCATTTTGATAACACAAAAGAGGTCTCTTTTTCGAGGTCTATCGACTTGTCACAACGGAAAAACACTTGCGTGGCTAAAATCTTGCCCTTAAGTGATTTTATAGAGTTGAGATGAATATCAAATTATTTCATATCGTTTACCCAAAAATCAATAAAACTCATTATCTTTGCATTATAAATTAAACAAGATAATTGCCCAACAAACAAAACAATATTATTCTTTACACAGACACCGATGGCAAACTGAAAGTCAATGTGCGCTTCGCTGGAGAAAAGGTTAATCCAACTGAAAAGAATCTCTTTATAGTTCAACTCACAAACAATTATTGTAGGTTCAAAATGAGAAAAGGAACGTATAAATAAACCTTATAAGTTCAAAAAGTAACTTCGACCGTGCCATCAAACAACTCCCTAAACAGTGACCAACACCCTGAGATTATTATACATCACCTACGAAGTCGGTGCCATTCTCCTCGAAAACGGAGCCGAAATCTCGCGCGTGGGGGAGACTATGCAACGGGAAAGGTGGAATAAGGCACTGGATTAAAAGGAAAAAGGGTTAAAAAGACGAACGAAACGTTATTATTTACTACTTTTGTGCAACAAATATAATAGGAATAATCATCTAAAACTCATTCACTATGAAAAAGATTCTCTTTACATTCGTCGCGCTGATGCTGTCGACAGTGATGATGGCAGGCAGCCTCGTAAAAATCTCTTATTCAGACCGTTCTGGTCTCGAAAAACTCTTCGCCGACCCGAATCTGACCATCCATTACTACAACAATTCGGAGGTCTTCGCCACGGCTGAACGCTTCGATGCCCGAATGATGGTCATGATTGACGAACAAGCATTCGACCATGCTGGGGTTTATACCTTGATTTATTGCCCTGAGCAAAACCAACAGCAATATCTTACTGAAAAACAAGTCAATGCACTGAACCAAACGGAAAACTATGTCGTCGTAAAAGGCATGGCCGTTCCCTACAAAAACGACGGTGCTGTGGCCATCTTCAACAAGGAAGCCCAACTGCCTCGCCTGACCCGCGACTTCCCGCAGGTGACGGAAGTGAACGCCATCATCCGAGAGATGATGAACCAGGTGAGCATGGACTCGCTTGAGGCCACGGTGCAGCATCTGCAAGACTACCAAAACCGCATTTGGAACTCCGACAACGCCTTCACCGCTTCCGACTGGATTGCCGGCCGCATGGAAGCCCTCGGATTGGAAGTGGAGCAACAGGCCTTCAACGCCAATACATGGATGGGTAGCGGTGCGGCTGGGCCAAACGTGATTGGCATTCAACGCGGCACGAAATGCCCCGACACCTACGTCGTATGCGGTAGCCACTTTGACTCGTTCTCCTACGAAGCCATGTACGGTGGTGGCACTTGCCCTGGTGCCGACGACAACGCCACGGGTGTGGCCTCGGTGCTCGAAAGCGCCCGCATCATGACGCAGTACGAATTTGAGTATTCCATCGTCTACTGCGCCTACGGTTGCGAGGAAATGGGACTCTACGGCAGCGAAGCCTACGCCTCGCGTTGCCAACAGGAAGGCATGGACATCATCGGCTATTTTAACAACGACATGAACGGCTATCTCAATCCTGGCGATCAAATACATATCGACTGCATCTATCCCAATGCCGTTGAGCCGATAGGCACTTATTACATGAACGTCGGTGAGGTTTACTTCCCCGAGCTGCCCATCCGTCACGTCAACTTCAACGAGGGCGACAGCGACCACACTTCGTTCAACAACCACGGCTACATGGGCATCTATCCCTTCGAGGATTACCAGAACCACAGCCCATACATTCACACGCCCAACGACATCATCGGAACGAGCGTGACGAGCTTCGAAATGTCGCAACAGTTCTGCCAGATGAACATCGGTTGCCTGGCTGAGATTGCAACGGTTATCGATAATGATCCAACTGCCATTAATGACTTGGCGAGCCACAATGCCCAAGTTTATCCCAATCCCGTTGAAGGCCAGCTGACCGTTAAGGCGGAGGGCCTGCAAAGCATCACCTTATACAATATGATGGGGCAAAAAGTGGCTACGATTGAGGCGAGCAGCGACGAAAGCCAAATCTCCATGGAAGCCTATCCGACAGGGATTTACAACGTCCAAATTGTAACGAATAAAGGTGTTATTACAAGGAAAGTCGTAGTGAAATAATACATGACCAGCATTAAAGATCTCGGCGCCATTCTCGAAGAGAATGGCGCCGAGATTTGTGTAGAGGCCCCCCCTGCGTCGTATCGCCGACATTTATGGCGTTATGAAAAAGTAGGGGAGTAGCCTTACCCTTTCACCGCTTGAGCCACGGCCTTTCCAAGGTTGTAAAGCTTGTCCCAGTCTTCTACGCGAATGGGGGCACCTTTCACCTCAACGCTGTCAGCCACGAGATTCCACTTGCCTTCCTCAGCGCATTTGGCCAAGGTCTTCACGCCACCGCCGCTCCAGCTCATGCCGCCAAATAGACCATAGACCTTGTCTTTCGGTTTGAACTCGTTGATTTCGTGGGTCAACAGGGTCATGTTGGGGAACATGCTGCCATAGTGGGCGCAGGCTCCGATAATGACACCTTTGTATTTCCATATGTCGCTCATGATAAACGAAACTTCGGTCTTGGCAATGTCATATACCTTCACCTCCTTGATGCCCGCTTCGGCAGCACCACGCGCCACGATGTCGGCCATCACGCCCGTGTTGCCGTGCAACGAACCATAGACGATGACCACACCTTCTTCGCTCTCTTGTTTGCTCCATTGGGTGTATTTGCCCAAAACCCAAGCCAAATTCGTGCGCCAAACGAGACCGTGCGACGGGGCTATCATATTGATTTCCAACCCGCCTAACTTTTCGATGGCTTTCAAGGCTTGCATGGCTACCTTGCCGACGATGTTGGCATAGTAGCGACGCATGTCGTCTTCATAGAAGGCGAGATTCACCTGGTCATCGAAGATGCCGCCGTCCAGGGCACCGAAGCCGCCAAAAGCGTCGTTGCTGAAGACGATGTTGCTCGATTGCTCATAGGTCACCATCGACTCGGGCCAATGCACCATCGGCACCATGAAGAACTGCAAGGTGTGCTTGCCGAGACTCAAGGTCTCGCCTTCGGCTACCACCTTCTTGTTCTCGATAGGACCATAGAAAGCCTCCAATGGAGCAAAGGTCTTTGCGTTGCCAACGATTTGTATCTCAGGCCATTCGCGGATGACGGCTGCAATGCTACTGCTGTGGTCGGGCTCGTCATGATTAATAATAAGGTAGTCGACCTTGCGGCCTTGCAGCACGTTCTTCACCTTGAAAAGGTATTCCTCGATGAACCCAGCTTCAACGGGGTCAATCAAGGCAACCTTTTCGTCCACAATGAGATATGAGTTGTAGGAAACGCCGTTGGGCAAATCCATGTGGTTCTCGAAGCGTTCGCTGCGGCGGTCGTTGACGCCGACATAAAAGATGTTTTCGGTTAGATTAATCTGTTTCATTGCACAGTTATTTTGAAGAGGCGCAATGCAATGCGTCTCATGGATTTTCGTATTGTTGTCGTTCTTTGGAGACGCCACATTTTGCGTCTCTACAATGATTTCCTCAAATTCTTCTTTGCCGTGTTTGCAAAGCGGACATTCAAAATCGTCGGGGAGTTCGTCGCCCTCGTAAACGTAGCCGCACACCTTGCACACCCAGCAACGTTTGCCGTTTTTGGCGTTATCATAATTGATTTCGGGTTTGGGCTTGATATGCCTTTGGTAATAGTCGTAGGTCACGGAAGGCTTGTCGGAAAGCACTTGGGCATCAAGCACTTCGGCGACGAACATGGTGTGAGTGCCGAAATCAATGCTTTGGCTGACACGGCAAGCCAAATAGGCGTTGGTGTATTTCGGGATGTAAAGGACCTCGTTCACAGCACGATGTTCGGCTTCGCAAGTGGCGAATTTGTTCGTCGTGCGACCCGACTGGAAGCCGAAATGCTCGAAGACGAACATCGGCGTCTCGGTGGTCAGCATCGAAACGTTGAAGACGCCCGACGCTTTGATGAGTTCGTGCGTATAGTTTCCCTTGTTGACCGAAACGACGATTTGCAAAGGCGTACTGGTGACCTGCATCACCGTGTTCACGATGCAGCCGTTGTCGATGCCATCGTGGCGGGTGGTCAACACATAAAGACCATAGCCGATGTTGTATAATGCGCTGGTGTCCATGGCGTTAGAATAATGTAGAGACGGTGCATGCACCGTCTCTACCAACAATTTTGCGGTTTATTCCATGACCGAGAAGCTGTCCTTGCCGATGCCGCAAAGCGGGCATGACCAGCTGTCAGGAATCTCTTCGAAAGGTGTGCCAGGGGCGATGCCGCTGTCGGGATCGCCAACTGCGGGGTCGTAGACATAGCCGCAGACGTCGCATACGTACTTCTTCATATAAGCTTGGTGTTTAAAGTTATGAATTTGGAGTTAATAATTCTCAGCCTTGATTTGGAAGTAGGACTGAGGATGATTGCACACGGGGCAGATTTGCGGGGCTTTCTTGCCGATGACAATGTGGCCGCAATTGGAGCATTGCCACACCATGTCGCCTTCGCGCGAGAAGACGATGCCGTCCTCGATGTTTTGCAACAGCTTCAGGTAGCGGGCTTCGTGTTCCTTCTCGATTTTGCCGACCAGTTCAAACAGAGCGGCAATCTTGGTGAAGCCTTCCTCGCGGGCGGTCTGGGCCATGCCAGCGTACATGTCGGTCCACTCGAAGTTTTCGCCAGCGGCGGCATCTTTCAGGTTGGTCTTGGTATCCGGCACATCACCGTCGTGTAGCAGCTTGAACCAAATCTTGGCGTGTTCCATCTCGTTGCGAGCCGTCTCCTCAAAGAGGTCGGCGATTTGGTTGTAGCCTTCCTTACGTGCTTTGGAGGCATAATAGGTGTACTTGTTGCGGGCTTGCGATTCGCCAGCAAAGGCAGCCATCAAGTTGGCTTCGGTTTTCGAACCTTTCAATTCCATTTTGAGTCAGTTTTTAATTGTTTGATATTCAATAAATTGATAAATTTTAAAACAAAAAGGGTAGGGGAGTTCCCCAATTGCGGGCAAAGGTAGCATTATTTTTCGGATACGCAATGCAAAACGCGAATTTCAAGAAAATAATACAACCTGACGGATTGGCTTCGCTGGATACAAAGTATTTCCGTATTTTTGCAGCCGATATGTTTTGGAAACGAAAAAAGCGTAAGATCAAAGGAGCTGATTGGCCCGATGCAGAGTGGCCATCGTATATACCCAAATACCATTTGAACGATTTTGCTGCCATTGATTTTGAAGGAGCCAATGGCGAGGTGACGAGTGCATGTAGCATGGGCGTAGTCATCGTGAGGGACGACGAGATTGTGGAGCGTTTCTACAGCTTGATGAAACCCGTGCCGAACCGTTATGACTTTTGGACGACGAAAGTGCATGGCATCACCTATAAAGATACGAACCATGCGCCGTTGTTTCCTGAGGTCTGGAGCCAAATCCAGGCCCATGTGGAAGGCTTGCCGATGGTGGCCCACGGCATTTCATTCGACGAACGCGTCTTGAAGGCTTTGCATCAGTTGTATCACATTCCTTATCCCAATTACAAGTTTTATTGCACACATTTGGGTTCTGAGAAACTGTTGCCCGAATTGGAAAACCACAAACTTCAGACTGTGGCGAAGCATTTTGGCTACGACTTGGCAAAGAACCATCACAATGCGGTGGCCGATGCCGAGGCTTGTGCGGTGATCGCGATGAACATTTTTTAGTTTGTAGTTTTAGTTCGAAGTGGTCTGTTTTATTCATATAGGGTAGGTTTTGGAAGATGTAATTTAACATAATATTGATTATTCCCGAAAAGTGGGAAACGGTTTGGAAGGCATAACATCATTAGTTCGACAGGTTCGCTAACATCGTCAAAAGGCAAAAAATGGCCAATTCTTGCTTTTTTTGCTTGCCAAAACAGAAATGATGATTACCTTTGCAGTTCAAAATCCAAGGGTTGGGTTTTTCAGGCTGATATGGAATTTTGAATTTTAAATCTTTGAATAATAAATCAATAAATAACAACACTATGGAAATTATCGGAAAAGTGGTCAGACTCGGCAATCTGACCGAAGGCACAAGCGCCCGTGGGCCGTGGCGCAAGCAAGATTTGATCATCGAGACTGAGGAACAATATCCTCGCACGGTGTGCCTGACATGCTGGACGAACCAAATCGATGAGATCCAGAAATTTGCACCTGGACAGACCGTCAAGGCGCAGATTGAGATTTCGTCGCGTGAGTTCAACGGCAAATGGTACACCGACGTGCGTGTGTGGCGTTTCGATCCCGTTGGTGCCGCTGCTCCTATGGGAGCTCCTGCCCAAGCCCCTCAGCCCGTTCAACAACCCATGATGCATCAAACTCCGCCCGCTGCTCCTGGAGCTGATTTCTATCCTCCGGCGGATGACAGCACTGACGATCTGCCCTTCTAACATTATGTTAAATCGAGCCATCGGGAATGATACCATTTGTGCCATCGCTACACCGCATGGCATGGGTGCTATCGCCATTGTAAGAATATCGGGACCACGGGCATTGCCCGTGGTCGCCGAGTTGTTCTATCAAAAGGGAAAACCTATTGATATTGAAGCAATTGTCTCACACAAAGCCAATTACGGATATATTGTAAACGATGGCGAGATGCTCGACGAAGTGTTAGTCACTTTCTTCAAAAGCCCCCACTCTTTCACTGGCGAGGATTCGGCCGAGATTAGCATTCATGGCTCTGTCTACATCCAAGAGAAACTGCTTCAGGTACTTGTCGCCCACGGTTGTCGCATGGCTGAGCCTGGCGAATTCACGCGACGCGCATTCATCAACCGAAAGTTCGACCTTGCCCAAGCCGAAGCCATCGCCGACTTGATCAGTTCAGAAAGCGAAGCCGCCCATCGTGTGGCCATCAATCAACTTAAAGGCGGTTTCTCCAGCGAACTCCAATTGCTTCGATCTAAACTGGTGGAAATGACGTCTTTGATGGAACTTGAACTCGATTTCAGTGAAGAAGATGTTGAGTTTGCCGACCGAAACCAACTTAAAGTATTACTTCAAGAAACAATAGATAAAGTAAACAAACTCAAGGATTCATTTCATCTTGGGAATGCTATCAAAAATGGAATTCCAGTGGCCATTGTTGGGCAAACCAATGTGGGTAAAAGTACGCTCTTGAATGCCATTTTAGGTGAAGATCGCGCCATCGTGAGCGATATTGCCGGTACCACACGCGACACCATCGAAGAGACTTTCAATATCAATGGGACTTTATATCGTTTCATTGACACGGCAGGCCTGCGTGATACCGATGAGCGCATCGAGAGAATCGGTATCGAGCGTTCCTATCGAAAAATCGCTGAGGCATCTGTGGTGATCGGCATGTTGGATGCCACAAATGACTATGAATCAATGCTTTCTTCAGCTCGCGACATTCTCGATAAGCTCGATTTGGCTCACCAACAGTTGCTCCTTTGTATCAATAAAATAGACAATCTTGACGACCATGGCGATGTCCTCAAGGGGCGCTTGCTACAAGATCTTAGCGACAACAGCATTATGGTCGTTTGTCTGTCTGCCAAGCACAATTTAGGCCTCGACAAACTCTACAACGCCCTCAAACTCACCCAGCCCCTCACCTCCCCTGATGTCACATTAGTGACCAATGTGAGACATTACGAGGCCTTGCTTCATGCATCTAACAGTCTCAACAAAGTTAAAGAAAAACTTGAGATAAACATACCTACTGATTTGGTTTCGCAGGATTTACGAGAAACGCTTTATTATCTAGGAAGCATCACAGGAGAGATCACTACAGACGAAATCCTTGGAACCATTTTCTCTAGATTCTGCGTCGGAAAATGATGAAACAAGAGCTACTTATGAAAAACTATCGTAACCAACACATGAGGTACATATGCTTGATGATGGCATTGCTGTTCATCCTTGGCATGAAAGCACAAGAGGCTGACAATGAATTCCGTTTGGATGCCCAATTAGTGACGCGTGGCGAGCTACGTATTGGAGGCTTCAATCCTGACAGCCTTGATGCTAAGCGCATTTCTCATTTCGCTCAAGGCAAGTATGTCCTCACAGCCACCTACAAGCGTTCGTGGTTGGAAATCAAGCTGTCACCCAAGTTTTCAAGCGTTTGGGGCTAACAGAGATGCACGCATTGAGCGCATTGCGCGCAAACAAAACCTCGACATCGAAGAGGCCGCCAAAGTGGTCGACCGCATCGATGCCGAGCGTGATACTTTTGTGAAAACCGTGGCTGAGACCTCGCGCTACGATGCCCACAACTATGACTTTGTCATCAACGTAACTGGGATGAACGCCGAAACAGTTGCTTCTTTCTTAGCCCAAAATATCAGATACAAGTTGTCTTTGTAATTCGTTCCAAGGCATTTATCTCTTGTCTACAATAGTGGCATTGGGATAGTCTGTGCAATCGCAATGCCTGCGAGAGCAATGAACGTGATGATACTCAGCAGTTTTTTCATTATGGGGGATTTGAGATTTAAGATTTAAGATTTAAGATTTAAGATTCATATTGACCATGGTATCTGGCCTGCAAAAAAATGTCTTTTTTTCAATCTGCATCATTTTCTCTTTTTAATCCACTTCCCTATTCTACCTTTGCCGTTGAGTTCCATCACCGCAAGGATGCCGAAAGCGATGGCAACGGTGGCTTTCAGGGCACCAAAACCGGTTTGAAGGGCTTCGGGAAGTTGGTTGGACACAATATGATAACTCGTCCAGAAAATGCCTGCTCCAGGCACCAAAGGGAAGATACCGCAGATGAGGAACACCGTAATGGGACATTTGCGCCCTGTCGACTGTAACAGGGCCACCAAGGTGACTAAGGCTGTGGCACAAAACATGGTTTCTGCTGGTGAAAAAGCAGAATGACGGGTCAGTATGAGGTAGAGCAGCCAACCGATGGTGCCACAAATGCCCGCGTCGATGTAGTAGCGATGCGGCACGCCAAACAAAGCCGCAAACGAAGCCGTTCCCAAGAAGGCGGCGACAAGTTGCACGACAAGCCCTGAGGTCTGAGGGTCGGCGACAAGGTCGTCCAGCTCAAGCATTTGGCCAAAGAGATTCTCGTCGAGCATAAAGGCCAATGCCACGCCGAGAGCGATGCAGAAGAAAGTCAGCATGGCATCCAGAAGGCGTGTGGCACCGGCGATGAAGTCCTCGTTGGCCATGTCGCGAACGCCATTGGTGAATGCGATTCCGGGGATCAGTGGGATGATGGCGCCGATGATCATATTGCTCAAATGGCAGCCAAGGCCAAGACGATACAGACCGAAACACACCATCGACGACAGCAGTCCGCCCGTGACCGTGTTCACGATGCGAGACAGGTGCTTGAAGCCTACAAAAAGCATGAAAAGCCAAAGCAGGAAACCGGCGATGAATGAGGCTAGACAGTCGGTGAAGCCACCTCCAAAGAGGATGCAAAAAGCCGCGCTGCCTACCGCCGAGGCCAAAATCTGTTCCCAGGCCCGTTTGGGTTTCATGGCACGGATTTCCTTGAGCCTCCCTCCTATTTCTTCGAGGCTCCATCGACCTTCGGTCACCTCGCGCGACAGCTGGTTGACAGCCACCACCTTGTCGAGGCTTGCTCCTTTAATGGGGATGAACTTGGTGCGGGCAAAGCCTTTGCCTGTCATCATGATGCCGTTGCTGAGCACGAAAAAGCTCTCGTCCTCAACGCCAAAGTGATCGGCGATGCGGCGCATGGTCTCCTCCACGCGCGAAATCTCAGCGCCATTCTCGAGAAGAATGGCACCGGCTTCGTAGGTTACCTCTAATATCTTCGGGGTGCTGGTCATGTGTTACGTTTATCGTTTGCAAAGATACAACTTTTTCACTCCTCCTCAACTTCCAAAATCAAATGCTCGTGTTCTTATGCAATCATCCTAACTTTTTTCTTAACTTTGCACCCGTAACAATATATATTGTGCATTCAGCAGAGTTAATTCAAAATCTTGAATCCATGGATAACACTGAAAAAATCAAGCAAGCTGCCGAAATCCTCTCAAAGGCGAAAAATATCGTGGGCTTCACTGGCGCGGGCACGTCTGCTGAGAGCGGCATTCCGCCCTTCCGTGGCGAGGGCGGCATCTGGAACCAGTACGACCCCAACTCGCTCGACATCGACTTCTACTACCGCCACACCAAAGAGTCGTGGCGCATCATCCGCGAGGTGTTCTATAACTTCTTCAGCAACAAGGATATCAAGCCTAATCCTGGGCATCTCATCCTTGCAAAATGGGAGAAAGAAGGCCGCCTGAGCAGCGTCATCACACAAAACATCGACGACCTGCACACCGTGGCAGGCAATAGTGTGGTGTATGAGTTCCACGGCAACATGTCGCGTTTTGTCTGCACGAAATGCGGTCGTAAGGTCGATGCCAAGAGTCTGACACTCACTGAAGACCCACCTCGTTGCGCCCAGTGCGGCGGACTGATGAAGCCCGACTTCATCTTCTTCGGCGAGGGCATTCCGGAGGACGCTTACTATGGCTCAGTGAAAGCAGCCGAAAACTGCGATGCTTTCGTCATTATCGGAACTTCAGGGCAAGTCAGTCCGGCCAACATGATTCCAGGCATCGCCAAACGTGCCGGCGCGAAGATCATCGAAATCAACATGGAACCTTCGACTTATACGAACTACATTTCTGATATCTATCTCGAAGGCAAGTCGGGCGAGATTCTGCCCGCCATTGATGCCTTGATGACTAGGTAAACACAGCCTCAAACATCCTTCGATAGGCTTCAACCTTTTTGTCAAATGACAATGGATAAGCGCGTGAAGATGAAGGTAATCGATAGAGTGTCAATCCGTCTTTGAGGGCAAGTTGATGATTCGGAGAAGGAACCGATTCGGTCATGTAATATGCGCAGACTTCCGTGGTGGCCTTCTCCCCTGTCGTGGCAATGGTTTTGCACTTTGGCATTTGTTTCAATAACGCTTCAATGTCGGTGTGCTCGACGATTTCCAAGAAAGCATCGGAGGCGTTGTCTTTCAATCGATTGACCGCCGTAGCCGTATCGAAGAATGCTATGCCTTTTTCGTTGAGGAAGGCAATGATTTCGTTCATTTTGAAGCATTTACGCTCTGTGTCCACGAAATGGTTCTTGTCGCCGAACCAAATCTGCCCTTCGATGCGCCAATGGTCGTTGATGAAGTTGGGATAGAAAAAGTCCATGCACCAACGCTTCTTTGGCGGTGGAAAACTGCCGAGAAACAGCACTTTGGCGTTAGCAGGCAGAAACGGTTTCAATGGGTGATACTCAACCATAACCTATTTTTTCACTCCTGGAAAAGCATCCACAATCTTGACCTTGATATCTGGAAAACTATTGACAATCTGAACCTTAACATCGGGGAAGTGCTCCACGAGTTTCACTTTGCCACATTGGTCTGGAAAATGCTCCACTATCTTCACGTCAAGATCCTCGAAGGAATTCACAATCTGCACCTTGATGTCAGGAAAATGCTCGACAATCTGTACTTTACCGTAAAGGTTGAAGGTTTTGCCGTCCTTGTTGGTGAACGTGCAATTTTCTTTGTTGATGCCTGGTTTCTTGTTACCCGATTGAGCCACCATTGGCAAGGCAATGAGTACGAATAGCGATAATACCAATACTTTTTTTATCATGACACGTTTTAGTTATTTTCAACCATAAAAGCCCCCACTCGATTGATGCACAAAGTCTCCTTAAACACCTTAAACCTAATTCTCAACTTATCGGCCTTAACGGTCTGGAAACGAACAAGTCGCTTGTATCCGATAGTAGTTGTAGGTTCATCGGTTTCAATGGGCAGCCATTTGCCATTAAAGTAATAGTCCAAATAAAATGCGTCAACATTCTGTCCTAAAGGAATATACTCTTGCAACAACAAGCGGTTGAAAGCCATAGTTTGAGGAAAATCGAAGATGAGTTCAGCTTGTCTTACTCCGTCTTTCGTTGCCCAATATGTTGTGTATTCTTCGTCCAAAACATGCTTGGCATTGAAACGCCATGCTCTTGTGTCGCTGGCTGTCACCTTGCTGTCTTTCAGCAAGTTGTTAGCGAAGTCCTTTTGCAACTTCTGGTACCATTGAACACCATTGGCCGAGTCTATGCTAGGTATCCTACCCTCTTGATTCACAGGGAAATTGAGCAAGAGATTGGTGTTATGGCCAACACTTTGGTAATACAAGTCCATCAGTTGTCCCACGCTCTTCACTTTGTCGTCCTCGCTCTCATGATAGAACCATCCCGGACGAATGGAGACATCTACCTCGGCAGGTAGCCACGCCTCGCCATTACGATAGCCTTGTTGCAATGCCCTTGTGTTGTTAAGCGATTCAAAGTCAGTTTTGTACATGCACCATTGCGTGGCATCGGCATAGCCTTTTTCGTTGCCGATCCAACGCAAAGTTGGCACTGTACCGCCAAAGATACTTGCTTCTGGACTGTATTTCCAAACGATGCCCCTCGCCTTTTCATAGTCATAATACTGCTCCGCCACGATGGAGCGTGTTTCGTTGGCACCACCGTACCAGCCGTCACCACCATTTGCACCGTCAAACCAGAACTCAAACAATGGTCCATAGTTGCTCACAAGTTCCTCAATCTGTTGATGATATATCTTGACATAACCTTCCCTACCGTATTCGGCCTGATGGCAATCCCATGGCGAGAGATAAAGGCCGAACTTCATGCCGTGCTTTTTGCAGGCATCAGAGAGCTCGCGCACCAAATCGCCGTCGCCGTTTTTATACGGTGAGTTTTTGATGCTGTAATCGGTGGTTTTGGTAGGCCACAAACAAAAGCCGTCGTGGTGCTTCGCTGTTAGGATTACTCCTTTCATGCCGGCAGCTTTCAATGTCAACACCCACTGCTCGCAGTCCAAATTTGATGGATTGAAAGTGCTGGCAGGTGTGTCGCCATAACCCCACTCCATATTATTAAACGTGTTTAAGCCAAAGTGTATAAATGCGTATGTCTCAAGTTGTTGCCATTCGAGTTGCTGTTGTGTTGGGACAGGAAGGCTTGGCTGTGGACGTTGCGTACATGAAGCCAGCATTCCCATAACGACAAAAAACGATATAACAAATACCTTATACATTGGGTGCTGAAATTTTCGACAAAAATAGAAAAAATAATCCTGAACAACCGATTTTTTTCCTATCTTGCGCCCAAATTGAAAAACTGCAACTATGACAATCGAAGAATTGAAATCCCTTTTCTATCAACGCTTTGGAACTGAAGGCGTTGTCTACACTTCTCCAGGACGTATCAACCTTATTGGCGAACACACCGACTACAACGGAGGCTTCGTCTTCCCCGGCGCCATCGACGCGAGCATGTATGCTTGCATCCGCCTCAACGGTACCAATAAGGTGCGCGCTTATTCCATTGACAAAGAAGACTATCAGGAGTTTGGCTTCAATGAGGAGGACCTTCCCGAACAGCATTGGACCAAATACATTTTCGGCGTGTGCCGCGAAATCATCAAGCGGGGCTATCGGCTGCAGGGCTTCGACACCGTGTTTTTCGGCAACGTACCCATCGGTGCGGGGATGTCGTCGTCGGCAGCCCTGGAAAGCACCTATGCCTTCGCGCTCAACGACATGCTCAACCTTGGTATCGACAAGTTTGAGTTGGCTCGCATCGGTCAGGCGACGGAACACAATTACGTCGGCGTGAAGTGTGGCATCATGGACCAGTTTGCTTCGCTATTTGGCAAGAAAGGTCACCTGATGCGCCTCAACTGCGCTACGATGGAGTTTGAGTACTATCCTTTTAACCCGCTGGGTTACAAGGTGGTGCTGCTCGACACGCTGGTCAAACACGAATTGGCTTCATCGGCCTACAACAAGCGTCGCGAATCGTGCGAGAACGCCTGCGCCCACATCGCGGCCAAGCATCCCGAAGTGAAATACTTGAGCGACGCGACGATGGAAATGCTCAATGAGGTGAAGATCGAAATCTCTGCCGAGGATTACATGCGCGCGGAATACGTCATCGGCGAAAAGCAGCGTGTCCTCGACGTGTGCAATGCCTTGGAAAAAGGTGACTATGAGACCGTTGGCGATCGCATGTACGGCACACACCACGGCATGAGCAAGCTCTACGAAGTAAGCTGCGAGGAACTGGATTTCCTTAACGACATCGCCAAGCAATGCGGCGTGACGGGTTCGCGCGTGATGGGCGGCGGCTTCGGCGGCTGCACCATCAATCTTGTGAAGGAAGAGCTTTATGATGCCTTCATCGTCACAGCGAAGGAGAAATTCGCTGCCAAGTTCGGGCACGAACCGAAGGTGTATGATGTGGTGATTTCTGACGGTGCAAGGAGAATATAATTCGTTTTGTAGGGCTGTCACATTGTGGCAGCCGCTTCCAAAACGGCTGCCGTAGTACGACACCCTACAAACGAACGATTAAACGATTAAACAAGCAACAATTAAATTAAACATAATGAAACCAACCTTATTAGTATTAGCCGCTGGAATGGGTTCCAGATACGGTGCTTTGAAACAAATGGACGGCGTCGGCCCGAACAACGAGGCCATCCTCGACTATTCCATCTACGACGCCAAACGCGCCGGCTTCGGCAAAGTGGTCTTCGTCATCCGCGAGGACTTCGCCGAGGCTTTTAAGAAAGTCAACAACGCGGAGAAATTCGGCATCCCCGTTGAATATGTCTACCAATCCCTAGACAAGTTGCCGAAAGGCTTCAGCGTTCCCGAAGGTCGCGTGAAACCTTGGGGCACTTGCCACGCCGTTCTGATGGCCAAAGATGTTATCAATGAGCCATTTGCCGCCATCAACGCCGACGACTTTTATGGCAAGGAAGCCTACGAGGTCTTGGCCAAGTATCTCATGGAATGTGAAGGCAAGAAGGGTGCCTACAGCATGGTGGCCTACAAGCTGCGCAACACCATGTCGGACTTCGGCACGGTCTCGCGCGGCATTTGCACAGCCGACGCGGAAGGCCACCTGCAGACCATCGTCGAGCGCACAGCCATCGGTCACACCGAGGATGGTGGCGCAGCCTACACCGACGAAACGGGAAGCCATCCTTTGGACATGGACTCGCTCGTTTCCATGAACTTCTTCGGTTTCACGCCCGACTTCTTCGCCTATTCCGAGAAGGGCTTCGTCGAGTTCCTGAAAGGCCCTGCCCAGACCAACATCAAGGCCGAGTTTTTCATCCCGCTGATGGTCAACCAAGCCATACACGACGGTTCGGCCAAGCTGAAGGTGTTGTCGAGCAACGCCTCTTGGTTCGGCGTGACCTACAAGGAAGACAAGCCCGACGTGATGCGCAAGATCCGCGAGTTGATTGAGAAGGGCGTTTATCCTAACAACTTATGGCAATGAACATTGAAGTAAAAACCTGGGGCAAGACCCCTGACGGCAAAGACATCAAGCTCTACACTTTGACCAACGCCAATGGTGTGAAGGTGCAGCTGAGCGACATCGGTGCGGGCATTGTGAGCATCGTCACTCCTGACCGCAACGGGCATTTTGACGACATCGCCTTGGGCTACCCCAATGCCACGGATTATTATGGCGACGGCCCTTGCGCTGGCAAGATTCCCGGACGTTTTGCCAACCGCATCGCCAACGGTCGTTTCACGATTGATGACAAGGAATACCAGCTAGAGCTGAACACGGGCGACGGTAAGCACCACCTCCACGGCGGCAGCATTGGCTTCGCCAACCAAAAGTGGGCCAGCCGCATCGTGGGCGAGAGCGTGGTCTTCACCTATCTCAGTGCCGATGGCGAAGCTGGCTATCCCGCCGAACTCGTGGCCAAGGTGCGCTATACCCTCAACGACGAGAACGAGCTGAACATCCACCTCAGCGCTTATTCGTCGGATGCCACCATCGTCAACCTGACCAACCATACCTATTTTAACCTGAAAGGCGAAGGCAACGGTGACATACTTGATCACTTCTTGAAGCTCAATGCGTCCCGCTTTCTTCCTGCTACCGACGAGTTGATCACCACAGGCGAGATGCGTCAAGTGGCCGACACGCCTATGGACTTCACTCAAGCCAAGCCGATAGGCCGCGATATCAAGGAGGCCTATCCTGACCTGATTAATGGAAAAGGCTACGACAGCTGCTGGGTCATTGACGGCATCGAGAAAAATAAACTATGCCTTGCCGCCGAACTTTCACACGAAGGCACAGGCCGCATGGTGAAAATCTACACCACACAGCCTGGTATTCAAGTGTATACCGGCAATTGGCTCTCAGGCTGTCCAACAGGCAAGAATGGCCACGTCTACGAGGACTACTCCGGCGTCGCCTTGGAGTGTCAGGCCCTCCCCGACTCGCCGAACAAACCCAATTTCCCCAGTACCATCCTCCGCTCTGGCGAAGAGTATATGGAAACCATCATCTTCAAGTTCTCTACGCTATAAAGTTGAATTCTTAAATTTTAAATCTTTGAATTTTAAATCTTTAAATCTAAAATATTTATGGAAACAACGGTAAAAAAACAGAACTACACCATCCCGATCATCGTGATGATTTTGTTGTTCGGCATGATTTCGTTCGTCACCAACTTGGCCTCGCCAATGGGTGACATCCTCAAAAACCAGTTCAACATCCCCAACTGGCATGGCACCTTGGGTGTGTTCGCCAACTTCATCGCCTATGCTGTGATGGGTATCCCTGCCGGTAACCTGTTGCAGAAACGCGGCTACAAAAAGACTGCTTTGATTGCTGTCATCGTGGGCTTCATTGGCGTAGGCATCCAAACGCTTTCTGGCGTGTTTGGCAGCTTCGCCGTCTACCTGCTCGGCGCTTTCGTGGCGGGTTTCAGCATGTGCTTGCTCAATACAGTCGTCAACCCGATGCTGAACAAACTCGGTGGCGGCGGCAACAAGGGCAACCAGCTCATCCAGATTGGCGGCACTTTCAACTCGTTGTGTGGCACTGCCGTCATCATCATCACAGGCTTGCTGATTCCCAGCATCATGGATGCCAAGATCAGCGATGTTTTCCCGCTGATGTACACGGCTTTGGCTATCTTCGCCTTCGCTTTCATCGTCATTTTGCTAACCAAGATTCCTGAAAACGAGCAAAAGCAAGAAATCAACAAAGCTGTTGAAAAAGGCAAAGGCCCGATGGCTTTCCGTCACTTCGTGCTGGGTGCCATCGCCATCTTCATTTATGTCGGCGTCGAAGTCGGCATCCCGAACGTGCTAAACAAATGGTTGCAAAACCCCGAACTCAATGTCTTGGGCGCCGATGTGAAGGCTGAGGCCATTGCTGGTTCGGTGGCCGCCACCTATTGGTTCCTGATGCTCGTCGGTCGTCTGATTGGTGGCATCATCGGCAACAAGGTTTCGGCTAAGTCAATGCTTTCAGTCGCTTCATGCGTCGGCATCATCCTCACCCTTTTGGCCATGTTCGGACCTTCCACGATGGTGAGTTTCCCCGCTTTCAATGGCGCACAAGGCTTCGGCATGGTGAGCATCCCGCTCAATGCGGCCTTCTTGGTTTGCATCGGTCTCTGCACTTCGGTGATGTGGGGCGGCATCTTCAACCTCGCCGTTGAGGGCTTGGGCAAATACACTGAAAAAGCCTCTGGCATCTTCATGGCATTGGTTTGCGGCGGCGGCATCCTGCCTCTGCTCCAAAACGCTATCGTCGATGGTCTGGGTGGCACAGGCTACCTCCAGAGCTATTGGGTCATCGTCGTTGGACTGGCCTTCCTGCTCTTCTACGCCATTTGGGGCTCGAAAAATGTAAATAAGGACATCCCTGTAGACTGATGTTCAAAAAGATACTAGGAACCGGAGCGACAAGGGTGGTCAACGTGCTGACACAGTTGGCCACCCTCATCATGGGCACCAAGTTCCTAGGTGCTTCGGAATGGGGCAAGGCTTTCATCGCTCAGACCGACATTACCTTTTTATTAATAGGCATCGAGGTTGTCGCAGGCAGTGGGCTGGTTTATTTTACTCCCCGCAAGAAACTATCCACCCTGATGACGCTTTCCTACGGCTGGATTGCACTCGTCATGGTGCTTTACATAGGGCTATTCTATGTGTTGCATCTCGATTCCCAATTGTTCTACACCATTGTCCCAGAAACCTACGCCACACTTATCTTGGCTAACACGTTTATCTACAGCCTACATGAGTTCAACCTCAACCATTTCCTTGGAAAAGAGAAGGTTGCCACCTACAATTGGTTGTTTATCATCCAAATACTGACGCAGGTAACAATGATGGCCGTGTTGATTTTTGGCTTGAACCTGAGGACGGGTAAAGCCCTACTCTATTCCCAACTTTGCGGCTACACTTTGGCAACCCTCGTAGGGTGGGTTTTGCTTCTGCCCGACGTGAAACGCGAAGGCCGCGAACCGCTTAAAGACTGTTTCAAGGAATTGTTCCGTTACGGTGCGTTCATGCAGCTTTCAACCTTGGTCAGCACACTCAACAAACGCTTGAGTCTCTACCTGTTGAACACACATTGTGACGAGAAATCCATTGGTGTCTATGCCTCAGGCACACAAGTCACCGAAGGCGTGAACATCATCGGACAAAGCATCGGGCTGGTGGAGTTTTCGGCATTAAGCAATACCGATAGCGAGAAACGATCTTTCATTCTCACGCTGCGTTTCATGAAACTTTCCATTTTACTGACATTTAGTGCTTTACTGGTGATATGTTTGCTTCCTACTTCATTCTTCGAATGGATTTTTTCAGGCGAGTTTGGTGACATCAAAAGTGTTATCTTGCTGATGGCTCCCGGCATTGTCTTTTTCTCCGCCCACACCGTCTTGGCCAATTTTTTCTCCGGTACTGGCCAACCCAAATTCAATCTTTTCGCTTCGCTTATTGGACTCAGTGTCACAATAGTAGCTGCATTCACTTTAATTCCTACTTTAGGTATCAGAGGTGCAGCCATCACCACCTCGCTGACATACTTTTCGCTGTTTGTTTACCAATGGATTGTGTTCCAGAAACAAACGGGAAGCCGATTAAAGCAACTCGTTCCGAACAAAGAAGATTTTGATTGGCTTAAATCGACGCTTAAAGGTCTTTTCTGACAATTTTTTTCGTAACTTTGCGCCAAAATAGGCTTGTATGGACAACGAAATCATCGAAGACGACATCTTCACGCAAAGCAGCGACCCCACTCCTACCACCGAAAACTATAACGACGACAGCATTGTCCACCTTGAGGACATGGAACACATCCGTCGCCGCCCGGGTATGTACATCGGCAAACTCGGCGACGGTGCTTCCCAGGATGACGGCATCTATGTGCTTATTAAAGAGGTGATTGACAACTCCATCGACGAGTTCACTTCGGGATTTGGCAAAAAGATTGAGGTGACGGTGAACAAGGCCGAAAAGAAGGTCAGCATTCGCGACTATGGACGCGGCATCCCATTGGGCAAGCTGAAAGAAGCCGTCTCGCAACTGAATACGGGCGCGAAATACGACAGCAAGGTGTTCCAGAAATCCGTCGGCTTGAATGGCGTGGGTACCAAAGCCGTCAACGCGCTTTCGTCATATTTCAGGGTGCAGTCGATTCGTGAGGGCAAGACTCGCATCGTTGAGTTTGCCCAAGGCAAGTTGGTGAACGATTCGGGCATCATCTCTTCCGATGGTGACACAGGGACTTTAACCGAGTTCATCCCTGACTCTGCGCTGTTTGGCAACTACCACTATGTGGACGAATACATCGAAAAGCGCGTTTGGAACTATGCCTACCTCAACCGAGGCTTGAGCTTGATTTACAACGACAAACGCTATTATTCCAAGAACGGCCTCCTCGACCTGTTGCAGAACAACATGGAAGGTGAAGGCCTCTACCCCATCATCCATATCAAGGACGGCGACTTTGAGGCTGCTTTCACGCATGTGAACGGGCAATCGAGCGACTATTTCTATTCGTTTGTCAACGGCCAGCACACCACCGAAGGCGGCACCCACCAGTCGGCTTTCCGCGAAGGATATGCCCGCGTGGTGCGCGAGTTCTACCAAAAGGAATACGAGCCTGCTGACATCCGCCAAGGCCTGATTTGCGCTTTGTGTGTGAGGATTCAAGAGCCTGTGTTTGAAGCACAAACCAAGACCAAACTCGGTTCTACCCACCTCGCGCCCAACAACCCCGACGGCACCAACGACAGCCCCTTCCTCAAGACCTACGTCTTCGACATCCTGAAGCGCCACTTGGACAACTACCTCCACAAGAACCCCGAAACGGTGAGCGCGTTGCAGGCCAAGATCCAAGCCAACGAGAAGGAGCGCAAGGAGATTGCCGGCATCAAGAAGGCCGCACGTGAGAGCGCCAAGAAGGTCAGCCTCAACAACCGCAAGCTCCGCGACTGCCGCATCCACCTCAACACCAACCACGAGAAACGCCTCGAAAGCACCATCTTCATCACCGAGGGCGACTCCGCGTCGGGAAGCATCACCAAGAGCCGCGATGTGCAGACCCAGGCTGTGTTCAGCCTGCGCGGTAAGCCGCTCAACTGCTTGGGAATGACAAAGAAAGTGTGCTACGAGAACGAGGAGTTCAACCTCCTACAAGCCGCCTTGAACATTGACGAGGACATTGAAATCCTGCGCTACAACGACTTCGTCATCGCCACCGATGCCGATGTGGACGGAATGCACATCCGCCTGCTGATGCTCACCTTCTTCCTCCAATTCTACCCCGACCTTGTGCGCAACGGCCATGTGTACATCTTGCAAACGCCTTTGTTCCGTGTGCGCAACAAAAAAGAGACCTATTATTGCTACACCGACGAGGAACGCATCACCGCCAAGGAGAAATGCGGTAAGCAAGCCGAAATCACCCGATTCAAAGGCTTGGGCGAAATCTCGCCCGACGAGTTCCGTGGCTTCATCGGCCCCAACATGCGCCTTGAACCCGTCATCCTCCGCTACGACTTCGGCATTAAGGAACTGCTGGAATATTACATGGGCAAGAACACCATGGAACGCCAGAAGTTCATCATCCAGAACCTACGGATTGAGGACGACTCGGAGATGGATAAGATGTGATACTAACTCAAATTTATATAGACAATGAACGCAAAATTCACCTTATTAGTCATGGGCACAATCACCCTCTTCGGCTGCAACCAACAACCAAAGCAGCCTGAACGCTATTCCGTCAAGGCTTATCCCGAGACGCGAAAAGACACCACCGTCGTCGACGACTACTTCGGCACGAAGGTCGCTGACCCCTACCGCTGGCTCGAAAACGACACCTCCGCCGAGACCGCGAAATGGGTCAAGGAACAGAATGAGGTCACACAGGACTACCTCAGCCACATCCCGTTCCGCAGCGCACTCAAGGACCGCCTAACGCAATTGGTTAACTATGAACGCTATAGCATGCCTTCAAAGAAACATGGCCGCTACATCTACTCGAAGAACGATGGCCTCCAGAACCAAAGCGTCATCTACATGCAGGAGACTCTCGACGGCGAGCCTACCGTCCTCCTCGACCCCAACAAACTCTCCGACGATGGCACGGTCTCGCTCGGCGGCATCAGTTTCTCCAACGACGGCAAATACATGGCCTACACCATCCAACGCAGCGGTTCCGACTGGGTTGAAATCTACGTGAAGGACATGGCCACCCTCGAACTCCTCCCCGACCATATCGAATGGGCGAAGTTCACGGGCGCTTCGTGGTACAAGGACGGCTTCTTCTATGCCGCCTACGACCGCCCCGAAGCCGGCAAGGAGTTCAGCAACGTGAACGAGAACCACAAGATCTATTACCACAAGCTCGGTACACCGCAGGAGCAGGACGAACTTTTCTACCACAACCCCGCCCAGCCGCGCTATTTCCACCAAGTGGACCTCACAGACGACGAGCATTACATGTTCCTCTTCGAGAGCGGTCAAGGCGCAGGCAGCACGCTGTGGATTCGCGACATGCAAGACCCGAAGGGTAAATTCGTGCAAATCGCCGACAACATGGACTACCAGTACAACCCCATCGACGTCATCAACGACACGCTGTACATCTTCACCAACTTCAACGCGCCCAAGGGCCGCATCTGCCGCGTGTCGGCCAAGGCCCCGCAGATGGAGAACTGGGTTGACGTGATTCCCGAAAGCGAGAACGTGATTTCGGGCATCAACCTCGCCAAGGGCAAGATGATCGTGACCTACGACAAGGACGCCGCCAACCATGCCTACGTTTATACGATGGACGGCCAACAACTCCACGAAATCGCCCTGCCGACCTACGGCGCCGTGGGTTTCAGCAGTCGCTACGAAGAGCCCGAGGTGTTCTACGCCTTCACCTCCTTCGCCTTCCCGACCACGATCTACCAATACAACATCGACGACAACACCTCCACCGTGTTCCGCAAGCCCGCCATCGATTTCAAGTCGGACGACTACGTCACCGAGCAGGTCTTCGTCACCTCAAAGGATGGCACCAAAGTCCCCATGTTCTTGACTTACAAGGCTGGTTTGCAGAAGGATGGCACCAATCCAACCTTCCTTTACGGTTACGGTGGCTTCAACATCACGCTGAATCCGGGCTTCTCCACCAATCGTCTGCCTTTCTTGGAGAACGGCGGCATCTATGCCCAGATGAACCTGCGTGGTGGCAATGAGTATGGTGAAGAATGGCACCTTGCCGGAACCAAGTTGCAGAAACAGAACGTCTTCGACGACTGTATCGCCTGTGCGGAATACCTTATTAATAATGGATACACCTCGCCGAAGTATTTGGCTTTGAACGGCGGCAGCAACGGCGGTCTGCTCGTCGGCGCTGTCGTCAACCAGCGTCCCGACCTCTTTGCCGTGGCCGTGCCACAAGTCGGCGTGATGGACATGCTGCGCTACCACCTCTTCACCATCGGCTGGAACTGGGCCAGCGACTACGGCACCAGCGAGGACGACGAAGCCATGTTCAAGGCTTTGTATGCCTACTCGCC
>Ga0247608_10001926_pt1 | contig 27414 bp, 30 predicted proteins | sample 176DNAGHGlowgp2_FD_193490 | JGI IMG/M metagenome (GOLD analysis project Ga0247608, IMG submission 193490) | Sheep rumen microbial communities from Palmerston North, Manawatu-Wanganui, New Zealand - 1766 DNA GHGlow gp2 | ecosystem: Host-associated > Mammals > Digestive system > Stomach > Rumen ... | reverse complement strand
GATGCTGCAAAAGAAGTAAGCCCGCGGAAACCGCGGCACGCGAAAAGAACAAAAGACGAAAGAAAGGCGTTTTTTGTTTCTTTAACCAAAAAAATAGGTCGGAATGCATGGCGTTCCGACTTTTTTTTGTAATTTTGTGTCTGCTTTGTGAAAAGAAAGGAAATTATGAACAACGACTTTAGAAAATATGCCACCAAGCATCTTGGTATTAACGGCCTCGTGCTCGACGAAGTGATGTCGGCGCAGGCACAGTACTTGAACCCCTATATCCTGGAGGAACGCCAGCTGAACGTGACGCAGATGGACGTCTTCTCGCGACTGATGATGGACCGCATCATCTTCCTCGGTACACAGATTGACGACTACACGGCCAACACCCTACAGGCCCAGCTGCTGTACCTGGACTCCGTAGACTCGGGCAAGGACATCTCGATATACCTGAACTCGCCGGGCGGCAGCGTGACGGCCGGACTGGGCATCTACGACACCATGCAGTTCATCTCGAGCGACGTGGCTACCATCTGCACCGGCATGGCGGCATCGATGGCTGCCGTGCTGCTGGTGGCCGGCACCGAGGGCAAGCGCTCGGCACTGCCCCACAGCCGCGTCATGATACACCAGCCGTTGGGCGGCGTACAGGGCCAGGCCAGCGACATCGAGATTGAGGCCAAGGAAATCATGAAGTTCAAGAAGGAGCTGTACACCATTATCAGCGAGCATTCGCACACGCCCTACGACAAGGTGTGGAACGACTCGGACCGCAACTACTGGATGACGGCCGACGAGGCCAAGGAGTACGGCATGATAGACCAGGTGCTGAAGAAGAAGTAACGACAAGAAGAAAGAGGCAAGTAGTAAGAATGGCAAAGAGATGTAATTTTTGCGGGCGCTCCGAGCGGGAGGTGAAACTGCTGATAACGGGTCTTGACGGATACATCTGTGAGGACTGTGCCGTACAGGCCTATCAGGTGGCCTCGGCCAACGGCTTCGGCCCCGATGCCAAGAAGAAGGGCGACAAGGACGGCTTCAAGCTGAAGCGCATACCCAAGCCGAAGGAGATCAAGGAGCACCTGGACCAGTACGTCATCGGGCAGGACGAAGCCAAGCGCTTCCTGTCGGTGGCGGTCTACAACCACTATAAACGACTGCAGCAGCCCAGCGACGACACGGAGGTGGAGATAGAGAAGTCGAACATCATCATGGTGGGCTCGACGGGCACCGGCAAGACGCTGCTGGCACGCACCATTGCCAAGCTGCTGGACGTGCCGTTCACCATTGTCGACGCCACCGTGTTCACCGAGGCCGGCTATGTGGGCGAGGACGTGGAGAGCATACTGACACGCCTGCTGCAGGTGGCCGACTACAACGTAGAGGCCGCACAGCGCGGCATCGTGTTCATTGACGAGATAGACAAGATAGCACGCAAGTCGGACAACCCCAGCATTACGCGCGACGTCAGCGGCGAGGGCGTACAGCAGGGACTGCTGAAACTGCTGGAAGGCACCATGGTCAACGTGCCGCCACAGGGCGGACGCAAGCATCCCGACCAGGAGTACATACACGTCGACACGCACAACATACTGTTCATCTGCGGCGGAGCCTTCGACGGCATAGAGCGCAAGATAGCGCAGCGCATGAACACCCACGTGGTGGGCTACAATTCGGTGCAGAACGTGCGCAAGATAGACAAGGAGAACTTGATGCAGTACATAGCCCCGCAGGACCTTAAGTCGTTCGGGCTGATACCCGAGATTATAGGCCGTCTGCCCGTGCTGACCTACCTGAACCCGCTGGACCGCGACGCGCTGACAAAGATACTGACCGAGCCCAAGAACTCGATTATCAAGCAGTATGTGAAGCTTTTCGAGATGGACGGCATCAAGCTTACGTTCACGCCCGAGGCGCTGTCGCTCATCGTCGACAAGGCGGTGGAATACAAGCTGGGCGCACGCGGACTGCGCTCCATCGTGGAGAGCATCATGATGGACGCCATGTTCGAAATACCTTCCAAGAAAACAAAATCCTTTGAGGTGACTGCCGAGTATGCCCAACAGCAGCTGGACAAGTCGCATCTGAAATAACCCGAAAGAAAGTCTATGGCAAAGAAGAAACAAAATCTGACCGAAGCGCTGAAGAAATACTTCGGCTTCGACAAGTTCAAGGGCGACCAGGAAGCCATCATACAAAACGTACTGGACGGCAAGGACACCTTTGTACTGATGCCCACGGGCGGAGGCAAGTCGCTGTGCTACCAGCTGCCGTCGCTGCTGATGGACGGCACGGCCATCGTCATATCACCGCTGATAGCGCTAATGAAGAACCAGGTCGACGTCATCAGCGCCATGAGCGAGGAGGGCACGGCACACTACCTGAACTCGTCGCTGAACAAGGCGGCCATCGACCAGGTGAAGGCCGACATCCTGGCAGGCAAGACGAAGCTGCTGTACGTAGCCCCTGAGTCGCTGACCAAGGACGAGAACGTCGAGTTCCTGAAGCAGGCCAAGATATCCTTCTACGCCATCGACGAGGCGCACTGTATCTCTGAGTGGGGCCACGACTTCCGCCCGGAATACCGTCGCATTCGCCCCATCATCAACGAGATAGGCAACGCCCCCGTCATCGCGCTGACGGCCACGGCCACCGACAAGGTGCGCTCGGACATCAAGAAGAGCCTGGGCATCATGGATGCCAAAGAGTTCAAGAGCTCGTTCAACAGGCCCAACCTGTACTACGAGGTACGTCCGAAGACGGCCGACGTGGACAAGAACATCATACGCTTCATCAAGCAGCATCCGGGCAAGAGCGGCATCATCTACTGCCTTTCGCGCAAGAAGGTGGAGGAGCTGGCCGAAATACTGAAGGCCAACGACATCAAGGCAGCGCCCTACCACGCCGGTCTGGAGTCGAATGTCCGTTCGCAGACACAGGACGCCTTCCTGATGGAGGAGATTGACGTCATCGTGGCAACCATAGCCTTCGGCATGGGCATCGACAAGCCCGACGTGCGCTTCGTCATACACTACGACATTCCGAAGTCGCTCGAAGGCTACTATCAGGAGACGGGACGTGCCGGCCGAGACGGCGGCGAGGGCATGTGCATCACCTTCTACGCACGCAAGGACCTGCAGAAACTGGACAAATTCATGGAAGGCAAGCCCGTGGCCGAACAGGACATCGGGCGACAGCTGCTGGCAGAGACGGCTGCCTATGCCGAGACATCGGTATGCAGAAGGAAGATGCTGCTGCACTACTTCGGCGAGGACTACAAGCAGGACAACTGCCACAACTGCGACAACTGCCTGCACCCGAAGAAGGAGATAGAGGCCAGCAACCTGCTACTCATAGTGCTCAACGCCGTACATACCCTGAAGGAGAACTTCCGCTCAGACCATATCATAGACTTCGTGACAGGCAGGGAGACCGAGGAGATACTGTCGCACAAGCAGCAGGACCACGAACTGTTCGGGGCCGGCGAGGAGTACGAACGGAAGCTGTGGAACCCCGTCATCCATCAGGCCATGTTGGCCGGCTATCTGAAGAAGGACGTTGAAAACTACGGCCTGCTGAAGCTGACAGCGGCCGGAAAGAAGTTCCTGAAGAACCCGACGTCGTTCATGATAGTGGAAGACAACGAGTTCAGCAACGACTACGAGGCGGTGACCGAGCACGAGGGTACCATCAGTGCGCTGGACCAGACGCTCTCGGCCATGCTCAAGGACCTGCGCAAGAAGGTCAGCAAGAAGCTGGAGCGGCCGCCGTATGTCATCTTCCAGGATGTCAGCATCGAACAGATGGCCACCGACTTCCCCGTCACGCTGGAAGAGCTGAAGAACATCCAGGGCGTGGGCGAAGGCAAGGTACGGCAGCCCTACGCCAAGGACTTTGTAGACCTCATCAAGCGCTACTGCGAGGAGAACGATATAGAACGTCAGGCCGACCTGCGCGTACGCACCGTGGCAAAGAAGTCGATACTGAAGGTGAAGATAATACAGGCCATCGACCGCCAGATAGCCCTCGACGACATTGCGTCGGCACAGGGACTCGACTTCGACGAACTGCTGGACGAGGTGGAGGCCATCGTGTACAGCGGTACGAAGCTGAACATTGACTACTTCCTCGACGAAGTGATGGACGAGGACCATATTGACGACATCTACGACTACTTTGCCGAGAGCGAGACGGACTCGCTGGAGGACGCCATTCAGGAGCTTGGCGGAGAGTGTTCGGAGGACGAAATAAGGCTGGTGCGCATTAAGTTCATCAGCGAAATGGCCAACTAAGCGTTAAGAAGTACTCTTTAAGCGTTAAGAATTAAGAAAAAACACGCTGTGCAAGTGATTTTCTTAATTCTTAATGCTTAATTCTTAATTAAAATGAGTAATTTTGCACGCAATAAATAACAAAGGAGAGTATAATATGTCATCATTTATTGCAGACAAGATTGTTATGGACGGCCTGACTTTTGACGACGTCCTGTTGATTCCAGCCTATTCCGAGGTACTGCCCAAGACGGTAGAGTTGCGAACCCGTTTCTCGCGCAACATCGAGCTCAACGTGCCCTTCGTCACAGCCGCCATGGACACGGTGACGGAGAGCCAGATGGCTATTGCCATAGCCCGCGAGGGTGGCATTGGCGTCATTCACAAGAACATGTCGATAGAGAACCAGGCCCGCGAGGTGGCCATCGTCAAGCGTGCCGAGAACGGCATGATATACGACCCCGTGACCATCCCTCTGGGCAGCACGGTGGCTCAGGCCCTCGACATCATGGCAGAATACCACATCGGAGGCATTCCCGTGGTCGACGAAGAGCGCCATCTGGTAGGCATCGTCACCAACCGTGACCTGCGCTTTGAGCGCAAGCTGGACCGTCCCATCGAGGAAATCATGTCGAAGGAGAACCTGGTGACGACGCACCAGCAGACCGACCTGGTGGCTGCTGCCGACATACTGCAGAAGAACAAGATAGAGAAGCTTCCCGTGGTGGACAAGGACAACCACCTGGTAGGCCTCATCACTTATAAGGACATTACCAAGGCCAAGGACAAGCCCATGGCCTGCAAGGACGAGAAAGGCCGTCTGCGCGTCGCTGCCGGCGTGGGTGTCACGTCGGACACTCTGGAGCGCATGCAGGCTCTGGTCAACGCAGGAGCCGACGCCATCGTCATTGACACGGCACACGGCCATTCGAAGGGCGTCATCGAGAAGCTGCGCGAGGCCAAGGCTTCGTTCCCCAACATCGACATCGTGGTGGGCAACATAGCCACGGGGGCTGCAGCCAAGATGCTGGTGGAGAACGGTGCCGACGCCGTCAAGGTTGGCATTGGCCCTGGCTCTATCTGCACTACCCGCGTGGTGGCTGGCGTGGGCGTACCACAGCTCAGCGCCGTCTACGATGTGTTCAGCGCACTGAAGGGAACGGGCGTGCCCCTGATTGCCGACGGCGGACTGCGCTACTCTGGCGACATCGTAAAGGCCTTGGCAGCTGGCGGTTCATGTGTGATGATAGGTTCCATGGTGGCAGGCACGGAGGAGAGTCCGGGCGATACCATCATCTATAACGGACGTAAGTTTAAGAGCTATCGCGGCATGGGGTCGCTGGAGGCTATGGAGCACGGCTCCAAGGACCGTTACTTCCAGGCCGACACCAAGGACGTGAAGAAACTGGTGCCCGAGGGCATAGCAGGACGTGTGCCATACAAAGGCACCGTGCAGGAGGTCATCTACCAGATGGTAGGCGGTCTGCGCTCGGGTATGGGCTACTGCGGTGCTGCCACCATAGAGAAGCTGCACGACGCTAAGTTCACCCGTATTACCAATGCCGGCGTCAACGAGAGTCACCCGCACGACATCACCATTACGTCGGAAGCACCTAACTACAGCCGCCCCAATGATTAAGTTTCTGTTCACAGCATTACTGCTGACTGCTACCATTGGGGTTCAGGGGCAGAAGTCTGACCCCATTGTGATGACGGTGGCAGGAGTTGACGTGCCACGGTCGGAGTTTGAATATTCTTATAACAAGAACAATACCGACGGGGTTATCGACAAGAAGACCGTTGAGGAGTATGTGGAGCTGTTCGTCAACTACAAGCTGAAGGTACAGGCCGCACTGGACGCCCGGCTCGACACCACAAAGGCTTTCCAGGCTGAGTTTGCCCAGTATCGCGACCAGCAGGTACGCCCCACGTTCGTGACGGATGCCGACATGCTGGCCGAAGCTAAGCAGACGTACGACGAGACGGTGAAGAACATCGGCCCCGACGGTCTGGTGATGGCAGGGCACATACTGATACTGACACCACAAAAGGCCAGTGATGCGCAACTGCAAGAGGCCAAGCGCAGGATAGACTCGGTGTACAACGCCCTGCTGGCTGGTGCCGACTTCGAGGAGCTGGCACGCCGCGTGTCGCAGGACCCCGGGTCGGCAGCCCGTGGAGGCATGCTGGGATGGTTCTCGCGCAACCAGATGGTGAAGGAGTTTGAGGACGCAGCCTTTGCGCTGCAGCCTGGCGAAATGAGCAAACCCGTGCTGTCGCCCTTCGGATGGCATATCATCAAGATGAAGGAGCGCAAGCAACTGGAGCCTTTTGAGTTCCACAAGGACAACATTCTGCGCTTCCTGGAACAGCGTGGCATACGCAACGTCATCAGCGAGCGTAAGCTGGAAGCTGGCGTAAAGGCCTCAGCAGGCACCGTCACCAAGGAGCAACTGCTGGAGCAGCGGGCCGACTCGCTGGCTACAGCCGACCCTGAGATGCGCTACCTCATCAAGGAATACCACGACGGACTGCTGCTGTATGAAATTAGCAACCGTACGATATGGGACAAGGCCGCGAAGGACGAAGCTGCGTTGGAACGCTATTTCAAGAAGCACAAGAAGCAGTACCGCTGGGACGAGCCACGTTTCAAAGGCATGGTCTACCACGTGAAAGAGCAGGCCGACGTCAAGGCCGTAGCCAAATGTGTGAAGAAGCTGAAGTTCGAGGACTGGAACGAGGCGCTGCGCAAGGCATTTAACAACGACAGCATTATCCGCATACGCGTTGAGAAGGGACTGTTCAAGAAAGGCGACAACGCGCTCATCGACCGTGAAGAGTTTGGTGTGCGCGATGCCAAGGTGGACAGCGTGAAGGGCTACCCCATCGACGCCACCTATGGCAAGATGATCAAGAAGCCTCAGGACTATACCGACGTCAGAGGCCTGGTGATTGCCGACCTCCAGAACGAGATGGAGCAACGCTGGGTGGCCGACTTGCGCAGGCGATACGCCGTCACCGTGAACGAAGAAGTATTAAAGACCGTCAATAAGCATGAATAAGAGATTTCTTGTAACATTAGGCGTACTCGTCATACTCGCCACAGAAGCATTGGCCCAGAGCGACAGCACGGCAGCCAAGGCAACCACAGGGACTGTGGTTGACGAGGTGATATGGGTAGTCGGCGACGAGGCTATTCTCAAGTCGGATGTCGAGGCGCTGCGCATACAGGGTCAGCAGGAAGGCATGCACTGGAAAGGCGACCCCGACTGCGCCATACCGGAGCAGATAGCCGTTCAGAAGCTCTACCTGAATCAAGCCATCATCGACAGTGTGGAGGTGACAGAGGCTGAGATTACGCAGGGCGTAGAGCAGTACATTGAGAACATGATAAACGTCATTGGCTCACGCGAGAAGCTGGAGGAATACCAGAAGAAGAGCATGACCCAGATTCGTGCCGACCTTCGCGAGTCGTATCGTGAACGCCAGCTCGTACAGGGCATGCAGCAGAAACTGGTGAAGGACATCACGGCCACTCCTGCCGAGGTGCGCCGTTACTTCCAGAAGATGCCTGAGGACAGTCTGCCCTTCGTCCCCACAGAGGTTGAGGTACAGATTATCACGCAGCAGCCCCGCATTGAGCAGGAGGAGATAAACCGCGTCAAGGAACAGCTGCGCGAGTTCACTGAGCGCATCAATAAGGGGGAGACGTCGTTCCAGAACCTGGCACGCCTGTATTCGGAAGACCCTGGCACAGCGCGCCGAGGCGGAGAGCTGGACTACACCGGGCGCGGCATGCTTGACCCTGCCTTTGCCAATGTCGCCTTTGGACTGAGCGACCCGAAGCGAGTGTCGAAGATTGTGGAGTCAGAGTTTGGCTTCCACATCATACAGCTCATCGACAAGCGAGGCGACAAGATTAAGGTGCGCCACATCTTGCTGAAGCCCCAAGTGAGCGAGGAGGCTACACAGAAGGCGCTGGCACGCCTTGACTCCATCCGTACGGATATAGTAGACGGCAAGTTCCCCTTTGAAGCAGGGGCCTCGCTGATTTCTGACGACAAAGACACGCGCAACAACAACGGCTTGATGGCCAATATCACACAGGAGGGACGTACGTCGCGCTTTAAGCTGGCCGACCTGCCCTCGGAAGTGGCGAAGGCCGTCGACGTGCTGAACGTGGGCGAAATATCGAAGCCTTTCCTGATGATCAACGAACGCGGCAAGACGGTGTGTGCCATCGTCAAGCTGAAGAGTCGCAGCGAAGGCCACAAGGCTACCATTACTGAAGACTTTCAGGTACTGAAGAATGTCGTCGTAGAGAAACGTCGTCAGGAACGGCTCCATGAATGGGTCGTCAACCGCATCAAGTCTACCTACGTGCGTATTAACGACCGCTATCGCGACTGTCAGTTCGAGTACGAAGGCTGGATACGTTAATGAAGAGATATCTGTTCATCGTCTTAGGTCTGGTGGTACTTGGCTTTGTGTTTGCCATGCAGCCCGTGCGTAAGCGCAGCCAACGCAAGAAGACACAGGCTGTGCAGCAGGACAAGCGCGTCTACTTGGTACACGCTGACAAACTGTACTACGACCAGTACCGTAACGACGGCGCACAGGTCCTTGTGGGTCGTGTACACTTTCGCCATGTAGGGGCCAACCTGTACTGCGACAGTGCCCACTTCTATGAACAGACGAACTCGTTCGAGGCTTTTGGCCATGTCAAGATGCAACAGGGTGACACCCTTCGGCTCACCAGCGACTATGCCTACTACGACGGAAACGACCAGCTGGCACAGGCACGTCATAACGTGGTGTTGAAACACCGTCGCACTACGCTTTACACGGACTCGCTGGACTATGACCGGCTCTATAGCTTTGGCAACTTCTTTGAGGGCGGCAAGCTTGTTGACGGCAAGTCTACGCTGACCAGCGACTGGGGTGAGTACCATACTGACACGAAAATAGCCATGTTCTACTATGACGTGCGACTGAAGGACGACAAGATGTTTCTGACCACCGACTCGCTGCATTATGACACCAGGACGTCGCGAGCCCATATCATCGGACCGTCGCATATAGACTCCGGAACCAGTCACATATACAGCGAGAATGGATATTACAACACGCGTACTGAGGAGTCGGAACTGTTTGGCCGTTCCGTGGTTGAAGACCAGGGACGTACACTTGTCGGAGACAGCGTATTCCATAATGCCAAAAACGGCACCAACTACGCCTACTGGAACGTCATTCTGACCGATACCGTCAACAAGACGATGCTTACAGGAGACTACTGCGAGTATAACGACTCTACTGGCTATGCCATGGCCACCAAGCGGGCTGTGGCTGTAGACTTCTCACAAAAGGACTCGCTGTTCATGCATGCCGATACGTTTAAGATATATACGTTCAACAACAAGACGGACTCTGTCTACCGGGAGATGCATGCCTACAACAAGGTTCGTGCCTGGCGCACCGATGTACAGGCCGTCTGCGACTCGCTGGTTTACACCTCGCTGGACTCGTGCATGACGATGTATCGCGACCCTATCGTATGGAACCAGGGACAACAGCTATTTGGCGAGCTGATTAAAGTGTATATGAAGAACAACAAGCTGGACTGGGCCCATGTCATTGGTCAGGCCTTCTCTACCGAGCAGATGCCAGACACGGTACACTTCAACCAGGTATCGTCGCGCGAAATGAAGGCCTTCTTCCAAGATGGACAGATGCGCGAGACGCAGGCCATTGATAACGTACAGGTTGTCTACTACCCTGTCGACGACTCAGACAGCACGCTGATAGGACTGAACTACACGGAGACGCCGATGCTGAAAATGTTTCTCGAGAACCGAAAGATGAAGCGTATATGGATGGAGAAACCCAAGGGGACGCTGTATCCGATGACGCAGATTCCGCCCGAGAAGTATTTCCTGCCTCAGTATGCATGGTTCGACTACATCCGCCCGCTGTCCAAGCAGGACATCTTCAACTGGCGTGGCAAGAAAGCTGGCAGCGAGCTGAAAGAGCAGAAGCGGCGCGAGCGTCCGCGTAATATAAAACCAGAGCCATGACAGACATCATTCATCTACTGCCCGATAGTGTAGCTAACCAGATAGCTGCTGGTGAGGTGATACAACGCCCTGCCTCGGTCATCAAGGAACTGGTGGAAAACGCCGTCGACTCTGGTGCTACCAACATACATGTACTGGTGGTCGATGCCGGCCGTACCTCGATACAGGTGATAGATGACGGCTGTGGCATGTCGGACACCGATGCCCGGCTGGCCTTTGAACGTCATGCCACCTCAAAGATTCAGCATGCTGACGACCTCTTCAGCCTGCACACCATGGGTTTCCGTGGCGAGGCACTGCCGTCTATTGCTGCCGTAGCACAGGTGGAGCTCCGCACCCGTCGTCCTTCTGACGAGATTGGTACCATGCTCATGCTCTCGGCTTCACACGTTGAGGGCCAGGAGCCTTGCTCCTGCAGCCCAGGTACCAGCATCACGGTGAGCAACCTGTTCTATAATGTGCCCGCGCGACGCAAGTTCCTGAAGACTAACGCTACCGAGCTGAACAATATACTGACGGCTTTCGAGCGCATCGTACTGGTGTACCCCGACATTGCCTTTACCCTGCATAGCAATGGGCAGGAACTGATGAACCTGCGCCAGGGTTCGCTTCTGCAGCGCATCACTGATGTCTATGGCCGTCGCTATGCCCAAGAGCTGCTGCCTATAGAGGTGGACACGGCGCTGTGCAACGTCTCTGGCTATGTAGCTAAACCTGATGCCGCCCGTAAGAAAGGGGCTCCGGAGTGTTTCTTCGTCAACGGACGCTACATGAAGCATCCATACTTCCACAAGGCTGTACAGCAAGCCTATGAACGTATGGTGCCCGCAGGTGCTCACATACCCTACTTCATTTACTTCAAGGTAAGCCCCGCTGATATTGATGTGAACATACACCCCACCAAGACAGAGATAAAGTTTGAGAACGAGCAATACATATGGCAGCTGCTGATGGCGGCTGTAAAGGATGCGCTGGGGCAGTTCAGTGAAGTCACACAACTGGACTTCGACACCGAGGGCCAACCGGATATTCCCGTGTATGACCCCTCAATGAACGCTACAGCGAAGGCTCCTGCAACACAGGCGACGCCTGGCTACAACCCGTTCAACGCCACGCGGCGCAAGACAGGTACCGCTGACTGGGAACAGCTGTTCAGCGCCCTGCCATCGCGTCAGCAGGAGCAGCAGGAGGCTCCCTCACTCTTTGACGAGCCTTCAGAGATTAACACCCAGGCACCGATGGCAGCGACATCCCACGACTGGACGATGGCTGACAAGTCGCCTGTACACTATCAGTACAAAGGCTGCTACATTATGACAGCGGTAAAGTCTGGACTGATGATTATTGACCAGTATCGGGCTGACGTACGAATCCGCTATGAGCAGTATCTGGCTCAGCAACTGACACGCAATGCCGAGACACAACAGGTGCTGTTCCCTGAGGTAGTGCAGTTCTCGGCCGCAGAGACGCCTTTCCTGGAGCAGATACTGCCACGGCTGTCGTCCATCGGCTTCGACCTTACCAACCTCGGACAAGGGTCGTATGCTATAAACGGCATCCCGGCCGGTATCGAAGGCATGGACTATGTACAACTGCTGCACAACATCGTGGATGAAACGCTGCACCAGCAATCCTCAACGACAGACGAACTCGGACAGGCCATTGCTCTAAGCATGGCACGTCAGACTGCCGTACCACAAGGACAGGTACTTAGCAACGATGAGATGGAGAATCTGGTCAATGAGCTCTTTGCCTGCAGTAACGTCAACTACACCCCTGACGGACGTACTATCCTGGCCATACTGCCTCAGCACGACATAGAGCATCTGCTGGGCTGACGACACCCACCCTGAAGCAACAATAACCTAACTAAAAGAGTATGTATATGAAGAAAACAGTCATCCTATTCGCATTCCTTTGCGCTGCGCTTGTCAGTCAGGCGCAGGACGCTCCTGTGTCGCAACAGAAGCACAGCGTCAACACGAATTCCTTCTGGGCTAACTGGTTTGTCCAGGCCAATGTCGTAGGTACATCGTTCTGGGGCTCACAGGAGGACAAGAGCCTGAAACTGTCGCAGCTCTTCAAGCCCTATCGCACTAATCTCGGTTTCTCTATAGCACTGGGAAAGTGGTTTACACCGGGCATCGGCCTGCGCACTAAATTCAACGGACTGTGGGGACGAAGCGTCATCAGCGAAGACAAGGCCATGAATGCCTCACGCTACTGGACGCTACAGGAACAGGCGCTGTTCAACCTGAGCAACCTCCTGATGGGTTATAATGAGACGCGCGTATGGAACTTCATACCTTATATCGGTGCAGGCGTTGGGCGCAACCTGTCGTATAACACCTACGGCATGGGACTCTCGGCAGGACTACTGAACACGTTCCAGATTACCCCCAAGCTGGCAGTCAATCTTGACATCAACTACGGCATCTACGAGCCTGGCTTCGATGGTTTCCAAAACCATGGCAGTACCAGTCATAGTCTGAAGAACAAAGACCGTATGGTAAACGTAGAGGTGGGCCTGACATACCGTCTTGGCCGTTCTACATGGCAGCGCGCCATCGACACCGACGCCCAGGGAGCCTTGGCCGAAAGCGAGATTGACGCCCTGAATGCCCAGCTTGCTGACGCATTGGCCGAGAACGAGCGTCTAAGCCAGGAGCTTGCCCAGCAGCAGACTCCTCAGCCCGCACCGCAACCCGTGATACAAGAGACAAAGACTGTCAGTGCTCCTGTCTCGGTATTCTTCAACCTCAACAAAGCCACCATTGCCTCGCAACGCGAGCTGCAAAACGTAGCAGAGCTCGTAGCGATAGCACAGAAGCAGAATGCACGCTTGCTTGTTACCGGCTATGCCGACAGCCAAACAGGCAGTGCCGACCGCAACCAGCAGCTATCGCAGGAGCGTGCCAATGCCGTGGCTGATGAAATCGTACGAATGGGCTTCCCGCGCGAACGTCTCGATATTCAGGCTGCCGGTGGCGTAGACACGCTAAAGCCCCAACCTTACAACCGCCGCGTGACGGTAGAAATAAAGTAGAACAGAACATTTCCAGATATACCAGCCTCCATGCTGAAGAAATAGAAGCAATATAACACATCAGCGGCAGGGACTCATTTCTCTGCCGCTAATGCTTTGTCAATGTTGGTTCTTACCACCAGATGTCGTTGAGAGAGGGTGACTCGGCCCCTTGCTGATCACCTGGAGGTTCATTTGGGTCAACCATCACTGGCGGTGAGGCCATCTGTACGTGTAGCTATTTTTGAATCCCAGTCGGCAATCAGCACGTTACATTCTGGATTTCCATGCATTTCCCGCACCACATCCCCGCCACCGCGAAATAATGCTCCAAGTGCGAAGGCCTGTAACACCGAGCGCAAGGGTACGTTGCTTCAAGTTCGCAGTCTGTTGAGGGAGAGACGGAAAATCACATAATTTACGCAAAAAGTAATATAAATTTGGGGTAAAAGTTAAAAAAGTGGTGCAAAAGTTTGGCCGTTTCAAAAGAAATGCTTACCTTTGCACCGCTTTAGAAAACAAAGGGCGTTTAGCTCAGCTGGTTTAGAGCATCTGCCTTACAAGCAGAGGGTCGGCGGTTCGAATCCGTCAACGCCCACAAGAGACAAAGAAGCCTCACTCCAAAGGGAGTGAGGCATTTCTATATGAAGTGGAACTTTCCTCGGAGGAAAGTCTGCCTTTCCCTAAGGCAAAAGTAAGGTTTCCCTAAGGCAAAGGTAAGCTTTAGAACGTCCACTTGGCAGCAATAGTGGGGATGACGTAGAAACGGTTATTGTCGCCATCGTTATCGAAGACGAAGTTGTTGCTGATCTCCAGCTCGGTACCCACGCTGACATTGATGCCCTGCATGCCTTTCAGGGCACCGAAATTGAACCAGAACTGAGGCTCACTCAGGGTAATAAGCTTGCCACGTACATCCTTGTCGTACCACACATCAAGGAAACCCGAGAAGGTAAGCAGTCCGCTGGCAAAGGTGTCGCCCCAGACAGCAGTGACTTGGAAGCCGTTGAAGGCACCGCGGCCATAACCTTTGAAATAGTATTTGTACATGGCTTGTAGCGAGAAAGTCTTTGTGAAGTCGCGGGAAGCCCAGTTCCATGCGCCACCGCCAAGGAAGGCATGCTGAAAACGGTTACCGATGCCTGTATGCTCGATAGTGGTAGCGCCGCCGTCGTATTCCAGATGTAAGGCCCAGCGTTTGTTGGACGTAACGTTGAACTCGCGCGATATTTCCCAATAGGCACCTGCTGCACCGTCACTGAAATAGTCGATATCGGTGAAAAGAAAGGTGGAGCCCCATTTATCGGGTTTGAACATCTGGAAAGTAGTCGTCACATTGGGACGTCCCGTAAGGCCACTGTAGAATGAATGTCCCAGGTCGTAATGCAGCTGGATTTCCTGTGCACCAGCGGTTACTGACAACAGGGTAGTCAGTACAAGGATAATGAGTTTCTTCATATTCGTTATATTTTAAAGTTTAGCTGTCTTTCTATTACAACAACGGTGCTACGTATTTCAGCACGAACAGCACCCCGAGGATATACATCATCAGTGACAGGGACTTTCCCTGACCAATGCATATCTTCACGATGATATAAGACAGCATGCCGAGTACAATACCTTCGGAAATACTAGACGTAAAAGGCATCATCATCATCGTTACAAAACACGGCATGCCTGTACGGAAATGTACGAAGTCGATATGCAGCACAGGGCGCATCATCATGACACCAACCAGAAAGAGGGCACTGGTGGTTGCTGCCGAAGGTATCATGAGAAATACTGGTGAAAAGAACAGAGCCACGAAGAACAGCAGTGCCACGGTCAAAGAGGTAAGCCCCGTGCGTCCACCTTCGACAATGCCAGTGGTACTTTCAACGTAGGTGGTCACTGTCGAAGTACCACACAGGGCACCGAAGGTGGTACCTACGGCATCGGCCATCAAGGCTTTGTTCAGGTTGGGCACGTTACCTTCCTCATCCACCATTCTCGCCCCTATCGAGGCACCCATCAGCGTACCGATAGTATCAAAGAGGTCCATGAACAACAACGTAAGCACAACGATAAGATAATCGAAGTCCAATGTCAGGAAGCGCGAAAAGTCCAGCTGTAGGGCTACCGGTTCTAGCGACGACGGAAGGCTGACGAAGGTGAATGACTCAGGCACAGATGTAACGCCAAAGGGAATACCAATAATGGTCATCAGCAAGATAGTGTAGAACAGGGCTCCCCGTACCTTAAGTGCCAATAGAATAGCGCCCAGGATGATACCTCCCATAGCAATGAGCGAGGTAGCGGTCCACGGACCCAGTGTCGTCATCGTGGCATTGCTACTAACGATGATTCCACCATTCTTCAGACCTATGAAGGCTATAAACAGACCTATGCCTACTGAGATGGCATAGCGCAGGTCGAGCGGAATACATTCGACTATGGCCTGACGTACCTTGAAGATGGTAAGGATAATGAATATGATGCCTTCGAAAAGCACTGCGGCCAGAGCCTGCTGCCATGTATAGCCCATGGATATAACCAGTGTGTAGGCAAAGAAGGCATTCAAGCCCATACCTGAGGCCAGCGCAAAAGGCATCTTGGCATAAAGAGCCATCGTCAGTGTAGCCACCACAGCTGCAACGACGGTGGCAGTAAATACGGCACCTTTGTCCATACCAGCATCGCTAAGTATGATGGGGTTAACGGCCAAGATGTATGACATGGTAAGGAAGGTGGTCAGACCTGCCAGCATCTCCGTCCTTACCGTGTGTTTGGTTGGGTCAAAACCTAAAAGTGACAAATACTTTAACATCGTGATTAGTGATTTAGATTAAATATAGAGTTATTCCTTTATCTTGTGTATAGAGGTTTATGCCATGACCACATCGAGTACCATCATTAACACAAACCCAATGGCAAAACCTATAGTGCTTAGGTTTGAGTGGTCACCCTCGCTGGCTTCGGGTATCAGTTCTTCTATAACGACATAAAACATGGCGCCTGCAGCAAACGCAAGCATGTAGGGCAGCACAGGGGTCATCAGCGAAGCCAGCAGTATTACGATCAATCCGCCTAAAGGTTCTACTGCACCACTAAGACTACCTATAAGGAACGAACGACACTTTGAGTTGCCTGCTGCACGCATGGGCATTGAAATGATGGCGCCCTCAGGAATGTTCTGAATAGCAATACCTATTGACACGGCCAGCGCACTTGCCAACGTAAGGTTAGCCACCCCGTTCTCAGCACCAGAGAACACCACACCGACAGCCATTCCTTCAGGCAGGTTGTGAATGGTAACGGCCAAGGCAAGCATGGCTGTTCGTGACAAGTGGACTTGAGGACCTTCAGGAGTCTCCGTTCCTATGTGGAGGTGAGGCGTCACCTCGTCAAGCAACAGCAAGAAAGCGATACCCAACAGAAACCCGACAGCAGCAGGCAACACAGACCAAGCCCCCGTTGCCTCTTCCATCTCCATTGCGGGAATGAGCAGCGACCACACCGAGGCTGCTACCATTACGCCTGATGCAAAGCCTAACAACGACTTCTGTATACGGGGAGACATCGCGTCTTTCATAAAAAAGACGAATGAAGCCCCAAGCATTGTTCCTAACAAAGGTATTAATAGTCCAAGGATTAAAGCCATACGAAATTGCTCTTTTTTTGATGAAAGCGTAATTTACATGACGTAGGTATCTTTACCTGTCCTGAATCAAAAACCCCGAACTGCGGGCTCTGAAATTGCCTGCCGTTCGGGGATCAAATAAATGTCGTCATACTGTTCACCACATAGCGGCGAGTGCAACAGCAAACTTTTAGAATATTACTCTGCTTTAGCCTCTTCAGCAGCAGGAGCCTCAACCTTTACCTCCTCAGCAGCAGGAGCCTCAACCTTGGCAGCAGAAGACTTACGCGAACGACGGGTCTTCTTCTCAGCTTTAGGAGACTTCAGCATGTTCTCGTCGAAGTCAACAAGCTCGATAAAGGCCTTCTCAGCAGCATCGCCCTGGCGGAAACCAAGTTTGATGATACGAGTGTAGCCACCGGGACGGTCACCTACCTTCTGAGCAACAGGACCAAAGAGCTCCTTGAGAGCTTCCTTGTTCTGCAGGTAGCCAAACACCACACGACGCGAGTTAGTACTGTCGTCCTTTGAGCGCGTAATGAGGGGCTCAACATATTTCTTGAGTGCCTTTGCCTTGGCGAGGGTCGTAGTGATTCTTTTGTGCATAATCAGCGAAATGGCCATGTTGGCAAGCATGGCACGACGATGATCTGCAGTACGGCCCAGATGATTGAATTTTCTTCCGTGTCTCATTTGTTTGTTCTTTCTTTAAGCGGACTAAACAATGAACTCAGTTCACTCTTTGTCCAGTTTATACTTTGCTATATCGGTTCCAAACGACAGATTCAGACTCTCGAGCAAATCATCAAGCTCAGTGAGCGATTTCTTACCGAAGTTGCGGAACTTAAGAAGGTCTGTCTTATTGTACTGTACCAGGTCGCCAAGGGTCTCCACATCAGCAGCCTTTAAGCAGTTGAGAGCGCGGACAGAAAGATTCATATCTGTCAACTTCGTCTTCAACAGCTGACGCATATGCAACACTTCCTCGTCAAACTCCTGGTTACCTTCTGCCTCAGTATTCTCCAGCGTAATCTTCTCGTCAGAGAACAACATGAAGTGGTAGATGAGGATCTTAGCAGCCTCCTTCAAAGCATCCTTCGGGTGTATGGAACCGTCCGTCGTGACTTCAAGTACCAGCTTGTCGTAGTCGGTCTTCTGCTCAACACGATACGGCTCTACTGAATACTTTACATTACGAATCGGGGTGTAGATTGAGTCAATTGCTATCACATTGACGTCGGTACAGAACTCGCGATTCTCGTCTGCGGGAACGTAGCCACGACCTTTGTTGATAGTCAAGTCAATCTGCATCGAAGCTTTGGAATCTAAATGACAAATCACCAAATCGGGATTTAACACTTCAAATCCAGTCAGATACTTGCCTATATCACCAGCTTTAAACTCGGTAGAATTCTCAACGGTAATTGAGACTTTCTCGTTCTCGAATTCTTCCACTACTTGCTTGAACCTTACTTGCTTCAGGTTCAAGATAATGTTGGTCACATCTTCTTTAACACCGGGTACAGAAGAGAACTCATGCTCCACACCAGCTATACGAATGGTGTTGATAGCATAACCTTCCAACGATGACAGAAGAATGCGGCGAAGGGCATTACCAATGGTAACACCAAAGCCGGGCTCCAACGGACGGAATTCGAACTTGCCGAACTTCGCAGAAGCCTCCAACATTACGACTTTGTCAGGTTTTTGAAATGCTAATATCGCCATTAATTTAAATGATTTTAGTTCTTAGAGTACAACTCAACGATTGACTGTTCCTTAATATTCTCGGGGATGTCGGCACGCTCAGGCATGTGCAGGAACTTACCGCTTTTGCTCTGCTCGTCCCACTCAATCCAGGGATACTTGCTGTGGTTGAAACCTGCAAGTGCAGCCTCGATGACCTCGAGAGACTTTGACTTCTCACGAACACCGACAATCTGACCGGGCTTTACCGAGTACGAGGGAATGTTTACCACATTACCATCAACCACAATGTGCTTGTGACCTACCAACTGGCGGGCTGCAGCACGCGTGGGAGCTATACCCAAACGGAACACTACATTGTCGAGACGACTCTCTAACAGCTGCAGAAGCACCTCACCGGTGATACCTTCGGCCTTAGCAGCCTTCTCAAACATATTACGGAACTGGCGCTCAAGAACACCGTATGTGTACTTGGCCTTTTGCTTCTCTGCCAGCATGACTGCATACTCCGACTGCTTGCGGCGACGGTTATTGCCATGCTGTCCCGGGGGGAAGTTCCTACGGGACAAAACTTTGTCCGGTCCGAAGATTGCTTCTCCAAAACGACGGGCAATTTTTGATTTCGGTCCAATATATCTTGCCATAATCTTAAAATAATTTCTGAATATTTTGAATATTCTGATAAAAAATTAAACTCTACGACGCTTCGGGGGACGACAGCCATTGTGAGGAAGCGGAGTAACATCTATAATCTCGATAACCTCAATTCCTGCACCATGACAGGCACGGATAGCAGACTCACGTCCATTACCAGGCCCCTTTACATAAGCCTTTACCTTACGCAAACCAAGGTCAAATGCAACCTTTGCACAATCCTCTGCAGCCATCTGAGCAGCGTATGGTGTATTCTTCTTTGAACCACGGAAGCCCATCTTACCAGCTGAAGACCAAGAGATAATCTGACCCTCGTCATTGGCGAGCGATACAATTACATTATTGAAAGAACTATGCACATGAAGCTGACCAATAGCGGTTACCTTCACATTTCTTTTCTTTGAAGTGACTGTTTTCTTTGCCATAACTTTAAACTTTAAACCTTAAACTTTAAACTTACTTCGTGGCCTTCTTCTTGTTAGCAACAGTCTTCTTCTTTCCCTTACGAGTACGAGCATTGTTCTTAGTGCTCTGACCACGTACAGGCAGACCGTTACGATGACGGACTCCACGATAGCAACCAATATCCATCAGTCGCTTGATGTTCAACTGAATCTCACTGCGGAGATCACCTTCTACCTTGAATTCAGCGCCGATGATTTCACGGATTTTAGCTGCCTGGTCGTCACTCCATTCGTTGACTTTCAGGTCGCGGCTCACGCCGGCCTTGTCCAAAATCTTTGCTGAACTACTTCGACCTATACCATAGATATAAGTCAATGCGATTTCGCCACGCTTCTCCTGGGGCAAATCTACTCCAACAATTCTTATTGCCATGTGTTAAACTAAAAATAAAATGATAAAATTCGAATTTTTGCCAAAAAGCATGCAAAGGTACGCAAAATATTCCATATTCCGCTACCTCTTTATGCTTATTTAACATAATCGTTAACCCTGACGCATCTTGTACTTAGGGTTCTTCTTGTTGATAACGAACAGACGTCCCTTACGACGAACAATCTTGCAGTCTGGGGTACGCTTCTTCAATGATGCTCTTGTCTTCATAATATAACGAAATTTATTTGTATCTGAATACAATTCTACCTTTTGTCAAGTCATAGGGGCTCATTTCAACCTTAACCTTGTCTCCAGGCAGAATCTTTATATAATGCATACGCATCTTACCAGAGATATGTGCGATGATGGGCACACCATTCTCCAACTCAACCCGGAACATAGCATTCGATAATGCCTCTACAATGGTTCCGTCTTGTTCAATAGCTCCTTGTTTTGCCATTCTAATATAATTTACCTTCTATACGTTCTACTTCTTCGAATGAGGACAATATCTCAGCCTCGCCTTTCCTTACTACGATAGTATGCTCAAAATGAGCTGCAGGCTTCCCGTCGCGCGTCCTGATAGTCCAACGGTCGCTGGCGTCAAGATAGATGTCCCGCTTACCCATGGTAACCATCGGTTCAATGGCTATACACATGGAGGCTTTCAGCATAACACCATTTCCACGGCGACCATAATTTGGAACCTGAGGGTCCTCATGCATCTCATGCCCGATGCCATGCCCCGTAAGTTCGCGAACGATTCCATAGCCATGCGCCTCGCAATGATTCTGCACCGCACTACTGATGTCTCCCAGATGATGACCTGCCACTGCTTGTCCTATTCCTTTATAGAGAGACTCCTTTGTGGTACGAAGTAGTTCCTTAACTTCATCTTTAACCTCTCCCACACAAAAAGTGTAGCATGAGTCACCACAAAAGTCATTCAGCAACGTACCGCAATCGATGGATATAATATCACCCTCTTTAAGTACCGTTTGGTCATTGGGGACACCATGTACCACCACATCGTTTACAGAAGTGCAGATACTGGCAGGAAACGGCCCTCCATTCGGATTAGGGAACCCCTTGAATGTTGGAATAGCCCCATTGTCGCGAATAAATTCGTCGGCAATTTTATCCAACTGGAGGGTCGTTATGCCAGGCTTGATATGCTTTGCTAATTCACCAAGGGTCTTACCAACAAGTTGGTTGGCCTGGCGCATCAGTTCAATCTCGTCTTCAGTCTTCAGAAATATCTTCATACCGTACCTTAATACGCACTCATGCCACGGCCATGGATACGGCCTGAGTTAAGCAGACCGTCATAGTGACGCATCAGCAGATGACTCTCTATCTGCTGCAAGGTATCCAAAACCACACCCACAAGAATCAGCAGTGATGTACCACCAAAGAACTGTGAGAAAGCATCCTGCACATTCAACAGGCTTGCGAAAGCAGGCATGATGGCAATGAAGGCGATAAACAGCGATCCGGGTAATGTAATACGCGACATCACATCATCGATGAAATCGGCGGTTGGCTTACCCGGTTTAATACCAGGAATAAAGCCATTGTTTCGCTTCATGTCCTCAGCCATCTGTGTAGGATTAAGTGTGATAGCAGTATAGAAGTAAGTGAAGGCAATTATCAAGAATGCAAAGATAAGATTATACATCCAGCTGTGATGATCCAGCATAGAACGTACGAACCAGTTTGCATTTTCGGGTGAAGCATACTGTACGAAAGCCAATGGGATGAACATCAGTGCCTGAGCAAAGATAATAGGCATCACGTTAGCTGCGAACAGTTTCAAGGGGATGTACTGACGTGCACCGCCTACCTGCTGACCACCTACAATACGTTTTGCATACTGTACAGGAACCTTTCGGACACCCTGTACCAAGACGATAGCTGCACAAACAACTGCATAGAGAATGATAATCTCCACGAGGAACATCACAAGACCGCCACCAGTAATGGCAGTGAAACGTGACGTAACCTCCTGAATGAAAGCCTGCGGCAAGCGGGCTATAATACCAATCATAATGATCAGTGAGATACCATTTCCGATACCCTTATCCGTAATGCGCTCACCGAGCCAGAGGATGAACATACTGCCTGCGGCCAGAATAATTGTTGCAGGAATCACGAAGATACCCCAGCTAATACCTGATGCAAGGGCAGCACCGGCCTGCATTTTCAGATTGACAAGATAACTCGGAGCCTGAAACAGCAGGATAAGCACTGTCAGATATCGAGTATAAGTCATTATCTTCTTACGGCCGCTCTCACCCTCACGCTGCATCTTCTGGAAGTAAGGCACAGCAACTGCGAGGAGCTGCATGACGATAGAAGCAGAGATGTAAGGCATGATTCCAAGCGCAAAAATGGATGCGTTGGAGAATGCACCACCAGAGAACATATCCAGCAGTGACATCAAGCCACCAGCGGTCTGTGACTGCAGCTTATCCAGCAGAGCAGGATTAATACCCGGCAGCACGACGAACGAGCCGAAACGGTAGATTGCTACAAACAGCATTGTAATGAGAATGCGCTGACGCAAATCCTCAATCTTCCAAATGTTCTTCAGTGTCTCTATTAACTTCTTCATTGTCTTGTTTAGATAATTGTTGCGTTACCACCTACTGCCTTGATAGCTTCCTCGGCAGTCTTTGAGAATGCGTTAGCCTCTACATCAATCTTAGCCTTCAACTCACCATTGCCAAGAACCTTCACCAGCTCCTTACCATTGGTCAGACGAGCAGCAACAAGCTCCTGTATGCCAATCTTGGCATAGCCCTTCTCCTCTGCCAATTTCTGCAGCGTAGAGAGGTTGACGGCAAAATACTCCTTGTGGTTGATATTCTTGAAGCCAGATTTGGGGACACGACGCTGCAATGGCATCTGACCACCTTCGAAACCGACCTTCTTCTTATAACCCGAACGAGCCTTGGCTCCCTTGTGACCACGGGTAGAAGTACCGCCCAGGCCAGAACCAGGACCGCGACCTATTCTACGACGTGAGTGCGTAGAACCTTCAGCTGGTTTTAAAGTATGTAGTTTCATAATCGTTTCTGTTTTAAAAAGTCCTTAAATTAATCGATAACTTCCACGAGGTGGTGAACCTTACGGATCATTCCGCGGATAACAGGAGTATCCTCCTTCTCTACTACCTGCGAAATCTTATGAAGACCCAGCGCCTGAAGTGTGCGCTTCTGGTCAACAGGATAACCGATCTTGCTCTTAATCTGCTTAATCTTAATTGTTGCCATAGTTATAGTCTCCCTAATTTATCCGTTAAACACTTTATTCATACTGATACCACGAGTACCTGCGATGGTATAGGCATCACGCATCTGACTCAGGGCCTCGATGGTAGCCTTCACCAAGTTGTGGGGGTTAGAAGAACCCTTCGACTTAGCCAGCACATCCTTCACACCAACACTCTCTAGCACAGCACGCATAGCACCACCGGCAACCAGACCAGTACCGGCTGCAGCCGGACGGAGGAACACCTGAGCTCCACCAAAGCGAGCTTCCATCTCATGAGGAATGGTACCCTTCAGTACAGGAACCTTTACCAGATTCTTCTTAGCTGCCTCAACACCCTTGGCAATGGCGGCAGTAACCTCGCCAGCCTTTCCAAGACCCCAGCCAATGATGCCGTTGCCGTCACCGACAACAACAATGGCTGCAAAAGTAAAGGTACGACCACCCTTTGTTACCTTAGTAACACGGTTGATGGCAACCAGTCTGTCTTTCAACTCTACGTCGCTATTAATCTTAACTTTGTTCATTGCCATAATCGTTTAAAATTTAAGTCCACCTTTACGTGCTGCATCAGCCAGAGACTTTACACGGCCATGATACAGGTAACCATTACGGTCGAAGACAACAGCTGTGATACCTGCCTCCTGAGCCTTCTTGGCTACCAGCTCACCAACCTTCTCAGCCTGCTGAATCTTTGGCATTGCCTCCATTCCAACTGACGATGCGGCAGCAAGTGTTTTACCTTCCAAATCGTTAATTACCTGAACGTAGATCTGCTTGTTTGAGCGGAACACGCTCATACGAGGACGCTCGGCAGTGCCGAAAACGTTCTTACGAATTCTATATTTAATCTTAATTCGTCTTTCTACTTTCTTTGTTGTCATAATCTTCAAATCTTTAAATGATTATTACTTAGCTGAGGCAGACTTACCCGACTTACGACGGATAACCTCGCCCTTGAACAAGATACCCTTACCCTTATAAGGCTCCGGCATACGGAAAGAACGAATCTTAGCACAAATCATTCCGAGCAGCTGCTTGTCACATGACTCCAGAATAATCTGGGGGTTCTGGTTACGCTCCATCTTCGTTTCTACCTTCACCTCCTTAGGAAGCTGGATAAAGATGGGGTGTGTATAGCCAAGAGCAAACTCGATAATGTTGCCCTGATTGCTGACACGGTAACCAACACCGACAAGCTCCATTTCCTTCTTATAACCTTCGCTCACACCGACAACCATGTTGTTGACAAGTGCACGGTAGAGGCCATGGAAAGCCTGCTTCTGTTTGATATTCACGGGGCTCTCCTCGTCAATCTCAAAAGTCACGTGCCCATCTTCAATCTTCATCTTGATGGAAGCGTCAACCTTCTGTGAGAGCTCTCCCTTCGGACCCTTAACGGTAACGACACCGTCCTGACCCTGCGAAACGGTAACACCGGCAGGGATACTAATTGGCAATTTTCCTATTCTTGACATAATTCAGGTCCTCCAATTAATAAACGTAGCAAAGCACCTCACCGCCAATCTTCAGCTGAGAAGCCTCTTTGTCTGTCATTACACCTTGGGATGTAGATAATATTGCAATACCTAATCCGTTAATAACTCTTGGCATGTTCTTGTAACCAGTGTACTTACGAAGACCTGGTGTCGACACACGCTTCAGGCACTTGATGGCGTTAGCCTTCGTGGCCGGATCGTACTTCAAGGCAACCTTGATAGTACCCTGAGGTCCATCCTCAATGAACTTGTAGTTCAGGATGTAACCCTTCTCGAAGAGGATCTTTGTGATTTCCTTCTTCAAGTTAGACGCAGGAACCTCAACAACACGGTGATTAGCCATGATGGCGTTTCTGAGTCTGGTCAGATAATCTGCTATTGGATCTGTCATAAATAAAATTGTTTAATTAATCGGGACTACCCCGACAATATTAAAAACTAAAATACTCTTCCTTTTTACCAGCTAGCCTTCTTCACGCCTGGAATCAGACCGTTTGATGCCATCTCACGGAACTGGATACGGCTGAGACCGAACTGACGCATATATCCTTTGGGACGGCCAGTGATCTTGCAGCGGTTGTGCAGACGTATGGGATTGGCGTTCTTAGGAATAGCCTGCAGCTTGCGAGCTGCCTCGTAAGCCTCAGCAGGATCCTCTGTAGTTGCAATCACCTTCTTCAAGGCAGCACGCTTCTCTGCGTAACGGGCAACAAGCTTTGCACGCTTTACCTCGCGGGCCTTCATTGATTCTTTTGCCATAACTCTTAATCGTTTTTAGCGTTCTTAAAAGGCAGACCGAAAGCCTTCAGCAGAGCATAACCCTCCTCGTCCGTCTTTGCAGTCGTCACGAAGGTGATGTTCATACCCTGAATGCGGTCTACAGTGTCGATATTAATCTCAGGGAAGATAATCTGTTCCTGAACACCGAGGGTGTAGTTACCACGGCCGTCAAACTTGCTCTCAATACCCTTAAAGTCACGGATACGGGGCAGAGCCACGCGAACCAGCTTCTCCAAGAACTCGTACATGCGCTCACGACGCAGTGTAACCATTACACCGATAGGCATCTTTTTACGGAGCTTGAAGTTGGCAATATCCTTCTTAGAGTAGGTAGCCACAGCCTTCTGACCACAAATAGTAGTAATCTCGTTGATAGCCACGTCAATGATCTTCTTGTCCTGTGTAGCATCACCCAGACCCTGGTTGACAACTATCTTCTTCAGGACGGGAACCTGCATCTTGCTGCTGTAGTTGAACTGTTTCTCAAGTGCCGGAGCAATCTGCTCATTGTACACTTTCTTTAGTTGTGCTGTATTTGCCATTACTTAATCTCCTCTCCTGACTTTTTAGCAATACGAATCACGTTCTTGCCCTCGTGCTTGATAGCGACGCGGGTGGCCTTTCCGCTCTTCGGATCGATGAGACTTAAATTAGAGATGTGAACAGGAGCCTCCTGCTTCACAATACCTCCCTGGGGGTTCTTGGCGCTTGGCTTAGCACTCTTGGAGACCATATTAACGCCCTCCACCAGTGCACGCTGCTTCTCTACGAGAACCTTCAGCACCTTACCAGTCTTGCCCTTGTCCTCACCGGCCAGGACCATGACTGTATCGTTTTTACGAATATGTAACTTAGCCATTACTTTTATCAGTTTTAAATTTAAAGAACCTCAGGTGCCAGTGATACGACCTTCATGTTAACTGCACGGAGCTCACGGGCTACGGGGCCGAAGATACGGCTGCCACGAAGCTCACCAGCATTGTTCAACAGCACACAGGCATTGTCGTCGAAACGGATGTAAGAACCATCGGCACGACGTATTTCCTTCTTTGTGCGAACAACCAGAGCCTTAGAAACTGCACCCTTCTTAACGTCACTTGTGGGGATTGCGTTCTTGATAGCAACGACAATCACGTCACCTACGCTTGCATAACGACGGCGGGTACCACCCAACACGCGAATGCAGAGCGCCTCGCGAGCACCGCTGTTATCAGCTACGGTTAGTCTTGTTTCTGTTTGTATCATAATTACTTAGCCTTTTCAACGATTTGTACTAAACGCCATCTCTTTGTCTTTGAGAGGGGGCGGGTCTCCATAATGAGTACCGTGTCACCAACGTTGCACTCATTCTTCTCATCGTGAGCATGGTACTTCTTCGTCTTCTGGACGAACTTACCATAAATCGGGTGCTTCTCCTTGAACTTAGCGGCAATAACAATGGTTTTATCCATCTTGTTGCTGATTACGACACCCTGTCTTGTCTTTCTTAAATTTCTTGTTTCCATCTGGACCAATTGTTATTTGTTAAGTTCTCTCTGTCGGAGTTCTGTCTTCATACGTGCGATGTCACGACGAGCGGCCTTAATCTGTGATGGATTCTCCATGGGAGTCACTGCGTGGTTCAGCTTCATTTGCTGGTAATTGGCCACTTCAGTCTCCAGCTTCTCGGCCAGTTCCTTGGTCTCGA
>Ga0247608_10001921_pt1 | contig 27430 bp, 16 predicted proteins | sample 176DNAGHGlowgp2_FD_193490 | JGI IMG/M metagenome (GOLD analysis project Ga0247608, IMG submission 193490) | Sheep rumen microbial communities from Palmerston North, Manawatu-Wanganui, New Zealand - 1766 DNA GHGlow gp2 | ecosystem: Host-associated > Mammals > Digestive system > Stomach > Rumen ... | reverse complement strand
CAGGGGTGGGGTCTGTAATGTTCTCCTGCTGACTTAGTTACAGACCCCACCCCGCCCTTCGGGCACCCCTCCCCTTGATGGGAGGGGAGCAGCGGCGCGACAATGCAACTGGATTTTCGGGCTGTTCCAATATATTCTAAGGAGTTTAGGAATGTAAAGAATAACGATACAGGGCTTCGTGGTTTCTCAATTCCTCGAAACCACGAAGCCCTGTATCGTTCTATTCAAAGAATTGTACCAACTTATTTTTTAATGGTCACTAAAGAAGTTACTCGTGGATGAGTCCCTTCTGCCGGAGGATGGGCAGGATGTGGTTTGTATTAATAGCATAATGGTCTATCGTGTCAGCGAGAACTTCATGCTCAGTCCGAAGTCGTGGGTGGTGGTGGGATAGGAGCTGCTGGAGAGCAGAGGCGTGTTCGTCTGGCGGTCGTAGTAGAACGACAGCGTCATCAGCCTCGACAGCGTATAGTCGGCCATGAACGAAATCTTCAGTGCCGTGTTGCCACTGGATGCCGCACTGGTGACAGTGGCAATATCGCGGGTGATGGCCGCCTGGTCGCGCAACGAGATGTCGAGGCGCAGGTTCAGGTCGTGGTTGATGCCCGTCTTGCGTGCCGTTGTCGAGGTGGAGGACTTGGTCTCGTCGTTGTTCTTGGAGCGCTTTCCGCCCTGTGCTTTCTTGATTTTCCGCGACATGCCACTGCCAAAGAGGCGGAAGTCGGAAATCTTGTAGCCCAGTCCGATGACCCAGTCCGACGAGCGGCTCTCGTTAATCTGTATGCTGGTGGTAGAGAGCGTCAGCACACGGGTGCGTCGATACTCAGCCTTGACCGTGAGGTTGTTGTTGAGCGTGACATCCACGCCGAACAGCGGTGCAAACGACTCGTTGATGCTGACCGTAGGCACGCTCCAGCCCAGTAGCGAAGCCGTCTCGGTGCCACTGGTGTAGGAGCCTACTGAGAACACCGACTTATAAGAGTGGTTGAGGTTGACCGATTTGAAGTTGTCGCGGAACCATGCCAGCTTCGACAGTCCTGAGTAGCGTATCGTCCAGTTAGGCAGCAGGCGTGTCAATGCCGGGAAGAAGTCGAGCGAGCCGCCGCCACTGCTGGTATAGGTATTGATAAATGCCGGAATGAGCACGGCTGCGCTATGCTTGTCAACCTCCTTGCCATAGTGTGCCGATGCCTTGGCCTGATATTCCGGCAGGGCATTGCAGAAGCGCTCGAACACTTTCGAGGGATAGCCCGAATTGGCATCGCCGAGGGGCTCCAGCGAGGAGCCTATGGATATGGTGGTCATGTTGAACGTGCCGCTCTGTGTGGTAGGCATGCCCTCATAGACATACTGGATGCGGCGGGCGCGTGTCTCCATACGCGATGCCACCAGGTCAATCTTCAGGTCGCGCACAGGCTCCAGGGTGGCCCTGAGCTGTAGGTCGGTGGTCAGCGACGTGGCAGCCACATTCGAGCTGCTGTCCGAGCGTAGCAGCCATCCGTTGTCGGCGGCCTTCTGTATGTAGGAGTCGCCTATCATACCGAAGGCGAAGTCCAGGCCTGGTGCCATGACGCCACCGGTGCGCTGTCCGAAGGCATCGCCAATCTTGGGCATGAATCCCGGCAATGACATGCCGTACTGGTTGCGGTAGGAGATGCCCACTGAGCGCACCATCATCAGCACGCGTGCCACGGCCTGGGTGGGTTTGTACCACCACTCGTTTTCCAACGGCGGCTTGGGTGTGACGTTGACCATGATGGTGACGCTGTCCTGACCCTTAATCTTTATTTTGTTCAGGTCTACCACCTTGAACTTCACGGGGTAGGTCTTGCCGTCCTTGGTCTTTGCCGTGACGATGAGGCGCTTCGACTTCTTGTTGTGCTGTATGACGAACGACGTATCTGGGCGCAGCGTCACCTCCTTTTGAAAGGTGTTCTTGTTCTTTGGCAGCAGCTTTTCGTCCTTCTGGGTCTTGCCGTCCTTCTTGGCATTGGCACCCTTGTTGGCATCGTCGGACTTGCCGTCGTCGCCCTTTGCGCCGTCTTTCTTGTCCTTGTCGTCCTTGTCAGCCTTGTCCTTCTTCTTGTCCTTTTTCTTCTTGGGCTGTGGCTTGGGCAGTGCCTTCTTGAAGCGCTCGTTGACCTTCTTCAGGAAGGGGAAGTGGTTGTAGAGCGTCTCCAGGTTGAAGTTGCCGTTGACGTTCAGCGTGCGGTTGTTTGATATGGTGTTGCCCAGGTCGGTGCCGTCCTCCATCTGCGTGCCGCGCACCCAGTTGTAGGTAGCCGTGTAGTTGGCATCGCCGTTCACCCAGTCAAAGATGGGCAGCTTGTTCAGCGGCAACTGGTAGGAGGCGGTGAACGTCTGGCGATAGTTCATGGGCGTGCCGAAGTGCTTGATGCTCTGCCACACCGAGTCCTTCCATGCCTCGTAGCGCTCTGGGTAGAGGTCTTTGTTGATGGGCAGTCCGTTGCCGTAGGGCTCCTCAATCTCTGCCTGTGTGCCCGACTGGAAGTTCATGTGTAGGTTTTTGGTCAGGTCCCAGCGCATGGAGAAATCACGGTTCCACAAGAACGAGGAGCTCCAGGTGACGGGCAGCTTCGAGCCACCGAGGTCGTCCATGTCGCGCTCCTGCAACTCATAGTAGCTGCGTGTTATCTCCGAGTTGAAGGTGATGTTCTGCGGCAGGTAGTTCAAACCCAGCGCCTTGGGGAAGTTCATCCACTTGGACTTCGACTTCGACTTCTTGAAGGGCTCCCACGTCTTGTAGACAGGCGTATAGGAGTAGTTCAGCGCGCCGCGCCACTGGTCGTCGTTCTCGTAGACAGTAGTCTCGCCAGTGGTGTGGGTGTGGCGGTGGCTATAGGAGAACGAGAAGTTGCCGGGGTCGTAGGGCATGGGGTGTCGCTTGGTCTTGATGCCGAAACGCACGTTGGTCAGCGAGAAGTTGGTGGTCTTGGTCTTGGTGACGGCTATCGACTCTATGCTGTCGCGCTCGTGCTTGTTGGCAGCGGCATCGAGGGCATCGTCCAGTTCCATATCGGTGTCCAGCGGGTTGTACTTCGGCTTTTTTATTTCCTCGGTCACGCTATAGTAGAGGGGTGCAGTGACCTTCAGCTTGTCAGGGAAGAACTTGCCCAGCTCGAAGTTAGTTGTCACTGAGTAGGTGCGGTAGTTGTCGGTGGTGCGTGCTGCCACGCCGTCCTCCAGTCCACCGAATCCCTCAGAGATGATTTTTCCCGTCACGTCCACGCGTCCCACGTCGCTCAGTTGCAGGTTCAGTGTTCCTGATGCTGCCCATCCGCCCTTGTTGTTTACATCCATGAGTCGCAGCTCGTTGACCCACACCTCGCCTGACTTGGCCGTGCTGGTCAGGTTTCTCACGCCTATCATCATCGTCTTCACCTCGCCCAGTGAGGGATTACCCTTGATGCTGATGCGGTTGTTGGCATTGTTGGAGTCGTAGTCGCTATACTCGGTGGTGAAGCTGGCCGTACCAGTGGCCCGTGCCTTATTGCGTGCCTTTTTGAGCTGTGTAAACACGCTGAGGTCGATGTCGAGCATGTTGACCTGTGGCCACACGGCCCGGCAGTCGTCTACATTATATTTATTATAGTCGCTGCGGTCAGGGGTAAGTTTTAGGGGTATGAGATACTCGTAGTAGTTGTTGCGGTAGTCGCTGCCCAAGCGGATAAACACGGCCAGCTGGTCGTCCTGCAGGGTGGCATCGTCCACCAAGTGGTTGGCATGCACGAACATCTGCATGTGGCGATAGCGGCGCAGGTCGAGCGCAGAGGTACGGTAGACGGCCTTTGACTCGTTGTGCTCAAGATTCTTGACCACCATGCACAGCGACTGCTCGTTGGCCTCAGTGAGCTGTGGCTGCGAGGGGTCAGTGACGCGCGAGATGCCTGGTGGCAGCACATAATTGACCGGCTTGCGGTCGTTGTTCTCCTCAATGTTGACGGCGCTCACCTCCAGCACGCCACCATTGGACGTGCCGGTCAGCTGCTGGTCGTAGACGCGCCACTCGCCACGCACCAAGTCGAGGCTGCCGAAGCGCAGCACGATGGGCCGCTGGAACTGGGTGAGGAACATGCGCATGAAGCGTATGCTGGAGAAGTCGCTGATGCCGCCGACACGTTCGTCGTACTGGGTCAGGGGAATGCGGAACTGATACCACTTCACCGTCTGTCGCTGTCCGTTGCGCAGCGACACGCTGGCCTCGCGGATGTCGGTGATGTGGTTCTGGCCCAGCTGCATGTCTTCGGGTCGCAGGCTCACCCGGTATTGGTAGTAGCGCTCGTACTCGTTGAGCGTGAAGTCCTGATTGATGTCCTCCACGTCAGGATAGCTCTTGTACGATGTGTCGTAGCCCTCAGTCTGCTGGCTGGAGTCGGGCGAGTTGCCCTGTGGCATGTTGATGCGCTTATAGCGGTCGAGGATGCTCTTCTGCTGGGCATCGTAGTCACCTCCACGGAAGTAGTGGTAGTTGTCGTTGGCGGGGTCCTGGTTCCAGGCCATGCGCACGCTGTCGTTGACGTTGATGCTGTTCAGGAAGTTGGCGTATGCCGGATAGGCACGCTCCTCGGCATCGTTCAGACCGTTGAGTCCCACATCCTGCAGCTCGCGCGAACCGGAGGTGGTGGCAAAGGCATAGGTCTGTGTGGCCTGCACGGGTATCTTACCCCAGGCGGTGGTGGTGTACGACCCCGTGCCGCCTACGGGCATGCCGCTCTCGTAGAATTTCTTGCCGTCGCGCAGTATGTCCTCGCTCACCTCGCCGAGGTTGATATATAGGTCGCCGCCGTACTCAGAGGCATCGGCCTGCTCGTTGGTGTAGATAAAGGGGTCCAGCAGCCAGAACTCTATATACTCCACGTTGGCCGTCTCGAAGTCGTTGGTGTCCAGCTTGCGCATCATACCGCCCCAGCGGGTCAGCGGGTTGGGCAGCGTGCCGTCCATGTTGACGTTGGTCGAGAGGTTGTAGGGTCCGCGCTCCTGCGGGTAGAAGGCCACGTTCATCACAGGCAGCGTATTGGTCACGCCGCTATAGTTCGACTGGTCGCGGTTGGGGTATAGCTCGCTGACGTACACCGAGCGGCAGTAGTGGTTCGACAGCTGGTCGAGGTCGCTCTTGATGTGGCTCGGCGTGAGCGAGCTCGAACGGTCGGTCATCAGTCGGTCGATGTGGTACCACGACATCAGCGCACGGTTGAAGCCGCTGCTCACGGAGTCCTTGTCGTTATGCTCGGGAAACATAGAGGGCACGCTCGACAGCACCCACGAGGTGGGCTCCAACACCGAGAGGTGGGTGGTGGCGTTCTCGAAGTCGTCGATATACGAAGCGTTGTCCTGTGTGTCGCTCGACGTGCCGGCGATGAGCTGTGCAAACTCGCCCGTGAAGCTAATCTGCGAGGGTGCCGTACAGTGCAGCAGCGGTATCTTGTTGAGCATGCGTGTGAGCCACTGGCTCTCGGTCTTCCAGTTGATGTTGACACCCCAGATGGTGTTCTTCAGGGGCTCAGCACCCATGGTGACCTTCGACGTGAGCGACTGTTCGGAGAGGTGCTGCAGCGTACCGCCTATCTGGAAGTTCTTCGAGAACTCGTATTCCCAGTTGACACCCATCATGGTCTTGCGCTGCATGCCGTATTCGGTGTTCGACTCGCACGAAGCATCCACCTTGGTGCCGGCATCAAGGATGCTCTGGTTGATGATGGTCACCTCGCCGGCCGAGTAGTCGACGGTGTAGTCGACACCCTCGGTCAGGATGACGCCGCCGGCGGTGACCACCACCGAGCCCTGCGGCACGTTGTAGGCACCCAGCGAGATGACGTTCGACGACGAGCCCTTGTACTGTCCCGTCAGCAGATACTTGTCCTTGTCGGTCATCTGCTTGGCGGCCGTCCGCGTGGTGTCGTAGAGCTCCTGGAAGGTGTACTTCTCAGCTTGGCTCTCTGAGAGTCCGTAGCGCTTCAGGAAGTTCTTCAGCGTGGTGCCGAAGGGCTCCACCGAGGGCAGGAACACACGTCCGCCGCTGACGGTATAGCCCTCGACATAGTCGAAGTAGCCGTTGGGGTGCGGCTTGTTGTTGTTGTCGAGGCGGTCGGCACCCAGTCCGCGCAGCAGGGTGATGTCCTTGACCTGCTGCTCAGGGATATAGTTGAGGTAGACACCGGCGGTGTCGCTCTTATATTTGATGTCCAGGCGGAACTTTGTCTTCTCAACGTTCGAGGCCAGGTAGTAGACGTTCTTCATCATCAGCGGCCAGTTCGACTGCCTGGGGTTGTTCGACGTGTTCTTCAGGGCCTTGACGAACAGGGTCTCCGAGGCGTTGGTATGGTCGGCGGCAAACTCACCCACCTGGTAGGTCACGCCACCGTAGGTGAAACGGTAGGCCACGGCCAGCACCTGGTCGGTCTGCAGGGCGGTCTTCAGCGAGATATATCCGAGGGCGGTGTTGACGGTGTACTCCGACGAGCTGAGCAGGCGTGCTGACGACAGCTTCTCGTAGTCTTCACCGCCCGTCAGGTCAAAGAGTGCCGTCGACACCTGGTCGATGTCACGGGCGGCACTGTAGGTAGAGGTCATGGCCGCATACTCGCCGTTGGCATCGTTGCCAGGCACGGCCGACTGGGTGCCGCCGCCGTTCCAGCGGGTGGCGGTGCTCTCGCCGAGGTCGGCCAAGGCCACGAGGTTACGGGTGTTCGACGTGTTCGACGACTTATTGGTCACCCACACCTCTACCTGTGTCACGCTGATGCCCGTCAGCAGGTTAGGCAACTGCTGCATGGCGGCATCGTAGTGTTCGCGGAAGTACTTGCTCAGGAAGAAGTGACGGTTCTCCTCGTAGTTGGCCACGTCGAGCTCGAAGGGTGTCAGCTGGGTGCCGCCCTGCGACGACACGCTTTTCGACGTGGAGTTCTTCTGCGAGAACACCGTCTGCAACTTCAGCTTGCCAAACTGCATGTCGGTGCGCACGCCGAAGAGGCTCGATGCGCCCTTCACCAGCGAGTTGTTCGAGGGGAAGGTGACGTTGCCGGCCTCGACGAGCTTGATGATTTCGTCCTCCTTGCCCTCGTAGCGCAACTTCAGGTTCTTGGAGTCGAAGTCGAAGGTGGCATCGGTGTTGTAGTTCAGGCTCATGTTCACCTTGTCGCCCACCTTACCAGTCACGTTGAGGTTGATTTTCTCGTCGAAGTCGATGGCCGTGGTCTTGCGGTTGTTCTCAGGCAGCGACGGGTTGTCGATGCTCTTCAGCGTGCCGCCCAGCTTCAGCTCGGCAGTACCCTGTGTCTTGATGCGCACGCCGCCAGGACCGAATATCTTCTCGGCCGGTCCCAGGCTGAAGTGCATGTCTGAGAAATCAAACTTCTCCTTGCCCTTCTGTGCCACGTTGTCGGCATTCTTCTTGCGGAAGAACTGCTCGCGCTCCCGCCGCTCGCTCCATGCCAGATACTCCTGCGGGGTGAGCAGCAGTGGGGTGTTCAGATAGGTGTCGCCCAGCCGCGAACCCACGCGGTACATGTTCAGCGAGTCGTCGTACTCAGCCTGCTGCTTGATGTTCTCCGGAAAGCGCAGGTCAAGGGCCGACGAGTCGAGGTCGGCCACCTCAATGGGAGTGGTCTTCTGTATGCGCCAACGGGCATGAACCAGCGAGTCGGCCACCGTGTCGGCCTCCACCTGTAGTGGGGGCGGCTGCTGGGCCGCCGTCGGGCGCTGGGTGTTGGCGACCGGACGCTGGGTGTTGGCAGTTGGCGGTTGCTGGGAAGACGGGAGAAATGAAGAATGAAGGATGAAGAATGAAGCATTTGCTGCCGCCATGATGAGTGGCAGCATCATCGGAATGGCGACAAGCAGCATCACCGCCAGCTTGTGCATTCCCCGCATCCTATTCAATCCTTTCTTTTGCAACCTTACTTTATCTGTTTCAGTGCCAGCTTCACCACCTGCTCCACAGGCAAGTCAGGCTGCTGTTGCAGGATGGCCACGACGACCTTCTGCGTGGGTGCCGGCGAGAAGCCCAGCATAGTGAGTGCCGACACGGCCTCGTCCTTCACCGCCGTATTGACCGGCGCGGCCACCGACCCGCCGGCAGGTATCTCGTCGGCAATGCCCAGAGCCACTATCTTGTCGCGCAGGTCGACGATGATGCGCTGGGCGGTCATCTTGCCGATGCCCTTGATGCCCTTGATGAGTCGCTCATCGCCCCGCGAGATAGCGTTGCACAGCTCGGCGACACTCATCGACGAGAGCATCATGCGGGCCGTGTTGGGGCCCACTCCGCTGACGGTGATGAGCAGTTCAAACATCTCACGCTCCTTCTTCGACACAAAGCCGTAGAGCACGTAGGCATCCTCACGAATCTGTTCGTAGACGTACAGCTTCACCTCCTTCTTGCCCTGAATGGCCGAGTATGTCGTCAGCGAGATGTTCAGTCCATAGCCCACCCCGGCGGCCTCGACCGTAGCCAGTGCGGGAGTCAGTTCGGTCAGTGCTCCCTTCACATATTCAATCATATTTCCGTCAGAATTACATGTATTAATACTCTATTTAAAACGCTACGCCCTGCCTTTTATTGTTTAGCCCTCCAAAAAATGAGCCCCTCGTGCCCGGACCGAATACGTTCCTTTACTCCCAAGTTAGGGGACGGAGGGCTGAGCACGCGCGTCATTCCTCAAGGGCATCGGCAGATAAAAGGGGCGGAGAATCAGGGGCAAAGGGCAGACAAAACAAGGGATTTGCCACTCCCCGGCGCACATTTCCGTCTTTTCGTGCGCCCAAATCCGCAAAAATGTGTACTTTTGCACGCAAGTATTACCGAATGAACCATACAAACCAATATCGCAAAGAATGGCAAACCTAAACGAACGTGCAGAACTGCACAAGACCATCTGGCAGATAGCCAACGACCTGCGTGGCAGCGTAGACGGCTGGGACTTTAAGAACTATGTGCTGGGCTTCCTGTTCTACCGCTTTATCTCTGAAGACTTGACCACCCACCTCAACCGTTTGGAGGCAGAAGCCGGCAACGAGGGCTTCGACTACGCCAAGGACGTGACCGACGACGACATTGACGACGACATCCGCCATCAGACCATCGACGAGAAGGGCTACTTCATCAATCCCTCGGAGTTGTTTGAGAACGTGCTGACGCGTGCCGAAGCTGACGACAACCTGAACGAGACGCTGGCCCGCATCTTTAAGAACATCGAGGGCAGTGCGATGGGGACGGAGAGCGAGGCCGACATGAAGGGACTTTTCAGCGACATCGATGTCAACAGTCCCAAGCTGGGTGCCACGGTCAGCAAGCGTAACGAGCTGCTGACGAAGCTGATGCAGAAGATTGGCGCGATGGACCTGGGCGGCGACCTTCAAGATGCCCGCATCGATGCCTTTGGCGATGCCTACGAGTTTCTGATGACCATGTATGCCTCGAATGCCGGCAAGAGTGGTGGCGAGTTCTTCACCCCGCAGGAGGTGGCAGAGCTGCTGGCCCGCATAGCCTGCACCAGCAAGGGGCGCATCAGCAGGGTCTACGACCCCGCCTGCGGCTCCGGTTCCCTGCTGCTGAAGTTCGTCAAGGTGCTGGGGCCGGAGAAGGCCAGACAGGTGTCCTTCTTCGGGCAGGAGATAAACATCACCACCTACAACCTCTGCCGCATCAATATGTTTCTGCATCATGTGCCCTTCAACAAGTTCGACATCCAGCTGGGCGACACGCTGACAGACCCCAAGCATCTGGCCGACCAGCCGTTTGATGCCATCGTCTCGAATCCGCCCTACTCTACGCATTGGGCTGGCGACAGCAATCCGTTGCTCATCAATGACGACCGCTATAGTCCTGCCGGCGTGCTGGCGCCCAAGACGAAGGCCGACCTGGCATTCACCATGCACATGCTGCACCACCTGGCCACGACGGGCATTGCGGCCATCGTAGAGTTTCCCGGCGTGCTCTATCGTGGTGGCGCCGAACAGAAGATTCGCCAGTATCTCATCGAGAACAACTACGTCGACAGCGTCATTCAGTTGCCTTCCAACCTTTTCTTTGGCGTAGGCATTGCCACCTGTATCATCGTGCTCAAAAAGAGCAAAGCCGACAACGACGTGCTCTTTATCGACGCCAGCAAGGACTGCGTCAAGGACGGCAACAAGAACAAGCTGTCCCCAGAGAATATCGACACCATTTTTAATCTGTATGTAGGCCGCCAAGATGCAGACTACAAGTCGCGTCTGGTGAACAACAAGGACATTCTTGCCAACGACTGCAACCTCAGCGTCTCGTCGTATGTGGAGCAGGAGGACACCCGCGAAGCCATCGACATCCAAGCCGTCAACACGCAGTTAGCCTCGCTGATAGCCGAGGGTAATGTGCTGAACCAGCAGATAGAAGCAATCATTAAAGAGTTGGAGGGGTAAAGAGTATGGTGGAGTGGAAGAAGTTAGGAGAGGTGTGCGAGATACTTGATTTTCAGAGGAAGCCTGTATCTAAAAGCGATAGACGAGATGGTGTATATCCATACTATGGCGCTAATGGTATTCAAGACTACATTGAAGACTATATCTTTGACGGAACTTTTTTGCTGTTTGGCGAAGATGGCAGCGTTATTAATGAGGACAAATCTCCAGTACTTCATTGGGCGACAGGCAAGATATGGGTTAATAATCATGCTCATATTCTTAAAGAAAGCGACTCGTCATCATTACGGTTCCTTTATTACGCACTTCAATGTGTTGATGTTTCCGATATCGTAAGAGGTACGCCGCCTAAGATTAATCAGGCCAATATGCGTAATATTATGGTTCCAATCCCCTCCCTTTCCGAACAGCAGCGGATAGTGGGCATTCTCGATACGTTCACCGCTTCTATCAACAACCTGAAAGCACAAATCACCCAACGCCGCAAGCAGTACGAATATTATCGTGACCAACTCCTTGACCTTGAAGGAAAGCCTGGGGTGGAGATGAAGACGTTGGGAGAGGTGTGCGAGATACTTGATTCTCAGAGGAAGCCTGTATCTAAAAGCGATAGACGAGATGGTGTATATCCATACTATGGCGCTAATGGTATTCAAGACTACATTGAAGACTATATCTTTGACGGAACTTTTTTGCTGTTTGGCGAAGATGGCAGCGTTATTAATGAGGACAAATCTCCAGTACTTCATTGGGCGACAGGCAAGATATGGGTTAATAATCATGCTCATATTCTTAAAGAAAGCGACTCGTCATCATTACGGTTCCTTTATTACGCACTTCAATGTGTTGATGTTTCCGATATCGTAAGAGGTACGCCGCCTAAGATTAATCAGGCCAATATGCGTAATATTATGGTTCCAATCCCCTCCCTCTCCGTCCAGCATCACATTGTCTCTATCCTCGACACGTTCGAGGCTTCGCTCCAGAACTTGGAAGCGCAGCTGAAACAGCGCGAGAAACAGTATGAATATTACAGGAATAAGCTGTTGACGTTTGAATGAAGATGAAGAAGAAAGAAACATCATGGTTTGCCCGCAGTGAGAGAGTCGGCAGAGCGATTGAAGTCATTGAGAATGGCTTCGAGTCTTGGATTGCTGTTCTCTACGATGATGGCAGCGTAGAACCCCTGCCCCTCAACAATAGCACTGGCGGCACACATGGTAAAGTGAACGGGATTGGCAAATTCCTCAAACCATCGAAGAAAAAGTCGATTACGCTTTGCCTCCCGCCCGTCGCTGGTGTCACAAATATAAAGCAGCACATTTTCGTTTTCAACGAAGAACTGCCTGATGATAGCAAGGAGCGTGGCTTTCACCTTTGCATCGTAGCTGGTATGCGTATCATCTTTCTTACGGAATCCGAACTGGTAGGTGTCACATCCTCCAAGGGGAACATCTTCAAGAAAACTGGCACTATAGCGAACACCTTCAGCTGTCACGAAATCATAGTCGCCATCGGTCAACACGACTTCATAAGGAGACAGGTTATTGATAGCGCCAAGAGACAATTTTATCATGTCAGAATCACTTTCTGCTTGTCTTCACGCTCCCAGCGCTCCATCACCTTCTGTTCCCACTCACGTTTGATTTCCAATGAGTGTCTCCAACGAGCCAAAGCCTCTTCGTATGTAATCTTTTTTGCTTCCATCATTCTTGGATATTTAACATTTCACGCTGCAAAGATACGAATAAGTAAGTGAATGTGCAAATTTATTTGCAAAGGACTATAAAAAAAACAGAAATATGGCATACTACGACATGATATCAGAGAACGACGAGAGCACCGTCGTGGCGGAGTTTGAGCAAGGGCAGCTGGCTGCCGATGCTCCGTATATGAGTGAGCGCAACCTGGAAGACCAGTTTGTGGCCCAGCTGGGCATGCAGGAATATGCGTTCGTGCCTATCAGCACGGAGGATGAGCTGACGGCCAATCTTCGCCTGCAACTGGAACTGCTGAACGGTGTGACGTTCACCGACAGCGAGTGGAAGCGCTTCTTTACCAGCCATATTGCCAAGCCTAACAGCGGCATCGTGGAGAAGACGCGCGTAATCCAGGAAGACCCCCGCTTCACCTTTACTTTTGACAATGGCGACCAGAAGAACATCATGCTGCTGGACAAGCAGGACATCCACCAGAACCAGCTGCAGGTGATGCGCCAATATACGCCCACGGGCGGCAAGGCCGCCAACCGCTATGACGTGACCATACTGGTGAACGGTCTGCCGATGGTGCATGTAGAGCTGAAGAAGCCCGGCGTGGACATCCGTGAGGCGTTCAACCAGATAAAGCGCTACAGCCGTGAGTCGTTCTGGGCCGACAGCGGACTGTTTGAGTATGTGCAGCTCTACGTCATCAGCAACGGCACCTACACCAAGTATTACAGCAATACGACCCGCGACCTGCACTTCAGCGAGGAGGACGAACGGGCCCGGAAAGGCCAGGTGGTGAGCAACTCGTTTGAGTTTACCTCGTGGTGGACGGATGGTCGCAACAAACGTATCATGATGCTGCAGGACTTTACCAAGACCTTCTTCGCCAAGCATACGCTGTTGAACATTCTGGCCCACTTCTGCGTGTTTACGGTAGACAACCAGCTGATGGTGATGCGTCCCTACCAGATAGCAGCCACGGAGGCTATCCTGCGCCGCATCAAGGTGGCTTACAACAACCGGCTGTCGGGCAGCATCAATGCCGGCGGCTATATCTGGCATACGACGGGCAGCGGCAAGACGCTGACCTCGTTTAAGACCTCGCTGCTGGCCAGCAAGCTGCCATATATAGACAAGGTGCTGTTTGTGGTAGACCGCAAGGACCTGGACTACCAGACCATGCGCGAGTATGACAACTTCCAGAAGGACGCCGCCAACAGCAATACCAACGTCGCCGTCCTGGAGCGTCAGCTGAACGACCCGTCGTGCCATATCATCATCACCACCATCCAGAAGCTCTCGATACTGGTGAAACGGAGCAGGGACATGGCCGTCTATGGCCAGCACGTGGTCATGATATTCGACGAGTGTCACCGTTCGCAGTTTGGCGAGATGCACACGGCCATCACGAAGAAGTTCAAGAAATACTACATCTTCGGATTTACGGGCACACCCATCTTCGCAGACAACGCCAATGCCAGCGGGAAGCCAGGCAAGATGACCACGCAACAGGTGTTTGGCGAGCGGCTGCACACCTACACCATCATCAATGCCATCAGCGACCAGAATGTGCTGCCCTTCCACGTGGAGTATGTACAAACGATGCGCGCAAAGGACGGCATTGAGGATGCCGCCGTGGAGGACATCGACCGTGAACGAATCATGCACGACCCGAAGTACATCAGCAACATCGTCGACTATATCATCAAGAACTTCGGCAAGAAGACCAAGCGCAACAAGACCTACCAGATGAAGGACCAGCGTCTGCACGGCTTCAACGCCATCTTCGCCACGGCAAGCATCGATGCCGCCAAGCGCTATTACGATGAGTTCAAACGTCAGATGGCGCAGGTGCCCGCCGACCGGCGGCTGAAGGTGGCGATGATATACAGCTATGGTGCCAACGAGGCAGACGCACTGGACGGCGAGCTGACCGACGAGAACCCAGAGGACACGTCAACGCTCTCACAGACGGACAAGGATGCACTGCAGGCGTGTATCGACGACTACAACCAGCTGTTCGGCTGCAATTACGACCTCTCGTCCAATGGTTTCCAGAGTTTCTACAAGGATGTCAGCAAGCGGATGAAGAACCGTGAGCTGGACCTGCTGATAGTAGTAAACATGTTTCTGACCGGCTTCGATGCCAAGACGCTGAACACGCTGTGGGTGGACAAGAACCTGAAGATGCACGGGCTGCTGCAGGCATACAGCCGTACGAACCGCATCCTGAACAGCGTGAAGAACTGTGGCAACATCGTCTGCTTCCGCAATCTGGAGCGTGCCACCAACGAGGCCATCGGCCTGTTTGGCAATGCTGAGGCGCAGGGCGTGGTGCTGCTGAGGCGTTTTGAAGACTATTACGAAGGGTACACCGACGAGGAGGGTGTAGCGCATGAAGGCTATCAGGAAGCGGTCAGGCGGTTGTGCGAGCGCTATCCCCTCGGACAGGACATCTTGGGCGAAGAAGCCAAGAAGGACTTTATCAGGCTGTATTCCTACATCATGAAGCTGTTCAATATCCTCAGCACGTTCGATGCCTTTGAGGGCAAGGAGCTGCTCGGCGAGCAGGAACGCCAGCACTATGCCAGCACCTATATCGAACTGTATCATGAGTTCAAGGACAGGGCCAAGGGCGAGGCAGCGGATGTCAACGACGACATTGTCTTTGAGATAGAGCTCATCAAGCAGGACGAAATCAGCATCGAACGCATTCTGTGGCTGATACAGGAATATGCCAAGGACCACCTGCAAGATGCGGAAATCATGGCCAAAATCAGGAATGCCATCGGTGCCAGTCCTGACCTGCGCAACAAGAAGGAGCTCATAGAGCGGTTCATTGAAGGCGTGACGGCTGGCAGCAACGTGGGCGATTCGTGGACGGCATATATCAAGCAGCAAAAGGAGGAGGAGCTCAAGAGGCTCATCGAAGAAGAACGGCTGCGTCCGACAGAGACGAAGCACTTCATGGAAGCCGCCTTCCGCAACGGGTACGTATCCATTGCCGGCACCGCCTTTGCGCAGCTATTGCCGGCGATGTCCCGCTTTGCGAAAGACAACAAGCGCGGAGAGACGCGCCAGCGTGTCTACGAGAAGCTGTGTGCCTATCTGGAGAAGTTCAAGGGGCTGGACAGCGATGCGGCAGCGGAGGAATAATGCTTGATGCTTAATGCTTAATGCTTAATGGTCAATGTTCAATGGTCAATGGTACGAAATAGTTTATGGAACACAAAGACACAAAGACACGAAGTTTTTTTCCAGGCGCCGAGGGCTGGCGGGTTCTTTGTGTCTTCGTGTCTTTGTGTTCAGTTAAAATCATACCAAGTTATTTCTTACACTCCCTAACCAACGACCTAAGGCATGTAGTAGCTGGTGAGGAAATAGGTGCGCTCCCAGTCGACGATGTTCAGGCTGGCCTCCTTTTCGGGGTGGATGTCGTACTCGGCGAGCACCATGACCTGGCGGTCCTGCAGGTCATAGAGGGGCCACTGGTGGGCCTTGCCGTCGGGCGACTGGTCGGCGGTGAGCGACGGGTTGCCGGTTTTGGCAAACTGCACCCACATGCGGCGCATGGTCTTGCAGAAGACGGGGTCGTAGTTTCTGCCCGTGAAGTCGTTGAAATGCGGATGGTCGAACACCACCGACAATTCTGAGGCATGGCCGCTTTTCAGCAGGGGCACGGCGGACTCTACGGTGTAGTAGTAGGTGTAGGACTGGCCACCGGCCTTCGTCTGCTCGTCGGACAGTCTGATTTGCGGTGCGATGAACATCATTTGGCTGAACAGGCGGACGGTGGCCTCGTAGTCTTCGCCCTCAATGTCGCTGCAGTAGCTCTCCACCAGCTGGCGCTCCTTGTCGGTCAGCTGGTCGAGCTTCTCGGCCTTGCGGCCGTTGGCCCACGCATTCCAGGCATCGGCACCTACGACGCTCAGGAAGGTGTTCATCTCGTCCTTGTTGCAGCCCTGGAGGAACACGATGTCCTTGGCTGCGCCGTTGGCGTAGGCTTCCCACGTGTTCAGGGGCAGGAATTGTCCGTCGCGTTCGGGGAAGGTGCGGATGCCGAGTTTCTGGAAGAATCCGTACAGCTCCGTCCACACTTCGGCAAGCCGCTCGGCGCTGACCTTCAGCAGGTCGGCGACGGTGGTGCAGCCTAATGCCTCCATGAGCTTGTCGGTGCAGACGATGGCCTGTTCGGGTGTTCTCGTCTGGCCGGGGGCACCACTCTGACTGATGACGCGATGGAAATACTGGTGGGAGCCCTTGACGAGCGGCAGCAGCGTGCAACTGGCACCGCCGGCCGACTCGCCCCAGATGGTCACGTTGTCGGGGTCGCCGCCGAAGCCGGCAATGTTTTCGTGTATCCACTTCAGGGCCATCAGCTGGTCCATAAGGCCCAGGTTGGGTGCGTCCTGATAGTCGGCGCCGTCAGAGAGGTGCGACAGGTGCAGGAAGCCGAGGAAGCTGACCCTGTAAGTGATGGTGACGACGATGACGTCGGGATTCTCCGCGACGAGGTTGCAGCAGTCGTACTGTGGGTCGGTGGTGCCGCCCACCTCGAAGGCACCGCCGTAAATCCACACCATGACGGGCTTCTTGACCGTGGTGGGCTCGTCGGTCCGCCAGATGTTCAGATAGAGGCAGTCCTCGCCCATGGGGTAGAGGGCTGAGGGGTCGCCCGGTGCCTGGACGGGGCTTTTACCATAGTAATAGGCTTCGTAGATGCCATTGTCCGGGGCAACGTCTACGGGGGCTTTCCACCGCAGGTCGCCTACGGGCTGGCGACCTACGAAGGGGATACCCTTGTAGGCGATGATGTTCTCCGTCTTACGGCCTACGAAGGTGCCGTTGACACACTTGACGGCCAGCGACTGGTCGTAGCTGCCGTCGCTAATCTGCTGGTTCTCGCCATACTGAGGCATCAGCTGTTCTTCTATTTCGCTCATTGCTCTATGTCTTTTAGTTATTAATAGACAGTTGATTTGTCAGAGCGCATAATACTTGGTCAGGAAATAGGTCCTCTCGCGGTCCACTATCTTCACGTCCGCTTCCTTCTCGGGATGGATGTCGAACTCGTCGAGCACCATCACCCGCTTCTCCTCCGCGTCGTAGAGCGGCCAGTCCTTGGCCTTGCCGTCGGGCGACTGGTCGGCGGTGAGCGACGGACTGCCCGTCTTGGCGAACTGGATCCACATCTTGCGCACGGTCTTGCAGAAGGTCTCGTCGAAGGCACGGCCGGTATCAGCGCTAAACTCCGGGTGATTGAATACCGCTGCCAGCTCTATCGCATGGCCGCACTTCATGACGGGGTCAGGCGACTCCGGCGTGAAGTAGTAGGTGAAGGCTTTGCCGCCGGCCTTGGCCTGCTCCTCCGACAGGCGGATGATGGGCACGTTGAACCAGCTCTGGCTTAACAGGCTGGCGAACGGCTGGAAGTCGGCGCCCTCCACGTCTTTCATATAGCTCTCGACAAGCGCTTTCTCGTCGGCCGGCATCAGGGCAAACTTTCCCTTCTTGCGGCTCTCCGCAAACTGCTCCCAGCCTTCCGGGCCGAAGCTGTAGACGAAGAAGTTCATCTCGTCCTTGTTGCATCCCACAAGAATGCTGATGTCTTTTGCCGCACCGTTGGCGTAGGCCTCAAAGGTGTCGGCAGGCAGATGCTTCCCGTCTCTCTCCGGGAACTGGTGCAGGAAGTTCACGGCCGAGGCATCAAAGACTTTCTGGCCGTCAATCTTCAGGAGATCGCCGACAGTCTTGCAGCCAAGCTCGTCCAGCAGCTTATTGGTGCATTCGATGGCCTCCTCCGTAGATCTCGTCAGGTTGACGGAACCGCTCTCGGCAATGAGTCGCTTGAAATACTGATGCGAGCCGTCGATCAGCGGAAGCAGAGTGCAGCTCCCGGCACCGGCCGACTCGCCGAAGATGGTCACGCAGTCGGGGTCGCCGCCGAAGGCAGCAATGTTTTCGTGCACCCACTTCAGCGCCTTCACCTGATCCAGGAGCCCCAGGTTCTGGGAGTCAGGATAGTCCTTGCCGTCGGGCAGATGCGACAGATGCAGGAAGCCCATCACGCCGAGCCTGTAGGCAATGGTGACGACGATGACATCCGGATTCTCCTTTACGAAGTTGCAGCAGTCGAACATCGGGTCGATGGTTCCGCCCGCCTCGAAGGCACCGCCGTGAATCCACACCATGACCGGCTTCTTCCGGGCAGACACCTCGTCCGACTTGAACACGTTCAGATACAGGCAGGCCTCGTCCTGATAGTACAGGGAACCCGTCTCCAGCTGCCCGTTGCCGAAGGCACTCTTCGCATTGTAGTAGGCCTCGTACACGCCGTCATCGGGAGCAACGTCCACCGGGGCTTTCCAGCGCAGTTCCCCGACGGGCTGCTGGCCGACGTAGGGGATGCCCCTGTAGCTGATGACATTCTCCTTCTTCCTGCCGACGAAGGTTCCGTTGATACACTTCACGGCCACCGACGGGTCATAGTTGCCGTCGGTAATCGGCTTGTTCTCGCCGCCGTACATGGCCTTTAGGGCCTCTCTGATTTCGCTTAAATCCATTGTAATATTTTATTTGGTGAGTTATTGGTTCGCCTTATATGTTGCGATGCGCTTTGCCACGTTCTCCTTGATATTGTTGTAGTAGAACGTGTAGTCGTTGTCGTGGAAGCTTGCCGGACCGAAGAAATCTTTTGCGTCGATGGGCTTGGCTGTAGTGGTAGACACAACCACGCCGCGGGCCAGGTTTATCTGCGCATCGGCGCCCACGTTGCCAATCTCATACTCGTTGGTCTTCTCGTTAAACACGAGCGACCCCTTGTTCTCACTGGCCGGTGCGTAGGTCTCGTCGAGTTTCCAGTTCAGCGGGTTGATGCTGATTTCACCAGGCAGCACCACGACGTTCTTGGCGCTTTCCTCCACATTCTTGGGGCCCTCGGTGTTCCAGCTGACGATGACGCCAGCGTCACTCTCGCCAGTGGCGAACTTCAGGTGCGGATAGTCCCTAAGGTCATCTTTCGTGATGGAGTAGCCGATGGCGTATGCAGCGACCATCCGCTTGTAGTAGTCGGGGTGATCCTTGAAGTAGTGCTTCAGTACGTATCTTACCATCGCCGAGCCTTGGCTATGACCCGCAATGATGAATGGGCGCCCGTTGTTCAGGTGTTCGAAGAAATAGTCGAGCGCAGCCTTGATGTCGGTATAGGATGCGCCGGCAAGTCCTGGGTCGAGGCTTCCGTACTTACTTGATAATTCTCCGGCGTATCTCATGCCTACTTGGCGGTAGAAGGGCGAAAACACATTACAGGACTCTTCAAACACGCTTGCATTGGTGCGATACTCGCCTTGAGCACGGATAACCATCTCAGGGTTGTCGATGGGGACATAGTCGGGCGCATCCTTTTCGAAACTCATGTCGATATACGACGTCGAATAGATATAGAACGCATCGACATCCTTGGTGGGTTTATGCGTCTGCACCCAGTTGTTGTCATCGCTGTAGTCGATCTTCACTTCTGTCTCGCCACCAGGCTTCGAGGGAGAAGTGTTGTCGTCGTTTTTACTGCACGAGGTGAGCACCATTGTTGCGCCGCAAGTCAGGATGGCGGCGAGCATCCACATGTTCGATTTTCTCATAGATAAAATAATTTTGGGGATTGATTTCCGTGCAAAAGTAGTCAATTCCCGATGAAATCGCAATATGCAGAAGCCTGTAGCCATTGGGTTTTGAGAATTTAGAAGCATTATTTTACGATTCTGAAGTGCTTTGCTCTCCGGCAGAGTCCGCTTCCTGCTCTTCAGCGTGCATCCATTCCGTCGCCGTCATTCCCATGCTCTGCTTGAAGGCGGCATTGAAAGTGCTGTAGCTGCGGAAGCCGCTTTGGTAGGCCAGTTGCTTGGTCGTCGCGGATTGCCGCATTGCACAGACGTCATGGTAGAGCTTCACGAAGTGCCGGATGCGCAGGCCGTTGATGTAGGCATTGTAGGTGACGCCCTGCTGGGCAAAGTATTTGCTCAGATAGGAGCGGTTGGTGCCTATCTGCTTGGCCAGTTGCGTAACGGAAATATCGTGCTGCAGATAGACCTGTGACTCCTCGCAATAGCGCTTCAGCAGGGGCTCGATGTTATTGCGGACGGACAATGGGAGGCCACCGTCTACGGCAGGCTTCTCTGCCGACAGAACCGGAGTGTCTCCGCCAGCCGAGGGCGATGGCTGGCACGCATCAGCCGAGGGCGATGCTGCAGCTGCTGCTCTACTGGCCGAAGCATCGTAATCTTCGGCCCCATCCATCCTGGTGGTCGGCAATGTATTGTCAACTGTGGGAAATGTGCAGCCCCCACCATCTTCCAGTTCTGCCACACTCATGCTTAGGTCGCTCAGCGTCTCAACCCGCCAGAGCAGATAGCCGATGAGTACGACGCTGACTACCAGCATAGCATATAAGTAGACACGGCCTTCGTCGCAGAACTCATAAATGACGAACACCAGCAAGATGATGGCCAGCACCACGAAGCTCTGCCACACCTCCTTGTGCTCCAAGTCGGCATAGTTATCGCGCAGCCACCGCCCGTATTGCCTTACCGCGCGAACCATATATATTATGACGCCAATGCCCATCAGCAGGACATAGGCATACACCACCGGGTAAAGGGCATCGCTATGCGTAGCAACACACGCCGCCAAGCCCAAGGTGAGCGGTGCCGTCACCACAACAACGGGCCACAGCGGTCGGCGGCGGTCTTGCAACATGGAAAGCATCACGACGAGCGACAGGGGGAACACGGTCATGCTGTCAAGCATGCCGCCTACCAAGTCGACCATCATAATATCATCGCTTGAAGTTAGAAACAACAACGGCATATACCACATGTGATTCAAGGCGATGGCAGCAAGGAATATGCCCGTCCAGCGGCGCAGATGACGGGGCGGTGTGATGTCGGGGGCTATGGCATTAGCCCTGCGTAGCAGCAGATAGCAACTGGCCAGCAAGGCCGTAGCCGTCACTGACGAATAGAGAATAACAAAGAGCATGTCTGTTCGTATCTGCTCGTACATAATTGGATGACAGTTGTTTAGGCTTGAGTTGACAAATTGACGAGGCGACAAGCTGACGAGTTGTCTGACCTGAAGGTCATGACGTTCCCGTAGGACGAGTTGTTTCACTGCTCGCTACACACTCCTCACTCCCCACTCCTCGCTCCTCACTCCTCACTCCTCACTCCTCACTCCTCACTCCTCAAAATATCAAACATTGCGCCTTGACTTTTGAAACGTCCGTGCAAAAGTACAAAAAAAAAGCGAAACGACTCACGACATACCTTACAAATCCCATCGTTAATTGAAAAAAATGTTGTAACTTTGCCCCGCAAAGAGCACACAAAGACATGATGAACCACTACAACAACTATGCTGAGGATGCCGTCAGCCTGCTTAGGGCGCTCATCAGCACACCGTCGGTGAGCCGCGAGGAGACTGAGGCCGCCAACCTCATGGAGCAGCAGATGCAGGCGTGGCAGCTGCCCACCCAGCGCATCGGCAACAATCTGCTGGTCTGCGAACACATAGATGCCGCCAAGCCCACGATGCTGCTGTGTGCCCACATCGACACGGTGAAGCCCGTGAGCAGCTGGACACGCAACCCCTTTGAGCCCACCGTCGAGGGCGACCGTCTCTACGGTCTGGGGGCTAACGACTGTGGCGGCGGACTGGTCAGTCTGCTACAGACATACCGCATCCTGCGCCAGCAGGAGAAACCCTACAACCTCGTCTATCTGGCCACCGCCGAGGAGGAGGTCAGCGGCAGCGGCGGCTTCTCGCTGGCACTGCCCCAACTGCCGGCCATCGACGTGGCCATCGTCGGCGAACCCACTGGCATGCAGCCGGCGACGGCCGAGAAGGGGCTGATGGTCATCGACGGCATAGCCCACGGCAAGAGCGGACATGCCGCCCGTGGCGAGGGCATCAACGCCATTTACGAAGCCCTCGACGACCTGGTGTGGCTGCGCGACTATCGTTTTCGTAAGGTCAGCCCGCTGTTAGGGCCCACCGTCATGTCCGTCACGGTGGTCAACGCCGGCACGCAGCACAACGTGGTGCCTGACGAGTGCCGCTTCGTCATCGATGTGCGCACCAACGAATACTACCAGAACGAATACCTCTTTGCCTTCCTACAGCGACACGTAAAAAGCGAGCTCAAGGCCCGCTCGTTCCGTCTCTCGTCGTCAAGCATAAGCCACGACCACCCCTTGGTGCGCCGCTGTCTGGCCATGGGCATGCAGCCCTTCGGCTCACCCACGTTGAGTGACCAGGCGCTCATGCCCTTCCCCTCGCTGAAGTTAGGCCCCGGCCAATCGGCCCGCAGCCATAGTGCCGACGAGTATGTGTGCATCAGCGAGATAGCCCACGCCATCCAGACTTACGTATCCCTGCTAAGTGCTGACCCGCATGGGGTCTGACGCCAATTTCCCAAGCACATAAAGCTTGGGTAGGCCAAAGCACAAGTTTGGGCTACCCTAAGCATCGCCAAGGGTAGGCCAAAGCATGAGTTTGGGCAGCCCAAAGTGGAGGTTTGGGCAGCCCAAAGTGAGGGTTTGGGCAGCCCAAAGTTCAAGGCACCCTAATGAGGCTTCAGATTTCCACAAAACCGACCTTGCTACGGCAGCACTCAGTGCCGTCGGTACGGACTATGCGGACACAATAAGACTGGGCTGTGGACGACGGGCCACCGGCGGCATCCTCCTCTAAATAGAAACTGAGCTGGTCGCCAGCATGGGCCTCGGCGACATAGGCGACCTCGAAGCGGCGCACCTGATGGTGGCGATACCAGTCGAGGGGCCATAGGTCAAGGACGTGCTCGATGTACTTGACACTGTTGATGTGGCCGTTGATGTCGACATCGTTGTAATGGGTGTCGATGGTGCGCACCAGCTGGGCAGCATCAGACATGCGCACACGGCCGCCCTTTTCGATGGGGCACTCGCGGTCCTTGACTATCCACTGGTCAATGGCACCATTGTCGATGTCGTAAATGTCGGTGGGCTGGCGTGACTCGGTGTCTATCATGGCCCAAATGCTGCGGCCATAGCCATAAGTGCGGCCGTCGGCAGAGACGACGGCGAAATTGCGCGAGGTGAAGTAGCGCATGGCCGACTCCACCCACGTCTCGACACTGAACCTGGTGTACATGGGGGGCATCTCGGTCATCTCGATGGCCAGCCGCGAGAGCACCCACGAGCGGCGGATGCCCAGCAGATATTTCATGCCGAAGCCACGGTCGGTAGAGTGGAAATCGGCGGCATTGAGCAGGTGGTTGCCCAGATGGCCCATGAACAGGTGGCCGGAGAAATCGCAATGAAACGGCTCGGCCATAAACTCGTAGCGTCCTATCTTATCCATTGAACATTAAAGTTGACGAGTTGTTTGTTTTAGTTGACGAGTTAACTAAAAAACTCATCATCGCTTTCTGCCTTGCTCTCTCTCCTGTAAGAACTCGCTGACCTGCTCCTGCGTGGCACGGGTGACGGCGATGCGGCCGCTGCGGGTGTACTGGAACACGCAGTCGAACTCGTTGAGGGCATAGTAGAGCGAAAGAATGTCTTCGGTCTTACCATTCTTCATGACAATGACGTAGGTGGGGTTCACCTCCGTGATGGAAGCATCGTGGCGACGGATGGTGCGCGAGATGTCGGGATTCTCCAGGACTTTCTTCGTAGAGAGCTTGTAGAGGCCCGTCTCGCGGATAAACAGCTGGTCGTCGGTGAAGTAGTTGGCCTTGATGACATCTATCTTCTTCTCTATCTGCTGCGTTATCTTGGTTATCTGGTCCTCGTCGCTCCAAGCGGTGATGGTGTACTTGTGTACGCCCTCAATGGAGGATGCCGACACGTTAAGGCTCTCGATGTTGACCTGGCGACGCGTGAACACGGCGGTTATCTGGTTCAGGATACCAGCGATGTTCTCCGAGTAGACCAGCAGGGTGTATAGCTTCTTGTTGTCTTCGTTCATTGTCAATTGTCAATTATCAATTATCCATTGCCATCGGCCTCCAGCCGATGGTTAAACCTCCAGCATCATGTCGTTGACATTCATGCCCGGCGGGGTCATCGGCAGCACGTCGTCGTCCTCCTTGATGGCACACTCCAGAATGAAAGGTCCGTCGGTGGTCAGCATGCGGCGGATGGCATCAGCCAGCTGGCTGCGCTCGGTGACGGCCTGGTAGGCGATGCCATACCCCTTGGCGATAAGCTCGTAGCAGGGGTTGAGCATCTTGGTGAACGACTTGCGGCGCATCCAGAACATGTCCTGCCACTGGCGCACGTTGCCCAGATAGTTGTTGTTGAGCAGTATCATCTTCACCGGCGACTGCTGCTCCATGATGGTGCCGAGCTCCTCTATGCACATCTGGAAGCCACCATCGCCCATGAAGCAGCAGACACAGCGGTCGGTGGCAAAGGTGGCGCCAATGGCTGCCGGCATGCCGTAGCCCATGGTGCCCAGACCACCGCTGGTGCAGAGGCTGCGACGCTCAGGATACTTGAAATAGCGGGTGGCGAACAGCTGGTTCTGGCCTACGTCAGTGACGAGCACAGTGCCACGGGGAGCCTGCTCGGCCACGGCGTTGACCACCTCGCCCATGAGTAGCGGACCCTGCTGGGGGTGGATGGCGGGTTCGATGACCTTTTCACGTTCCTTCTGGTCCAGCTCAGCAAACGACGCACGCCACTCAGCGTGCTGGGCGGGCTGGAGCAGGGCCGTCAGGGCGGGCAGCGACTCTTTGCAGTCGGCCACCACGGCCACGTCGGTCTTCACGTTCTTGTCTATCTCGCTACGGTCGATGTCAAGGTGGATTATCTTTGCCTGCTTGGCATAGGTATTGGTGTTGCCAGTCACACGGTCAGAGAAACGCATGCCGATGGCGATGAGCACATCGCACTCCTGCTCCTTCAGGTTGACGGCATAGTTGCCATGCATGCCCAGCATGCCGACGTTCTGCGGATGGTCGGAGGGCAGGGCCGACAGGCCAAGCATGGTACGTCCGGCAGGGATGTCGGCCTTCTCCAGGAATGCCTTCAGCTCGTCCTGCGCATTGCCGAGTTCGACGCCTTGCCCAACCAGTGCCAGCGGCCGCTGGGCATGATTGATAAGGTCGGCAGCCTCGCGTACTCGGTCCATATCAAGCTGTGGATAAGCCACATACGAACGGACGAAGTCCACCTTGCAGGGCTCCCATTCGACCTCCTCGACCTGCGCATTACGTGGGAAGTCGAGCACCACGGGGCCTGGACGACCACTGCGGGCAATATAGAACGCACGACTGACGGCCCAGGCGATGTCCTCGGCATGGCGTATCTGGTAGCTCCACTTCGAGATGGGCTGGGCCACACCCACGAGGTCTACCTCCTGGAAGGCATCGGTGCCCAGCGACGAGATGGCCACCTGACCGGCAATAACCACTATCGGCGTGGAGTCGAGCATGGCATCAGCCACGCCCGTCAGCGTGTTGGTAGCGCCGGGACCACTGGTGACCAAGGCCACGCCGACCTTGCCGCTGACGCGGGCATAGCCCTCGGCAGCATGCACGGCGGCCTGCTCATGGCGCACCAGGATATGGTCGAAACATTTCTTCTCGCCGCGTGTATAGTCGAACAGTGCATCGTAGGTGGGCATAATACTGCCGCCAGGATAGCCGAAGATGGTCTTCACACCCTCGGCCTGCAGGGCACGCATAAGCGCCTTGGCACCTGTTATTCTGTCTTTCATATTTGTTAGCTTAGGGAATCTATAAGGCGGACGCCGCCCTTGTCGGCACTGGCCACGCTCTGAGCGTAGGCACACAGGGCCTTGGAGACCTGGCGCTTGCGCTTCAGCGGCTGCTGGGGGCGTTGGGCCAGCTCCTCGTCGGTGAGCTTGACGCTAATCTGGCGGTGAGGAATGTCAATGACGATGATGTCGCCATCCTTGATTTTGCCAATATTGCCACCGCTGGCAGCCTCTGGCGAGATGTGACCTATGGAGAGACCGCTGGTGCCGCCTGAGAAACGGCCGTCGGTAATCAGGGCACACTCCTTGCCCATGTGCATACTCTTGATATAAGAGGTGGGATAGAGCATCTCCTGCATGCCAGGGCCTCCCTTGGGGCCTTCGTGGGTGATGACTACGCAGTCGCCCTTCTTGACACGTCCGCCGAGGATACCCTCGCAGGCTTCCTCCTGCGAGTCGAACACGACAGCCGGGCCCTCGAAGTGCCACAGACTCTCGTCGACACCGGCGGTCTTGACCACACAGCCGTCCTGGGCTATATTGCCAAAGAGCACGGCCAGTCCGCCATCCTTGGTATAGGCATGGTCGATGTCGCGGATGCAGCCGTTGGCACGGTCAGTGTCCAGCGTCTCGTAAAGTGTTGACTGACTGCCCATCTTCGTAGAGAAGCGGCCACCAGGGGCGGAGAAATAGATATGGGCAGGATGGGGAATATTGGGCGACTGAGCAATGGGTGCTATGTCGTAGGTGTCGATGGCCTCCTGTAGGGTCATGCCGTCAACACGCTGGCACGAACCGTCGAGGAGTCCGCCCTTCGAGAGCTCGCGCATAATGGCGAGGATGCCACCAGCACGGTTGCACTCTTGTACGCTATACTTCTGGGTGTTGGGAGCCAGTTTGCACAGACAAGGGGTCTTGCGGCTCAGGGCATCGATGTCGCGCATGGTGAAGTCGGCACCGGCCTCCTGGGCGACGGCCAGCAGGTGGAGCACGGTGTTGGTGGAGCCGCCCATGGCGATGTCGAGGGTCATGGCGTTGAGGAACGCCTGCCGCGTGGCGATGTTGCGTGGCAGCACGCTATCGTCGCCCTGTTCGTAGTAGGCCAGGGCATTCTTCACTATCTGGCGGGCAGCGGCCTTGAACAACTCCACACGGTTGGCATGTGTGGCCAGAATGGTGCCGTTGCCTGGCAGCGACAGTCCGATGGCCTCAGTCAGCGAGTTCATGGAGTTAGCCGTGAACATGCCTGAGCATGAGCCGCAGCCCGGACAGGCACACTGTTCAATCTCCTGCAGGTCGGCATCGCTGACCGTGGGGTCGGCCCCCTTGACCATGGCCGTTATCAGGTCAGCATTCTCGCCATGCCAGCGGCCGGCCTCCATGGGTCCGCCACTGCAGAAGACGGTGGGGATGTTCAGGCGCATAGCGGCCATGAGCATGCCTGGCGTCACCTTGTCGCAATTAGAGATGCATATCATGGCATCGGCCTTGTGGGCATTGACCATGTACTCTACGGAGTCGGCTATGATGTCACGGCTGGG
>Ga0247608_10001919_pt1 | contig 27435 bp, 16 predicted proteins | sample 176DNAGHGlowgp2_FD_193490 | JGI IMG/M metagenome (GOLD analysis project Ga0247608, IMG submission 193490) | Sheep rumen microbial communities from Palmerston North, Manawatu-Wanganui, New Zealand - 1766 DNA GHGlow gp2 | ecosystem: Host-associated > Mammals > Digestive system > Stomach > Rumen ... | reverse complement strand
ACAGTAAGGCCTGTGGCCTTGCGCTATCTGCACAAGAACGAGCCCAACAAACCCTCGAATGCCGATGCACTCATTGGCCGGACCGGACGAGTCACAGAAACCGTTAAACCCGGTGCCAGCGGCTACGTACAGATAGACGGTGACCAGTGGAAAGCCGTCACCGAGGGCCAAGACGACATCGCCATAGGCACAACGGTACGTGTCGTGGGACGCGAAAGCACCATCATCACCGTGGAAGAACTGTAACATACTGGCTTCAACGTTAAACAATAAACTTTAAACTAAATAATATGGACATTATGAGTTATGTATTAATTGCTATCGTCGTCTTGGTCATTATCTTTGCCAAGATGGCACTGGTCATCATTCCACAGTCGGAAACAAAAATCATTGAGCGTCTGGGCAGATACTATGCAACGCTGAACCCGGGCATCAACATCATCATCCCCTTCATCGACAGAGCCAAGGAAATTGTGGTACTGACCCGCGGACGCTACACCTACTCCAACAGCATCGACCTGCGCGAACAAGTGTATGACTTCCCCTCGCAGAACGTGATTACCAAGGACAACATCCAGATGGAAATCAACGCCCTGCTCTACTTCCAGATTGTAGACCCCTTCAAGGCCGTCTACGAAATCTCCAACCTGCCCAACGCCATCGAGAAGCTGACGCAGACCACACTGCGTAACATCATCGGCGAACTGGAGCTGGACGAGACGCTGACTTCGCGCGACACCATCAACACCAAGCTGCGCGCTGTGCTGGACGATGCCACCGACAAGTGGGGAGTCAAGGTGAACCGCGTCGAACTGCAGGATATCGTACCCCCAGCCACCGTACTGAACGCCATGGAGAAACAGATGCAGGCTGAACGTAACAAGCGTGCCCAGATACTGACCTCTGAAGGCGAGAAGGCTGCAGAAATCCTGGCATCGGAAGGTGAGAAGACTGCCATCATCAACCGCGCTGACGCCCAGAAACAGCAGGCCATCCTGCATGCCGAGGGTGAGGCTCAGGCACGGATTCGCAAGGCTGAAGCCGAGGCAAAGGCCATTGAGCTGATAACCGAAGCTGTCGGAAAGTCTACCAATCCGGCCAACTACCTGTTGGCTCAGAAGTACATCCAGATGCTGCAGGAACTGGCTACTGGCGACAAGACAAAGACCGTCTACCTGCCTTACGAGGCTACCAACCTGATGGGTTCCATTGGTGGTATCAAGGACTTGTTCAAGTCGGAGTAACAATATCGCTAAGGACTATAAAGAAAAGAGGGGCTTCATACAAGTCCCTCTTCTTTCATCTAATCACTTTATACTTTTATCTCAAAAATTATTCATCCTTCTTCAGCGGAATAGTAAAACTGAAGGTTGAACCCTCGCCCTCGACGGACTCTACATACGCATCACCGCCATTCTTGCGGGAGAAGTCCTGACAGAGCTGCAGTCCCAATCCTGAGCCTTCCTCACCTCCGGTACCATACGTCGTCTCGCCCTTATGGAAGATGCTGTCCACACGGTCGGCAGCAATACCCACACCATGGTCACGGACACAGACACGGGCAAAGTCACCTTCGCGCTTAAAGTACACCTCAATGCCCTTGCCCTCAGGCGTGAACTTAATAGCGTTGGAAAGAAAGTTACGTAAGATGGTCTTTATCATGTCGTTGTCTGCATGCACGACAAGCTTCTCATCGCATGGTATGTACTGCAGATTTATCTTCTTCATCTCTGCTATCATGCGGAAGATGTCAACCACACCGGGCACCACATCGTCCAGCTCCATGTCCTGATAAACAACGTTCAATCGGCCCGTCTGGCTCTTGGTCCACTTCAGCAGATTGTCCAAGAGGTCATGAACATCCTCCGACTCACGGTTCGCCTTGTCAAGCAGACTGAATATCTCCTCGCCCACCACATCGGGTGTAACCATGTTGACAGCCAGGTTAAGCACCATACGTATGCTGGCCATTGGCGAACGCAGGTCATGGGCTATAACGCTATACATCTTGTCGCGGTTGTTAATAGTGCGCTTCAGCTCCTCGTTCTGTCTTACGATGATACGCTTGGCTGCCACCAGCTGTATCTGGTGCATCACACGCATCACCAACTCCTCCTTATTAAAGGGCTTAGTAAGGAAGTCATTGGCACCACACTGGAAACCTTTCACCAAATCGCTGGGGTTGTTAAGAGCCGTCAGGAAGATAATGGGTATATCGGCAATCTCCGGGTCTTTCTTCATGATGACGGCAGCGTCAAAGCCGTTCAGGTCAGGCATCATCACGTCAAGCAGTATCAGGTCAGGCTTCTCCTTCTTGGCCATCTCAATACACATATTACCGTTGGAAGCCGTACACACCTGAAACTTCTCATTCGACAGTAATATCTTAAGCAGCAAGACGTTACTCACCACATCGTCAACAATCAGGATTTTGTAGTCACTACGGTTTATTTGGTTTTCAAATGATTCGTTTAGCTCCATTCTATAAGGGTCTTTAGCTTATTAGTTTGCAAAATTAGCAAATATTTGGCAAAATGCCAAATATTTGCGTAACTTTTTATTTATATTCGCTCCATGCCTTAATTCCGATACCGTCCATTCCTACCGTACAGAAGGCATGAATGAAGGCACTGGCCAGTCGGCTATTGGTAATGAGCGGCACGTTCAGGTCGATGGCAGCACGACGAATCTTATAGCCGTTGGTGAGTTCGTGCGACGTCAGGTCCTTAGGAATGTTCACCACCATGTCTATCTTGTGCTCGTGCAGCAGGTCCAGAGCCTGAGGCAGCCCCTCGTCCGACGGCCAATGCACCAAGGTATTCGCTATACCGTTGTCAGTCAGATACTTTGACGTACCCCCCGTAGCATATAACTCGTAGCCGTGGGCCACCAGCATGCGGGCCGCATCCAGCATCTCGGCTTTTTGTTTGGCACCACCTGTAGAAAGCAGCACTGTCTTCTTTGGTATGCGATGACCTACGGAAAGCATCGACTTCAGCAGGGCTGTGTCAGTATTGTCGCCAATGCATCCCACTTCACCTGTCGATGCCATATCCACGCCAAGCACAGGGTCGGCTTTCTGCAGACGATTAAACGAGAACTGCGATGCCTTGATGCCCACATAGTCCAAATCGAAGAGATTTTTAGAAGGTCGTTCCACTGGCAGACCCAGCATTACTTTAGTAGCCAACTCTATGAGATTCATCTTCAACACCTTGCTGACAAATGGGAACGAGCGTGAAGCACGCAAGTTACACTCTATAACCAGAATGTCATTGTCGCGCGCCATATACTGAATGTTGAACGGTCCGTTAATGTGCAGGGCCTTAGCTATCTGACGCGAGATGCGCTTGATGCGTCGCACAGTCTCAACGTACAGTTTCTGTGGAGGGAACTGGATGGTTGCATCGCCCGAGTGTACACCAGCAAACTCAATATGCTCTGAAATAGCATAAGCCAGTATCTCGCCGTCCTTAGCTACTGCGTCCATCTCTATCTCTTTGGCATGCTCAATGAACTTCGAGACGACCACGGGATGGTCTTCAGACACATTGGCAGCCAGCTGTAGGAATCGCTCCAATTCCTCCTTGTTGGAACAGACGTTCATAGCTGCACCACTAAGCACGTAAGAGGGGCGAACCAGCACCGGGAAACCTACCCTGTCGACAAAAAGGTTAATATCGTCCATTGACGTCAAAGCACTCCACTCAGGTTGGTTCACGCCCAACTCGTTAAGCATCTGCGAGAATCTGGCCCGGTCCTCTGCCCCATCAATGTCCTTTGCAGAAGTGCCCAAAATAGGCACATGCTGTTCGTCCAAGTGCATAGCCAGGTTATTTGGAATCTGTCCACCGGTACTAACGATGACTCCATGCGGCTGCTCCAAATCAATGATGTCGAGCACGCGTTCGAAGGTCAGTTCATCGAAGTACAGTCGGTCGCACATGTCATAGTCAGTAGAAACGGTCTCTGGGTTGTAGTTGATCATGACTGAGCGCCAACCCTCCTTACGTATAGTGTTCAGGGCCTGCACACCACACCAGTCGAACTCTACACTCGATCCTATGCGATAGGCACCGCTGCCCAGCACAATAATGCTACGTCCGTCATGCTCATACTGTATGTCGCTACAGTCTGTATGTTTGCTTATCGGTGCTGCCGCTGAATCGCCACTCATTGAGCAATAGGTGACGTACAGATAGTTAGTTTGGGCTGGATATTCAGCTGCAAGCGTATCAATCTGCTTCACTACAGGCAGTATACCTTGCTGCTTACGCTTGTTGCGCACCACCAGCAAGGCCTGATGCATGTTGTTGTACTCTGTTTCCAGACCGATGGCCCGTGCCACCTGGAAGTCAGTAAAGCCATAAACCTTGGCCTGGCGCAGCAAGTCTGTGTCTAACGTATTGATATGCTGCTTCTTCAGCCGCTCGTCAATGTCAATGATGTGCTTCAGCTTATAGAGGAACCATTTGTCAATCTTCGTCAGCTCATGAATACGGTCGATGGTATATTCTGGCAGGTGCATGGCCTTCGAGATGACAAAGATACGCTTGTCGGTGGGTTCCCTCAGAGCAGCATCGATGTCGGTTATCTTCAGCTCCTTGTTCTCCACAAAACCATGCATGCCCTGTCCTATCATGCGCAGGCCTTTCTGAATGGCTTCCTCAAAAGTACGCCCTATGGCCATCACCTCGCCTACAGACTTCATACTGGAACCCAGCTCCTTGTCGACGCCATGAAACTTCGAGAGGTCCCAACGCGGTATCTTACACACCACATAGTCCAAGGCTGGCTCGAAGAAAGCCGAAGTGGTCTTGGTGACCGAGTTCTTCAGTTCGAAGAGCCCATAGCCCAAACCCAACTTGGCAGCTACAAAAGCCAGTGGATAGCCCGTTGCCTTTGAAGCCAGTGCTGAGGAGCGTGAAAGACGTGCGTTGACCTCAATGACACGATAGTCTTCTGACTGCGGGTCAAAGGCATACTGCACGTTACATTCGCCTACGATGCCAATGTGGCGTATAATCTTGATAGCCAAGGCGCGCAACTTGTGGTACTCCGAGTTGGTAAGTGTCTGTGAGGGAGCAATGACGATACTCTCGCCCGTATGTATGCCCAGAGGGTCAAAGTTCTCCATGTTACATACGGTGATGCAGTTGTCATAACGGTCGCGCACCACCTCATATTCTATCTCTTTCCATCCTTTCAGCGACTTCTCCACCAAAACCTGGGGAGAGAAGGAGAAGGCTTTCTCGGCTAAACGGTTCAGTTCATCCTCGTTGTCGCAAAAGCCTGAGCCAAGACCTCCCAGCGCGTAGGCAGCACGCAAGATGACAGGATAGCCCAGCTCTTGTGCAGCACGTCGGGCATGTTCTATCGTCTCACAAGCCTCGCTCTTGATGGTCTTGACGTCTATCTCGTTCAGTTTCTCTACGAACAGCTCACGGTCCTCAGTGTCCATGATGGCCTGCACAGGTGTTCCCAGCACCCTAACACCATACTTTTCCAACACTCCGCCCTTATACAGCTCCACGCCACAATTCAGCGCTGTCTGTCCGCCAAAGGCCAACAGGATACCGTCTGGACGTTCCTTCCTGATGACCTTCTCGACAAAATACGGCTGCACTGGCAGGAAGTAAATCTCGTCAGCCACCCCTTCTGAAGTTTGCACGGTGGCAATGTTCGGATTGATAAGCACGGTCTTGATGCCCTCTTCACGCAGGGCTTTCAGAGCCTGCGAGCCCGAGTAGTCAAACTCGCCTGCCTCACCAATCTTTAATGCGCCTGAGCCAAGCAACAGGACTTTCTTTATATTCTGGTCTTTCATAATGCTTCTATAAAACGGTCAAACATGAATTCTGTATCAACAGGCCCTGAGCAGGCTTCGGGATGGAACTGCGATGAGAACCATGGATTGGTCTGGTGGCGTATACCCTCATTCGAGCCGTCGTTCATGTTGACGAACAACTCGCGCCAGTCCTTGTCCAACGTTGCCGTATCTACGGCATAGCCGTGGTTCTGACTGGTGACGTAGCATCGGTTGGTACCTACCTCGCGCACAGGTTGATTATGGCTGCGGTGCCCGTATTTCAGCTTATAGATGGTTGCGCCGGCAGCCTTGCCCATCAGCTGGTTACCCATACAGATGCCACATATGGGCTTGCGGCTAATCGTCATCTGCTTCTTCAGAATGTCCACAGCTGCCTGACAGCGATCTGGGTCGCCAGGACCATTGGCCAAGAACAACCCATCGAACGTCATGCTGGTGTAGTCGTAGTTCCAAGGCACGCGGATAACCTCGACGCCACGCCTGATAAGACAGCGAATGATGTTCTGCTTCACGCCACAGTCCACCAGCACGACTTTGCGTCCAGCACCCTCATTATAGTGCATAACATCCTTGCACGACACACGCTCCACCCAGTTTACGGCACCATAGTCGGCCGACTCAGGGACAGCAATGCTCTCTGCAACATCCTGGAACACCAGTCGGCCCATCATCACACCATGCTCGCGCAGCACCTTGGTCAGAGCGCGGGTGTCGATGCCCGTCACACCTGGCACCTTTTCGCGCTTCAGCCAGTCCGACAGGCTTTCCACGGCATTCCAGTGGCTGTATTGTTCTGAGTAGTCACTCACTATGAGTGCCGTGGCATAGATGCGGTCACTCTCCATAAACGTAGCCAGTCCGTTTCCTTCTGTCGTAAACGGCGGTACACCATAGTTGCCTACCAATGGGTAGGTAAGCACCATCATCTGTCCGGCATACGAGGGGTCTGTCAAGCTTTCGGGATAACCCATCATCGCAGTATTGAAAACCACCTCTCCAACAACATCCTTGTCGTAGCCGAAACTTTTACCCTGAAATGTTGTCCCGTCTTGCAGGACTAACGTCACATCTTTCATTTTCATCATCTCTTCGTTATAGGTCACAAAAAAGTGAAGAATTGCAGCCCTTCTGAACGGTGGTAGCATATTCTTCACTCTTCATCAATGTTTACTTTAAATAGGTTATTCAACGGTCACCGACTTAGCCAGGTTTCTTGGCTGGTCCACATCTTTGCCCTTGCAAACGGCCACGTGATATGCCAACAATTGCAGCGGTATAGTGGCCACAAGCGGTTCCAGACATTCCAGCACATCGGGTAGTTCTATCACCTCGTCAGCTATCCTCGCTATGGTGTCGTCGCCCTTCGACACCAGAGCAATCACTCTACCCTGGCGGGCCTTGATCTCCTGAATGTTTGACAGCACCTTCTCGTACATTGCATTATGCGTGGCAATGACAACAACCGGCATATCCGAATCAATCAGCGCTATGGGTCCATGCTTCATCTCTGCCGCAGGATAGCCCTCGGCATGGATATACGATATTTCTTTCAGTTTCAGGGCACCCTCCAGAGCTACCGGATAGCTGAATCCTCGTCCCAGATAGAGGAAATTGTGGGCGTAGGTGAACGTTCGAGCCAAATCGGCCACCTTGTCGTTGGTCTTTAGCACCTCACTGATTACGGCCGGTATCTGGCTCAGTCCTTTAGTCACCTGCAGGTAGTCGCTACGGTTGATAGTGCCCTTAGCCTCGCCCAGTGCCAGGGCAAACATTGTAAGCACCGTCACCTGTCCGGTGAAGGCTTTTGTCGACGCCACACCAATCTCCGGTCCTACATGTATATATGTACCCGTGTCCGTTGCGCGTGGGATGCTGGAGCCGATGGCGTTACAGATGCCGTATATGAAAGCTCCGTTTTCCTTGGCAAGCTGAATAGCAGCCAACGTGTCGGCCGTCTCGCCACTCTGCGAGATGGCTATCACCACATCGTCCTTGCCCACCACAGGGTTACGGTAGCGGAATTCTGAAGCGTACTCCACCTCTACTGGAATGCGGCACAGCGTCTCGATCATCTGTTTGCCAATAAGTCCTGCGTGCCACGAGGTGCCACAGGCCACTATGACAATGCGCTTGGCCTGCAACAACTGCCTACGGTAGTCTATCAGTGCCGAAAGCGTCACGTGGTCGCCCTCTACATTGATGCGCCCGCGCATGCAGTTCCTCAGACACTCGGGCTGCTCGAATATCTCCTTCAGCATGAAGTGAGGATAGCCGCCTTTCTCTATCTGTCCAAGGTCAATGTCCACCTTCTTCACTGCCAACTCCTGTTCTTCGCCAAGAATGCTCACCACCTTCGGATCCTCACCCAGACGAATCACGGCAATGTTTCCATCCTCCAGATAGACCACCTTGTCTGTGTACTCAATGATGGGACTGGCGTCCGAGCCCAGAAAGAACTCATCCTTTCCAATACCCACAACCAAGGGACTTTGTTTGCGTGCAGCCACTATCTGGTTGGGGTCACGACGGTCAATAATGGCAATGGCGTAGGCGCCTATCACCTGATATAGGGCTACTTGTACGGCCTCCAGCAGCGTCAGCTGCTTCTTCACCATTATATATTCTACCAGTTGTACCAATACCTCTGTGTCAGTATCGCTCTTGAACTCAACGCCCTTAGCTATAAGTTTTTGTTTGATGTCAGCATAGTTCTCTATGATACCGTTGTGGATAATGGCTAGATTGTGGGACTGCGAATAGTGCGGATGTGCATTCCTCGACGACGGCTCGCCATGCGTAGCCCAGCGCGTATGGGCTATGCCCACGCACCCCGTAACGTCCTTGTCGCTGCAGTATTCTGTCAGATTGTCCACCTTTCCCTTGGTCTTATAGACGTTCAGCTGTCCGTCACCGTTAATAAGCGCGACGCCGGCCGAGTCGTAACCACGATACTCCAGACGCCTAAGACCTTTTACCAGAATCGGGAAAGCTTCTCTCTTCCCTATGTATCCTACAATTCCACACATAAGCAGTCATGTCTTGTTTGGTTTCTGGGCTGCAAAGATACAAAAAAAAAACGGACTGACCAAACCTCCTGTCCGTTTTTTCGTAAAAAATATCAATAACCTACGTTATATCAAAGCGTCGGAGCAAGTCATTTGTTAAGCACACCTTCAGCACGATCAAGGTTAAACACAAAACAAGCAGGTTCCCCTTTATGGAAAACCTGCCTGAAGTTTGTAAAAGTCAGGAATGACTTAATAGAACTTGAAATAACGCTTGGCGTTGTTGTAGCTAATATCTTCGACCATCTTGCCCAGCAACTCACGGTCATCGGGCAGCAGACCTTTCTCTACGTCATTACCCAGCAGGTTACAGAGAATGCGACGGAAGTACTCATGACGTGGATAGCTAAGGAAAGAGCGGCTGTCGGTAAGCATTCCTACGAAGCGGCTGAGCAGGCCAAGGACGGAGAGGGCGTTCATCTGGCGAATCATGCCGTCCATCTGGTCGTTGAACCACCAGCCAGAGCCAAACTGAATCTTACCGGGCTCACCACCCTGGAAATTACCGAGCATAGTGGCAATGACTTCGTTGGCGCAGGGATTGAGGGTATATAATATTGTACGCGTAAGCTTACCTTCCATGTTAAGCTTGTTGAGGAAGCGAGACATAGCTTTGGCTGTATTGAACTCACCAATGGAGTCGAAGCCAGTGTCGGGGCCCAGCTGGTTATACATGGCGGTATTGTTGTCACGGATAGCTCCGTAGTGGAACTGCTGTGTCCAGCCGGCATCGGCATCCATCTCGGCCATAACAGTGAGGAAGCAGTTCTTGTACTGACGAATCTCCATATTGGACAGTTGCTGGCCACGCATAGCTTTCTCGAAGATGGTCTCAATCTGGGAGTCAGTGTACTCCTCGTCGTAGAATTCTTCGATGCCATGATCTGAGAGTTTGGAGCCCTGTGCCTCGAAGAACTCATGGCGCTTCTTAAGAGCGTCGACCATATCAGCGAACTTGGTGATAGTGACACCACTGACCTGCTCAAGTTGGTTGACATAAGCAGCAAACTCTGGCTTCTCGATGTTCATGGCCTTGTCAGGACGCCAGGCAGGAATCATGATGGGGTCGTCGGCAGCCTTGTGCTTGGCATACTCTATGTGGTTGTGAAGGTCGTCAACGGGATCGTCGGTAGTGCACACACACTCTACGTTGTAGTGCTTCATCAGACCACGGGCTGAGAACTCTGGCTGCTTCAGCTTCTCGTTACACTCGTCGAAAATTTCACGGGCGGTCTTTGGCGAGAGAAGCTTCTCGATGCCAAAGGCGGTCTTCAGCTCCAGGTGAGTCCAGTGGTACAGGGGATTACGCAAGGTGTAGGGTACGGTCTCAGCCCACTTCTCGAACTTCTCCCAGTCGCTGGTATCCTTGCCTGTACAGTACTTCTCGTCAACGCCGTTGGTACGCATGGCACGCCATTTATAGTGGTCACCACCCAACCAAAGCTCAGTAATGCTCTTGAAACGATGGTCGTTGGCCACCATTTCGGGAATAAGATGGCAGTGATAGTCAATAATGGGCATCTTGGCCGCATGGTTGTGATACAGGTCCTGGGCGACTTCAGTCTCCAGCACAAAGTTCTTGTCGTTGAATTGCTTCATAATATTGGTTTGTTTTAGCTGTAAGTTTATAATTGCTTGCAAAGATACGAAGAAAAGTGAAGAGTGAAGAGTGAAGGGTGAAGAATTTGCTATCTCATTGGATTTTTTTAACTTTTCTCCTCACTCTTCACTCCTAACTCTTCATTCTTCACTTTGTAATATGTATCCAGTCGGCGTCTATCCAACCCTTGTCGGTCTTGGGATTGGTATCAACGGCTACATAACCGAACTTGGCCCCTATCCATTTACCCTCCTTCATTGGGTATGCATCACCACAATCGGTGAAACGCTTGCCATCGAGGCTGTAGCTGAAGCGTACCTTTGAGTCGACTACGTGCAACTGCATGTAGATATCTTCGTGGATGCCGGGTTTGTAGTCTATCTTGTCCTCGGCAGTAGGCTTCAATGTGGCTACAAGCTCCTCATGTTGGGGCTTACCCTTATCGGCTTCGTTACAAGTAACTATGCATAGCTGGAACTCCTTACCCTGACGTTTCAGCATCAGCGCCTGATAGTTGTGTCCCATCATAATAAGCCCGCCCATCTGGCCGTCGGCCTTCGAAGTAAAGCGCAGCTTGGTGGTCACGGTGAAACGGTCGGCAGGAGTCTTCTGCAACAACAGATTAGGTACCTCCCAATAGTTCTTCCAACCGTCGCTGAGCTTATGGGTATAGATGCGCATGGTTCCGAAAGCTGTAGGCATACCATAGAACTGATGATAGTTGGCATGCCACTGCCATTGAAGGCCAAGCTTAGGAGCGTTAAATTCGTCATTTTCAATAGGGTTCACAATTTCGCTACTACTTGACTTCGGCTTTCTGTAGGTAGTAACAGGCTCACCCTTCCTGCCCATGACGGGCCACCCTGACGACCAGTCTACAGGGTTCAGATGTACCACGCGGCCGTATGCTTCTTTGTCTTGGAAATGCACGAACCAGTCTTCACCGTATTTGGTATGTACCCATCCTCCCTGATGAGGTCCGTTGATAGGAGTATTTCCCTGCTGCAGCACTATCTTATGCTCGTACGGACCGTAGGGCGACTTGGAGCGCATTGCCAACTGAAAACCCGTGGGGACACCACCAGCAGGACACATAATCCAGTACCAACCATCACGCTTGTAGAACTTGGGACCTTCGCAGGTGCGGTTTTCATTACCATTGCCATCGAACACGATAACGGGCTGACCAATGGCTTTCATACCATCGGCTGACATCTCGCGAACGGTGAGTACCGAGGCAAACTTGCCGCGCGAATTAGCCCAGCCATTTACCAGATAGCAACGACCGTCGTCGTCCCACAACGGAGTAGTGTCTATCATGCCCTTTCCTTTAATGACGCAGACGGGTTTTTCCCACTCGCCCTCAGGATTCTTTGTTTTTACCATGAAGACCCCAAAGTCGGGGTCACCCCAATAGATATAGTACTCGCCGTCGTGATAGCGTATGCTGGGGGCCCACACGCCCTCACCGTGACGAGGCTGCATGAAGTGTGCCGTCAGCTCTTCATTGCCCTCATAAAGTTCTTTCAGGGCGTAGCCTACTATACGCCAGTTCACCAAGTCCTTGGAGTGCAGCACAGGCAGTCCTGGGGCACACTGAAATGACGACGCCGTAAGATAATAGTCTTCGCCCGAAGGGCCTACACATACATCAGGGTCAGAGTAGTCGGCGTTGATAACTGGATTTGTGTATGTTCCGTCACCATTATCTGGTGCCCACACTTGTGAGCGGTATTGCGCCATAGCCAACATTGGCAGTGCCACAAGTGTAACAAGCATAAGTCTTTTCATAATCGCTGTATCTTTAGTTGGTAATTTGTTCCGTCATATATGACGCGCATCACCCTCATAATGTCATCATCGTCAGGTTGTAGTCCAAGAGCCACATGGCCCATGGTGCGTCGCAGATTAATCTCGACACAGGGGTGCAACAGCGTCGTCGCCCCTTCGCCCTTCACTATCATCATGTCCACACCAAAAGGACCTGTATAGCCCTTGGTGTCAAACCGTGCTATGATAGTATCGCAGACACTATCTAACAAATCAAGCGACAGATAGCGGCTCATACGTCGGCGCTTCGTAGCTTCAGTGGCGAGCAGGTTGCCTGTATAAGCACCATTCTTGGTGTGAAAAAGCGACAAACCGTCATAGCGTATCGTACCGTCAGACAGGGCCGTGAACTCCATTCCAAAGTCTTTGACCTTATCATAGAAAGGCTCTACCATTACAGCCCCCTGGCGCTCTATGACATTACGCGCCCAGAGCATGTTATTGTCGAACCGCACGCCACGGCCTGACGAAGACCACGGGGCCTTCATCACCAGTTGACCAAATCGTTGGCGTAGCATGTCGATGTCGTGTTCTGTAGTACACTCATGGGCCTCACCAACGGTACCATCCATCTGCAACAAACTCAGCAACTGGGCTGCTGTACGTCTGTGCGACAGCTGACGTATCAGTGTCAGACGGTCGGCAGATGGCAGCAACGAAGAGCTAATACCCTTACGCTTCAGCATACTTGTCAATGCCATGTTCCACCCCCAAGGCTCTATGCCGTTGAGCGACAGGAACTGTAAATCATCGGCTGTGACAAATACAACGCTATGTCCCCCAACCCTTTGGCGCAGTCGCGACCACTTGCGCTGGGCACGCTCCACGTGGTCTACCAGTACCGCGTCGCCGTCGGTAGCCCATAAGGCTGCTATGAAGCCCAAGTCGCCACGCAACTGCCGCCCGGCATGGGGAGCCGTGAAATTTGACAGCCCAGAAGCCAAGGCAATTTCGTGTTCCGGATTAAAGATATATAGATTCATTTGGGGCACAAAGTTACGAATAAGCAAGCAAAAAGCCAAAAAAAGATGGATTTTGTTTTGCATTTTGCTCGTTTATTATTAATTTTGCAACGTCCTAACATAAAACAAATAAGACAATGGCACCTATAAAGATATTAAGTGTAGACGACGAGCAGGATCTTGAACTGCTGCTGACACAGTATTTCCGTCGCAAAATTCGTAAGGGAGAATATGAGTTTCTTTTCGCACACAATGGTTTGGAGGCACTAACCATACTGCTCAAGGAGAAGGATATTGACATCATCCTTTCAGACATTAATATGCCTGAGATGGACGGGCTGACACTTCTGACAAAAATCAATGAAATGCAGAACCCGGCACTGAAATGCATCATGGTATCAGCCTATGGTGACATGGGCAACATCCGACAAGCAATGAACAATGGTGCTTTCGATTTCGCTACGAAACCCATCGACCTTGACGATCTGAGTGTAACCATCGAAAAAGCTGCTGAGCAGATAGCCTATATCAAACAGTCGCAAAAGGAGCACACGCAGCTGGAATCTCTGAAGACTGACTTGGCAGTAGCCAGCGAAATACAACATGCCATTCTGCCACGCGTCTTTCCACCCTTCCCAGAAAACGAGCACGAGCTTGACCTTGCAGCGCTGATGAAACCAGCCAAGGATGTGGGAGGCGACTTCTATGACTTCTTCCGAATAGACCAGGACCACATCGGACTGGTAATGGCCGATGTCAGCGGAAAGGGTATTCCTGCCGCCATCTTCATGGCCGTCAGCCGTACACTGATACGTACCATAGGACTGCAGGGATATTCCAGCGACGTCTGTCTGGCTAAGGCCAACGAACTGTTATATGGCGAGTCGACTGAAGCCATGTTTGTCACCGTATTCTACGCCATCTACAACATTCGTACCGGCGAAATGGAATACTGTAACGGCGGACATAACTCACCCTATATCCTTAGAGCCAACGGGCGTGTGGAACAGATGCCCATGAGCACCAATTGTATAGTAGGCATCATGGACGGGCTGACCTACACAAGTGCCAATGAACAGCTGGGCGTGGGCGACACGCTACTGATGTACACCGACGGAGTAAACGAAGCCTTCAACACCGCATTTGAGGAATACGGTGAGCCACGCATGGAACACATTCTGAGTGAGCTGAACGGAAAGAACTGCCAGGAGGTAATTGACGGACAGCTGGAGGACATTCGCCGTTTCACCGATGGTGCAGAACAGAGCGACGACATCACCATTATGGCCTTGAAGCGTAAAGCATGACAAAAATTAAAGATAAGAAAGCTATTGCCACCCTGGCAGCCGGTATAGCGCTGGCAGCAGCGAGTCTGGGGTGCTACGCACTCTACCAGAATGAGGCGCAGGAGAACGATGAGCTGAAACAGCAGCTGGAACGGCTGGCAAAGAACGAGAAACAGTCAGTCGTAATGCAACGCGTGAATGCCCAGATGGAGGAAATAGCCAATGCCGAGCGCCGCATCAGCGACGAACAGCGCGAAGCTGCCTTGGAACAGAGCCGTCTGGCAGAGCAGGAGCGTCAGAATGCAGAAGACCAACGACGCCAGGCAGAACAGGAGCGCCAAAACGCCTTGGTAGCCGAAAAGAAGGCCGTCGAGGCCTCACAAGTGGCACAGCACCAACGCCAGATAGCGGAACAACAACGAACCGAGGCAGAATATTCGAAACGACGTACCGACACCTTGAGCTATCTGACAATGGCACGTTCGTTGAGCAACACAGCTATTACACAGTACATGGCAGGCAACCGCGACATTGCCGACATGTTGGCATACACAGCTATCCTATACACCTACCGCTACCATGGTGACATCAACTCGGACATGACCTATCAGGCGCTGGCCATGACAAGTCAGAACAAGAACGTATGGAACAAGCATAAGGGTAGCGTTACCGACATCGAATTCATAGGCAATAAAGGCAACGACCTAGTAACGTGCAGTACCTATGGCGAGGTATTGAGACACCAGCGTGACGGCTCGAACCTGCGGACAGAGACATTGGTACGCAATGCCAAGTACGACTTTCGTGACTTGTACTACGACAAATCCCACAACACAATCTATGTATTAAGCCGTACCAGCCACCTGCTGGTCATCAGAAACAACACAGTGGAAAAGGACATAGAACTGAACCTGCACAAACCTATTAAAATAGAATATACAGGAGGGCAGCTCTATCTCTTCAGCGACCATACCATGGCTCTCTTCGACATGAACTCCAACCAGATAACCCACCAAAAGGCTCTACCTAACAAATTGACATGCATCAGCAGGCTTAACAACGCTCCAATACTCTTCGACAACAAAGGAAACCAGTATCTGGTAAGGAGCTTTGACAATATTGAGACCAGCCGTGTGCCTTTCAACGGAATAGTTACGGCCTTTGCTGAGTCAAAACACGAACGCATCAAGGTATATGGCATGAGCGACGGCACATTGTACTACGTCAACGCCAAGGGCAAAGCCACGCAGCTCACAGGTCATCGATCGCAGATATCAAAAATCAAGATTAACGGCTACCGTATCTACACCTCAAGCTACGACGGCACTCTAAACCTTTGGCTGACCAACATGTCTAAGATAGAACCCATGACGCTGTGCAGCGGCAACAGCTGGATAATGACCTTCACCTATGACCCGCAGAAGGCCAATATCTGGACTGGCGACCAGAGGGGCAACCTGACCGAAGCTCTCATCAATCTTTCCACGATGATAAACAGACTGAAAAACCGACTTAAGCGCAATCTTACACGCGACGAGTGGAAATACTTCATAGGCAGCAACGTGCCTTATGAGGAAATATTAGGAAAGGAGGTGCGGCTATGAAGAGGCCATTTATTGCGACACTTCTCATGATGTCAGCCCTGCTGCTGATGTTACAGCAACGACTTAACGCCCAGGGAATACCCTACATCCGCAACTTTCCAGCTACGGAATACAAAGCCCATAACCAGAACTTTGACATTATCAGCGGGCAGGACGGCACCATCTATGTAGCAAACTTTGAGGGTCTGCTATACTACGATAATTCTCTGTGGCGCATCATCCACACCCCAGGAATAACCCGTCTCACCTCCGTCTTCTGCGACTCAAAAGGCACCATTTGGACAGGAGGATACAACTACGTTGGCTACGTAGAGTCTGACAAGGCTGGCAACCTGCAACTGCACGACATCAAAAATGTAAAGATATTCCAGGGAGAAGTACAGTGGATATGGGAGAAAGCAGGCCATATCTATTTCAAAGTCAGCGACGACAAAATATATACCGTAAAAGGCGGTAACGTCATATCAGCATTTGGCGAGAAAGTGCCGACGACAGGAAGTTCGGTATATGAAACAAAGGCACATGTCAACCAAATACAACAGCTGGAAAACGGCTTCAAGGCTGTGGCAACGAATGGCGACGGACTGATAATTACTGATGAAAACAATCAGGAACTATTCCGCATCACCGACGTCAACGGACTATGTTCGAACAACATCAATCATATTACCTATAATAAGCACGGGCTCATCTGGGGAGCCACTGACAATGGACTCTTTTGTATTGAGTTCCCCTCTATTTATAGTCACTTCACAACCAACGAGGGACTACATGGTGAAGTGCTCTCCATAGAACAGATAGACGGCCATATCTATGCAGGAACGCTGGGAGGACTCTATAAGCTGAGAGGACACCGTTTCGAACAAGTCGGCAACATCTCGCACGCCTGTTGGCAACTGGTCCGACAGGGAAACACACTGCTGGCTGCTACCGCTGATGGAACCTACCGCATATCGCCTGACGGAAAAATCAGCCAACTGACCACTGCCAACACACTATCACTGCTGGTAGTAAAGAACGGCTTTTACTCTGGTGAGATGGACGATGTCTATTTCAACACTACTGCGGGACGAAAGAAGGTTAGCGAAGTGGAGCGAGTCGTAAAGATAATGACCGACAGCTTGGGAACAATCTGGATGCAAAACCTCTATGGAAAAATATGGAAAGGGTTCGTGCCTTATAACCCCACAAAGGATGAGAATAACGTAGCAACCATCTATAAATACAGAAAAGAGGTTAAGATGATGTCTACCGACGATACTAAACCGTTCCCCTACCCTGCTTTCAGCTATTGCGACCCGCAGGGCGTACTTTGGCTTACCGACAATAAAGGTAAACATCTCTACGCTTATAGCGACGGTAGCCGCAATGCAAAAATGAGCAGCTTAGCATATCCGCTTATGGACTATTCTATCCGCACTATGCTACGCACCGGCAACAAAATATGGATGGGTGGCGACAGGGGCATTTGCGTCATTGACCAGACGCAACAAGATCCCACAAAACTTATCAAGCCACACGTACAGATACGTTCCGTGGAGATACTCGACAGCGTGGTGTGGGGCGGTTTCGGCACAATGCCTGAGATGCTGCCTGAACTGGATAACTCCTTCCACCGCATCACCATCAACTACTCCATCAACTATCCATCACTGCTCATGCGTACACAGTATCGCTACCGTCTGAATGGCGGCAATTGGACAGCATGGGACAACGATCGGTTCGAGGAATTCCCCAACCTGCCTTCTGGCAGTTATACCTTTGAGGTTCAGGCCCGTGATGCCCACGGACAGATATCAGACTCAGCGTCCATCAGTTTCATCATCAAGCAACCCTGGTACTGGCGATGGTATATGATACTGCTTTACTTAGTGTTGGCAGCAGCCGTCTCGTATCTGTTCATCATATGGCGCACACAGAGACTGGAGAAGGAAAAGCACCGTCTGGAAAGTCTTGTTAAGGAGCGTACCGACGAGGTAGTGAAACTCGAGAAAGTGGCTGCTGTTGGTAAGCTGACTCAAGGACTGATAGACCGTATACTGAACCCCCTTAACTACATTAACAACTTTGCCAAGCTGTCTGAAGGTCTGGTAAATGACGTCAGAGCAAACATCGAGGACGAACAGGAAAACATGGATCCCGAAAACTACGAGGACACCATTGACGTGCTCGACATGCTGAAGGGCAACCTTCAGAAGGTTGGTGAACACGGAGCCAGTACCTCACGTACGCTGAAGGCCATGGAGGAGATGCTCAAGGACCGCACTGGTGGCATCATCAAGATGAACCTTACGCCGTTGCTGCACCAGAACGAGGAAATGGTGAAGAAGTATTTTGAGAAGCAGATTGCAGAATACCATATCAGTACAGTATTCGACCTACCTAACCACGATGTCTTCATCAACGGCAATGCCGAACAGCTTAGCAAGACATTTATGAACATCTTGGGCAATGCCCTTTATGCCGTCATCAAGCAGACGAAGCGTCATGAAGGCGGCGAGCCCTATGCACCTGAAATCAATTTCCGAGCCGCCATGTCTGACAAGCATATACAACTGCACATCCGAGACAACGGCATAGGCATAGAGCACACTATCATCGACAAGATTTTCGACCCCTTCTTCACCACCAAGACAACGGGTGAGGCTACTGGTGTAGGACTCTATTTGTGTCGCGAGATAATACAGAATCACGGTGGCGACATTACTGCGAAATCCGAGAAGCATGTATATACAGAATTCACCATTACATTACCGACCCTATAAACATGGATGGATATGGAACAGAACGTTGAACAATTACAACAACAACTGAAGCAGCAAGAGAAACTGGCCTCGCTGGGACTGCTCAGCGCCGGTATAGCCCACGAGATACAGAACCCGCTTAACTTCGTTATCAACTTCAGCAAGATGTCAAGTAAACTGTTGAAGGATCTGACCGAGATAATAGAAGACAACGAAGAGCGACTGTCGGCCGATGACCGTGAGGAAATAAATGACATCGTCGTCGACCTGAACGAGAACCTTCAGAAGATTGTGGAGCACGGCGACCGTGCCATCAGCATCATACAAGGCATTTTGCTGGTGTCGAGAGGCAAGGACAACCAGTTCATACCATCCGACATCAACCGCATTGTGAAAGAGTATGTCTGGCTCTCCTATCATGCGATGCGTGCCAATGACAAGAGCTTCAACATCAGCATCAACGAAAGCTACCAGCAGAACCTTCCACTGATAATGGTAATACCGCAGGACCTGAGCCGTGCGGTGCTGAACCTGATGAACAATGCCTGCTACACCGTATGGGAGAAACAAAAGTCGTCTGCAGACGATTATCAGCCAACGATAGACGTGAAGGTTTCGTCCGATGGCCAGCAAGTAAGCATCAGCATCAGCGATAATGGCAAGGGTATGACCCAAGAAGTTCAGCAACACCTGTTTGATAACTTCTTCACCACCAAGCCCATTGGCATGGGTACAGGTCTGGGCATGGGCATCATACGTGACATTGTAGAAAACAAGCATAACGGTACCCTGACTTTCGAGTCAGAAGAAGATGTTGGCACAACTTTTACTATGACCATCCCTATTAAGACAAAATGACGAGAGTCTTATATCTTATTATATATATAATATTCTTTTCCAATGTCACGGTCAGCGCCCAAGACCATGGACAGATACTGGAGCAGGCAGAGCAGGACTACCAGATAGGACGCTTTGGTCAGGTACTGAGTGCCTTGGAATCACATATAAAAAATTTCCAATACACCAACAAGCAACGTGCCCTGCGACTGATTGCTCTCTGTTATCTGGCTCAAGATAACGAAGCAAAGGCAGAACAATATGCCCGTCAGCTGGTGGAACTAAACAATTACTATACTGGAGTAGACGACCCGCCACGCTTTGAGGAACTGGTGAACAAGCTTAAGGCCGGCCAGACAGTCAAGGTGACTACAGCCTCCAGCGTAGCAGAAGGTATCGAGGAAGCTCCTGTTCCCGTAACCATCATTACCGCCGAGATGATTGAGAACCTGGGCTATAATAAGAACATCAGCCACATTCTGGCCACATATGTGCCTGGCATGACCGACGTACTGGCCGAAAACGAAGAAAACATAGCCATGCATGGTGCCTTTGCACGCACTCAGGAGCTCATCCTGGTGATGGAGAACGGTCACCGACTGAACAATCGCACGTACAACAGCAGTTCGCTGGACTACTCGCTGAGTACGGAGAAGATAGACCGCATTGAGGTACTGCGCGGTCCTGCCTCGTCACTCTACGGCAACGTGGCGCTATCGGCCGTAGTAAACATCATCACCAAGCAAGGGGCCGATGTCAATGGCATTAAGGCTAAGTACGGCTACGGCACCTTCAACACACATAAGGCAGATATCACACTCGGTACCCGTTTCATGGATGCCGATGTCTTCATCTGGGGTTCTTTCTACCAGAGTGACGGCCAGAAACTCAGCGTTAGCGATGCGGAGAATTATATAAACACATTTAATATAGAGCCTGCTGCAGGTCAGTATGCACATGCTGACCGTTATAGAGACAAGCCATGCTACGATATTGGCATGACATTCCGGTTCAAGAACATTGACTTTACCTTCTCGCGTAAGAACTCACGCTCCGTGCCACAATTTACCGAGTCTTATGGCCTCTACGACTATGACCGATATGCATTTTTCAACGGCATCAAGCCTGGCAGTAACAGAGAAAGCAACCATGCAGAACTGGGCTACACTCATCAGCTGGGTAACGTCACTTTGAGCGCTTCGGCCTATGGCGACTGGTATACGCATCAGTCCTACGACGTAACCAGTCCTGAGGATCCAGAAAATGAGCAACTGCCTGATGAAAAAAGAATATACTCTGTGGGCTGCTTCGATTATACTAACATGAAGGAATATACCCTTGGCGGCAACCTTCGTGCCAGCACCAACTATAAACTGGGCTCTCAGGAGGGCAATCTGCTGGTGGGGAGTCAGTTTGAGCATTTCTCGTTCCACGATTATCTCTCCATCTCAGGTAAAGATTATGAAGATATCAGAGCGGGCAGCACTACCGAAGGTAACTTCTTTGACCTTTTGGGCAAGGAGAACAATCTCTCCTTCTATGTACAGGACAAGCACTCGTTCACCAGCAAACTTATTCTGAATGCCGGTATGCGATATGACATCAAGCACCGCCGCCTGCAATCTAATATCACGGCATGGTCACCCCGTCTGGCACTTATCTACCTGCCCTACGATCAGTTCAACTTAAAGCTCACTTATGCCCGTTCGTTTGTAGATATGGCCTACTACTTTCGCTGTCAGAGTTCTCTCTACAATGAAGACTTTCTTCCTCAGTACCTTACGGCCATACAGCTCTCGATGTTAGGTAAGGTACCTTCGCTCCATCTGTCATATGACGTCAACATCTCGTACAACAAGTTCAAGAATCTCTACAGCAACAGCGGAAGCGAAAAGAAATGGGTCAATGAGGGTTCCTACGAGAACCTTGCCTTTGAAATTAGTGGCTATTACAACTGGCAACGCCTCACTGCAAACCTCACACTCTACTGGTGTAAGGCGCTGTCGGCCAATTCATACTACTATAGCGACAACGAGAAACGCGTGGCATGCGTACCCAACCAGACGGCCAATCTGAACGTAGGCTGGAAGCTCATTAACCATCCCCGACACCAACTTAAGCTGTATGGCAATATCCACTACATGGGCAAGACGTTGGTACAGACTCGAAAATTCGTAAAGAGTGAGGATGTTGAAGAAGACTATTACTTGAATCGCAGAGTCTTATTCGATGCCGGGATAAAGTATTCATACAACCAGCACCTCCACCTGGCCTTGGATTGTGAGAACCTATTCAATACTGCTTCCTACGTCACAGGACCTGCCTGGACTATGTATCCCGAAAAGCTGCGCGGACGTAACGTGATGGCATCGGTAGCCGTCTCATTCTAACTTCTGTATTCAAACAAAAAGAAAAGAACTCATGAACATACGCCGGTACATACTAACAATTACATGTTGCCTTACCATTGGCAACATGACGACCCATGCCCAGACCAACGAAGAGCACTACCGTGCCATCTACGACCAGGCAGAGCAAGACTACAACATAGGCCGTCTGGAACAGGCTGAGGAACAATTGCGAGAGAACATCAAGAACTTCCCCATCTCCATACGCCAGAGTGCTTACCGCATGCTGTCGTTGTGTTACCTGGGTCTTGACAGGGAGGACGATGCCCAGTACTACGTGAACCAGCTGTTGCACGACAATCCCTACTATAGCACCACCCTGGACGACCCTCAGCGCTTCATTGATATGGTGGAAAGCACGAAGGCCGGTCTGACAGCCACCATCACGACAGCATCGAGCCAGGCCGAGTCACGCAGCGAGGTGCCTGTGCCCACTACGCTCATCACAGAACGGATGATACGCGACTCCGGCGCACGTAATCTGCAGGAGCTGCTGGCCATCTATGTACCAGGAATGTACATCATCGACTGTAATGACGACATCAACATCGCCATGCGTGGCATCTACAGCAATGGTCAGGAAAAGATACTGTTCATGCTTGACGGACACCGCATGAACAGCTACTGTACCAACACGGCTGCTCCCGACTTCAGCATCTCGCTCGAGAAACTGAAACAGGTAGAAGTACTGCGCGGACCAGCCTCGTCGCTTTACGGCGGAGTGTCGCTGACCGCCGTTGTCAACCTCATTACCAAGCAGGGGGCCGACATAGACGGACTGAAGCTACGCGGAGGAATAGGCAACTACGGACAGTATCACGGCGACATTCTCTTCGGCAAGCGATACTTCGACCTCGACATCCTGGTCTGGGGCACGCTGAATATCGTCAAGGGACAGAAGTTTAACATAGACAAGGAGGACACCGGACTGCAACTCATGGGTGGCGAGGTCACCGTGGGAGGCATAGGCAAGCGCCCCAGCTACGATTTCGGCACTACCCTCAAGTACAAAAACCTGACCTTCATCTACAATACCCAGTTCTCGCAGGTACAGGCTCCCATGACCATGACGCACACCTATACCCCGTACGACATCACCAAGTACAAGACCTTCAACGGAAACCGTCCCAGCACCACCACCCTGACCCACCATGCCAACCTGAGCTACGGCCAGCAGTTGGGCAATGTCTACCTGAAAGGCCAACTGCTATTCGACAATAGCGACCTGACACGCTATCAGGTCCTCACCGATATGCCCGTACCCGCTTTGGCCGAGATACTGCCTCTGCCCGAAACGTCGAAGGCCCTGATGAGTAAAAGCATTGGTGGCATAGCACGCTATATTAGCGGTCAGGAACATACCTACGGCGTCAAGCTGCAAGGCGACTGGAACTATGTCAACAGCGGTGCACACAAGGGGCTGTTCAGCTTCGGTGCCGAGTTCAACTACTTCCAACTGGACGATGCACGCTATGCCTTCACCTATGATTTTACAAAAACCCTACCCGAGACTGTCAACATGTCTGAAGTGGGCAAGGGCGACGAAAACAACTTCAACGTGTATGCACAGCTGAAGCATCAGTGGGGACCGGTCATCCTGAATGCCGGTCTACGCTTCGACTACAAGGCACGCTATGACACCACCACCATCCGCGAGTTCTCACCCCGTGTGGCGCTCATCTATGTCCAGCCAAAGTGGAACGTGAAACTTAGCTATGCCAAGGCCTTTATCGACGCACCCTACCTGTACCGTAAGACCAACCAGATACTGATGGCCATGATGGGAGCCAAAGGGCGCGAACAACTCAGCCTGAACCTCACTCCAGAGTCGCTTCATTCCTACCAGCTTACCTTCGGCGCCCAGCAATGGGTCAAGGGACTCGACTTCGAAGTCAACGCCTTCTACAACCGCACACGTGACCTCATCTACATGGACCTCATCGAGCACTACAACATGGGCAATAACGACATCATCGGTCTTGAACTGACAGCCAACTACGAGTACCGACGCTTTGCAGCCAACCTGTCGGCCACATGGCAGAAGACTACCGACTACGAGCTGTACGCAACCAAGAAGGACCGAGCCTTCAATATGCCGCGCTTCATAGCCAAGGGAGTGCTGGCATGGCAGGCCACTAATCGGCTTAGGCTGCACACTAACTTTAACTACAGCTCGAGGCAAATAACTGACAACATTGAAGTAAGCAAATATGTAGTATGGTATAAGGCAAACAAAACCCTGTCAGAACTATTACAACTGATGAAAGCACAGGGCTCCCTGACTCCTGAGCAGCAAGCCGCCTTCGAACAGGCCTCAATAATAGATACGAATCTTGCAGGTCAGTTTTATGCCCAAAAGGAAGTGTCACCCTACTTCGTCATGGATATTGGTGCCAACTACGACATCGGACGCCTGGAACTCTCGCTGAATGTCCACAATCTGCTCAACCGTCACTACTCGCTCAGCGGTGCCTGCACCGGACTCATACCACAGAAAGGCCGCTGGTTCAGGTTCGACGTGGCATATACATTCTAAAGCCTCTGACAAATAAAATGCCGCCTCCTTTGCGGGGGGCGGCATTTTGTTGTTTACGTGAACTGCTCTTACTTCACCTTGGCTACGATAGCCTTGAAAGCCTCAGGGTTGTTCAGAGCCAGGTCGGCGAGCACCTTACGGTTGATCTCGATACCAGCCTTGGCCAGCTTACCCATAAGCACAGAGTAGCTCATACCCTCCTGACGAGCGGCAGCGTTGATACGCTGAATCCACAATGCGCGGAAGGTGCGCTTCTTGTTCTTACGATCGCGATAGGCATAGGTCAGACCCTTCTCCCAGGTGTTCTTCGCTACTGTCCAAACATTTTTGCGGGCACCATAGTAACCGCGAGTGAGCTTAAGAATTCTCTTACGTTTTGCACGTGATGCAACGTGATTAACTGATCTTGGCATAGTTCTTTACTTCTTTAAATGTTCGACAATAGGTGAATTAGCGGAGACACAACAGGTCGCGAACCTGCTTCATGTTCGAATTGTCCACAACAGTGTAACCCTGCAGGTTACGCTTCTGCTTCTTGGTCTTCTTCGTCAGAATGTGACTGTGGTAAGCGTGGTGTCTCTTGACCTTACCTGTTCCTGTGAACGAGAAACGTTTCTTCGCTCCGGAGTTTGTCTTTACTTTTGGCATTGTTTTGAATAAATTTAAAATGTTATTAATAATCGGCGACTACGCATATACCGGGCGCGACGCCTTCTTTTTCTTCTTCGGTTTCTTAACTCTCTTCGGTGAGCTTTTTCAGAGCATCAGCCGAAATCTTGGCATTGGCCAGCAAGCCGCTGTTCTGTGGCTTCACGTCTGCCTGCTGTCGGGCAGCATCCTTGGCCTCGGCCACACTTGCCTCGCGGTCTCGGGCCTGCTGACTCTTCTTAGCCACGCCGGCCTTCTTAGGTGCCAGATAGAGGAACATCTTCTTGCCTTCCAGCGAGGGCATTCCCTCCACCTTGGCCAGTTCCTCCAGATCGTTGGCAAAACGCAGCAACAGGACCTCGCCCTGCTCCTTGAACAGGATGGAGCGGCCACGGAAGAAGACATACGCACGAACCTTATTCCCTTCCTCCAGGAACTCGCGGGCGTGCTTTAGCTTGAACTGGTAGTCGTGCTCATCAGTCTGAGGTCCAAAGCGAATCTCCTTCACTTCTACCTTCACCTGCTTGGCCTTCATCTCCTTCTGGCGCTTCTTCTGCTGATAGAGAAACTTCGAGTAGTCGATGAGACGACACACCGGTGGATTGGCATTGGGCGAAATCTCAACCAAGTCAACACCCTGCTGACGGGCCATATCCAATGCTTCACGCGTAGGCATGACTACACTATCGCCATCGCCTACGATTCGCACTTCACGTACACGTATCTGCTCGTTGATACGGTACTGATTCTTCATGTTGTCGTTCTTCATCAACTGTTTCTTACCAAAATCGGCTGCAAAGGTACTACAAAATCAGCAATTTACAAAACTTTTTCCCATTTATTTTTATTTCCCCTGATTCAATTCTATCTTTGCAGAGAAAGAAACCGGTACCGTTCATGTCCGCTTCATGTCCAGTATATGTCCAGTATATGTTCAGTATTTGTTCAGTGATGAGTGAACATATAGTGAACGTATAGCGGACATATTCCGAGCATCAACCGAAGGGAAGCATTGGGGCAGATAGCAGAAATTGTTCTGTCCATTTGGTCAGCTCATTTTTTTTTCGTACCTTCGCGGCCACTATGACGAGAAAGAAGAAGCCATTACCTCTTTTAGAGAATATTACCATCACTGACTATGCCGCAGAAGGCAAGTCGGTGGCCCGTGTCGACGACATGGTTGTCTTCGTGCCATGGGCCGTTCCTGGCGACGTATGCGACCTGCAGGTGCGCCGCAAGAAACACAGCTTCATGGAGGCCGAAGTAGTCCGATACACGGAACTGAGTCCACGACGTACGGAGCCCTTCTGTCAGCACTTCGGCGTGTGCGGAGGATGCAAGTGGCAGCAGTTGCCCTACGACGAGCAACTGAAGATGAAGCAGCAACAGGTGCTTGACCAACTAACGCGCATCGGCAAGGTGGAGCTGCCCCCGCTGCGACCCATACTGGGAAGTGTCAAAACCCGTGAGTACCGCAACAAGCTGGACTTTGGCTGTGCCAACAAGCGCTACCTGACCAGCGAAGAAATAGCTCGCCTGCCCCACGACGAGAGCCAGAGTCTTAAAGACCAGCCTGCCATAGGATTCCATATTACGGGAGCCTTCGACAAGATATTGCCCATCGAGCGTTGCTGGTTGATGGACGACCTGCACAACCAGATTCGCAACTCGGTACGCGACTTTGCCACCGAACACCAACTGACCTTCTTCGACCTACGACAGCAGGTAGGACTGCTGCGTGACGTCATTATGCGCAATTCGAACACGGGCGAGTGGCTTGTCATCGTACAGTTCCACTATGACCATACGACGTCTGAGACCCTACGGCAGAGCGAGCAACAGGCTCTGGAGCTAATGCAGCATCTGGCCGACACGTTCCCCCAGATTACTGCCCTGATGTATCTGGACAACCAGAAGTGCAACGACACCATCGGCGACCAGGACATTATGGTGTTCAAGGGCAACGACCACATCATAGAGACTATGGAGGACCTGCGCTTCAAAGTTGGTCCGAAGTCGTTCTATCAGACTAATACCGAGCAGGCCTACCACCTTTATAGCGTAGTAAGCGAGCTGGCGGGACTG
>Ga0247608_10001917_pt1 | contig 27455 bp, 19 predicted proteins | sample 176DNAGHGlowgp2_FD_193490 | JGI IMG/M metagenome (GOLD analysis project Ga0247608, IMG submission 193490) | Sheep rumen microbial communities from Palmerston North, Manawatu-Wanganui, New Zealand - 1766 DNA GHGlow gp2 | ecosystem: Host-associated > Mammals > Digestive system > Stomach > Rumen ... | reverse complement strand
TCGCTCCGTGCCGACGGAGACTCGAAGTTCGGACCGAAGCACAAGTGGGCTGTGTTCCCCGGTGCATCGGTGCGCTACAACATCAGCGACGAGCCTTTCTTCAAGTCCATCAAGGGCAACTGGCTCACCTTGCTCGGCCTGCGTGCATCGTGGGGTATCGTGGGTAAGGCACCAAGCTCCAACATCGGATTCTACAACACCTACTCCACTTCCAACGGTGTCTACGGCAACGGCTCCACCACGCAGACTGTGGGTACGCTCGACGGGCTGAAGCTCGACGACCTGCGCTGGGAGAAGACCACCTCCTACAACCTCGGCTTCAACCTCAACCTCCTGAACAACCGAATAGAGGTTGACTTCGACTACTACCACAAGGAGACCAAGGACCTGCTCATGGCCAACGTGAGCATACCCTCAATGGCCGGCTACGGCGCGGTGTCGTGGATGAACGTGGGTCGCATGGACAACGATGGATGGGAAGCCAACATCAACGCCAAGGGCATAGTCAAGGTGGGTAAGTTCCAGCTGGACGCCAGCCTGAACATAGCCCAGAACTCTAACCTGCTCAAGGAGATGGACGACCGTGTGCTCGACGCCATCAACGGCGACTGGACTGCCACTTCGCGCGGCAGCTACGTGAACCGTGTGCAGCTCAACAACTCGCTCGGCTCCATCTACGGCTTCCGCTACAAGGGCGTGTTCCAGTATTCTTACGACTACCTGGAGAACCTGCAGAAGGAGAACGGATGGGATGCAGCCACCTACGAGGCCGAGATCAACCAGCGCCTGGCTGCCGGGCAGACCTTCCCCATAGCCCGCAACGCCGACGGCACCGTGCTCATGGACAACCAGGGACACCCGCAGCGACTGGTCTACAACTACGTGAGCAACAACGGCTCGGCTTCCACCACCTACACCTACCAGGGCGGTGATGCCATCTACGAGGACGTGAACCACGACGGACAGATCAATGCGCTCGACATAGTCTATCTTGGCAACTCGCTGCCGAAGGTCAACGGTGGCTTCAACCTCACCTTCAAGTACGGACAGTGGAGCCTGAAGACCCGCTTCATGTACCGCTTCGGCAACAAGGTGGTCAACTTTGCCCGCATGAACCTGGAGCGCATGTACGACACCAACAACCAGTGTGCCACCGTGAACTACCGCTGGCGCAAGGACGGCGACGTGACACCCATACCGCGTGCCATGTACAACTCGGCCTACAACTACCAGGGTAGCGACCGCTTTGTAGAGAACGGAGGCTTCGTGCGCTTCCAGAACCTGCAGCTGGCCTACAACTTCACTAAGAAGCAGATTAAGAGCCTGGGCCTGAACCAGCTCCAGATCTACGGCTCGCTCAACAACCTCTTCCTCTGGACGAAGTATAGCGGTGTGGACCCCGAGGTGTCGCCCAAGGGCTATGGCGTGGCATCGGACAACTCACAGACCCCGCGTTCAAAGCAGTTTACCGTTACCCTCAACATTGGATTCTAACAGATGTTCAGACTTAAGAATATAAGAATATAGAACTATGAAGAAATATATGTCAATACTTGTCGCCAGCCTGATGGCCGTGTCGTGTGTCGACACCGTAATCCTGCCCGACGACAAAACCGTGGACGAAGACTTCTGGAAATCGAAGTCTGATGTGCAGCTGATGGTCAACGGAGCCTACAAGTCGATGCTCAATGCCGACGTGGTGAAGCGTCTCATCGTGTGGGGCGACCTCCGCTCCGACGAGCTGGTGCCCGTCACCCGCGTTACGGGCGGTGGCGCCCAGGCCGTGCTCGAGGACCTCGTGGAAATCAATACCGGCAACACCCAGTACGACAATCAGTTTGCCACCTGGGGAGCCTTCTACTCAGTAATCAACAACTGTAACTTGGTGCTCTCCAAGGCCGAGGCCGTGATGAGCGAAGACCCCTCATACACCGAGGGCGACTACCTCTCCGACTGCTCGCAGATGCTGGCCCTGCGTGCCCTCTGCTATTTCTACCTGGTACGCAACTTCCGCGACGTGCCCTATAGCAGCGAGGCCTTTATGAACAGCAGCCAGAACGTAGACATTCCCCAGTCGGCTCCCGACTCGGTGCTCCGCGCCTGCATTGCCGACTTGGAGGTGGCCGAGAAGAACCCCATCTCGGCTACGGCCTTCACCGACTGGCGGCGCGTGGGCTATATGACCCTCGACGGCATACAGTCCCTCATGGCCGACATCTACCTGTGGCTGGGCAGCGTCAACCGCAGTGCCGCCGACTACGAGAAGTGCGTGGAGTACTGCGACAAGGTGATTGCCTCCAAGCAGCAGCAGTACATCTCGCGCCAGCGCAACCAGATGGCTGCCAGCCAGAAGGAGTACCCGCTGTCGAATGGCAACCAGGTGTTCAACGACCTCTTCGTCAGTCAGAATGGCGAGGAGAGCATCTTCGAGCTTCAGTACAACGGCTCGAACAGCAACACCGCCGTCTGCGAGATGTTCAACTCCTATGCCAGCGGGCGCACCACCGGCTACCTGCAGGCTCCCGACATCTTCGCCAAGGCCAAGGCCGTGTACACCACCGCCGGTAGCAGCAACAACGACTACCGCGCCATACAGAACACCTACCGTGCCACGGGCGACCTGATTGCCGTGCGCAAGATGGTGACCCAGAGCTCATCCTATGTCAATACCGCAGGAGGCGAGGCCGAGGCTGCTCCCAACACGCCGCGCGCCTACAGTGGCTACCGCCAGAACTACATCATCTATCGCCTCACCGACGTGCTGCTCATGAAGGCCGAGGCTCTCTGCGCGCTGGCCACCAGCGACGAGGATGTGGACCACCTGCGCCAGGCCTTCAACATTGTCAAGGCTGTCAACGTGCGCTCCAAGGACGCTGAGAACGACTCGCTGAAGTGGAACACCTACAGCAACGGCAAGAATACCATGGAGAACCTTATCCTGGCCGAGCGCCTGCGCGAGCTGGCCTTCGAGGGCAAGCGCTGGTACGACCTCATGCGCTACAACTACCGCCACACCGAGGGCACCGTGGACTACACCACCACACTGGCCTCGCAGGACGACCGCAAGGTTCCCTTTGCGCCCACGAGCAACGATATGCTGCAGCTCATGGCCCGCAAGCTGGGTGCCCAGGGAACGGCTGTCTCGGCCAAGCTGGGCACTGAGCCTACGCTCTACATGCCTGTGCCGAAGGGCGACCTTGAAGTGTGCCCGGTGCTGAGGCAGAACCCAGCCTACAGTACAGCCAACAACTATGAAAAGAACTATTAATGGAAGGAGGACTAAGTATATGAGAAACGAAATCCTGAAAACGGCACGTCGGATGCTTGTGGCCGCCACGGGCGCCACGGTGCTCTCACTGACCGCTTGTAACCCCGAGCCCGACGAGTCCGACCTGTACACCTTTACCGGTGAGACCATAGAGTCGTTCATACAGAGCGACAGCACACTCTCCTCGTTCAACTACGTGCTCCAGCGCGTGCGCTACGACAGGCTCATGGCCGCCTATGGCACCTACACCTGCTTTGCACCTACCAATGAGGGCATGAAGGCCTATTGCGACAGCCTCTACGACGACGTGGAGGCGGTCATACCCCACAATGGCATGACCGAGCGCTCCATCGAGGGCCTCACCGACAGCCTCTGCCTCAACATCGTGCGCTACCACCTGTCGGGCAATGTGCGTACAGCCGTCAACCTCACCGGTACGGGCGAGGTGTCGACCCTGCTGGGCTATGAGTTCAGCTTCGCCTCCGACTCGCTCGGACGCCCCGTGTTCAACAACAAGGCCACGGTCATCAGCTCCGACAATGAAGTGACCAATGGCGTGGTACATATTATAGATAATGTGATACCCCGCTTCACACGCTTCATCGGCGACGTGCTTGAGCGTGCACCCCAGTACAGCATCTTCAGCCAGGCACTTGAGGCCACTGGCCTGGGCGACTCGCTGATGACCTTCACCAAGGGCGACAACTTCACCTTCTACCAGCGTCCGCGCGAGAACTACTCCGGTACGCTGTCATGGGAAAGCTCCTGCAAGGTGGGCTACACCCTCTTTGCCGAGTCCGACGAGGTGATGCGACAGAATGGCATCAACAGCTTCGAAGACCTGGTGCGCTACGCCAACGAAGTCTATGGCGGAGCCTCCGACTGGTACGACTACATCCGTGAGAATGGCATCAGCGTGAGCACTGGCGACGACTACACCAACCGCTTCAATGCGCTCAACATGTTTGTGGCCTACCACATACTCTACGCCTCGATGTCGGAGAACCAGCTCGTGTTCGAGCAGAACTCAAGCTCCTTCTTCAACTACAAGCCCGATGCCGACATGTACGACTACTATGAGACCATGCTGCCTCACACCATACTCAAGGTGTGGGAGCCTCGCTCTGAGAACCGCAATGTCTACATCAACCGCTACCAGACCAACAACACCCTCACCAACGAGGTGGGTACCACCGGCACCAACCACGAGCTTATTCGCCGCGGCGTGCGCGTGGTGCGCAACGAGCAGCTCTCGGCCTACAACGGCTACGTGCTCTCCATCAACGGCATGCTGGTCTACGACCGCATCGTGCCGCGAGGAGTGCTCAACGAGCGTATGCGCGTGAACTGCACGTCGCTCTTCCCCGAACTCATCAACAACCGCTACCGCTACTGGTCGACGGGCGACGGCAACATTGCCAACACCTACGACACCTCGCGTCGCGGACTGCCAAGCAACCTGTTCGACAACCTCGTGGTCTACGACGATGTGTTCTGTCTGGCCTACTGCCTGCGCGGAGCCTGGCGATGCTGGCAGGCTGACCAGATACAGTTCTGGGGACGCTACGACATAGCCTTCAAGCTGCCCTCTGTGCCGTCGGGACTCTATGAGATTCGCGTGGTCTATGCGCCCATGACCTATGGCTCGTTCATGCAGTACTACATCGGCACGTCGTCCAATGTGCAGTCCATGACTGCCATCGGCCTGCCCTTCGATGCCACCGTGCAGGTGGAAGACCCGCGTATCGGTCTTACCGACCCGAAGGCGGAGGACGACCAGGGTATAGAGTCCGACATGGCTCTTCGCAACCGTGGCTACATGCGTGGTCCTCACAGCTATTGCGGACACGGCGAAAACGGCTATGCCGACAACAACAGCGCCCGTACCGAGTGGGGCACAGGCAGCCTTACCGTGCGCTACATCCTTGGTCGCGTTCAGCTTAACCAGGGCCAGGAGAATTGGCTGCGCATCAAGACGCTCAACCCCGACAACACCATGAACCCCGTAGGTCTCGACTTTGTCGAGCTGGCTCCCGTCAGCGTGACCGACAACCAGGAGTACTCCGAGGACTGGTACTAAGCCCATTGGCTGCTGGCCACTGCCCATCGGCCTCGGCCTTAGGCCAGTGGTCGGCAGCACCGAAGAAAGAACAATCAACATTCAAGTACAGAATAATATGGTTTCCAACATAGCAAAACGAATCATTCGGACCGGTTTCATGGGCTGCGCCTTTGCCGTGGGCCTCACAGCCTGTACCGATTTCGACGACTACAACGAGACAAGGACCGATGCCCTGGCCTCTGGCAATCTCACCCTATGGGAGAACATCCAGCAGAACAGCCAGCTCAGCGACTTCGCCGCCCTTGTCAAGAAGGCTGGCTTCGACGATGAGCTTAGCCAGTCGCACTACTACACGGTGTGGGCGCCGCTCAACGGCACCTACGATGCCGCTGCCCTGCAGCAGCTGGGCGACCAGGCACTGCTCCGCCAGTTTGTGCTCAACCACGTGGCCGACTACGGCCACAATGCCACAGGCAACATCAGCGAGCGCATACACATGCTCAATGGCAAGTCCTATAACTTTACCGGACAGGCCAGCTACACCTTCGACAACGTGGAGGTGAGCCAGCCCAACCTGCCCAGCATCAACGGCGTGATGCACATGCTCAACGGGGCTGCAGCCTACTATCCCAATCTCTACGACTTCATCACCGACGAGCAGCTCTCTGCCGGCAAGAACATTGACTCGCTGCGCAACCATTTCAAGCGCTATGAGCTTACCTATCTCGACGTGAACGCCTCGGTGGTTGGCCCCATTGTCAATGGTGTGCAGACCTATATCGACTCGGTGATGATTACGCACAACCTTCTTAACGACATGCTTGGCGCACAGCTGGAGCAGGAAGACAGTAGCTACACCTTCCTCATGCCCACCAACAGCATGTGGAACAAGGGCTATGAGCGTATCAAGAGCTACTACAACTTCATTCCCACCACGGCCTCACAGGCCTTTGTGGAGGTGAACCGCACCGTGTCCATCTCTAACACGCCCAACACGTATGTCATCGACGACGTCAACTACCTGACCGACTCGCTCACCAAGCGCGCCATGCTGCAAAACCTCGTGTTCAGCAACAACGACGGCTACAACAAGTGGGTGGAGGGTGATGCCACTTACCTGGGCAGCGACACCATTCGCACCACCAACCGCAGTAAGCTCTCCAATCCGAGGGAGATACTGGCCTCGTCGTTCCAGGTGGAGAAGGTGCCCATGAGCAATGGCTACGCCCGCCTCATGGACAGCATAGCCATCTATCCCTGGGAGTCCTACGCCCCCGAGCACAGCTACGGTGCCGTACAGAACGTGGCGCGTGTGGCTACGGGTAACTCCCACAATATCAACGTTAATTTCGTTGGTACAGGCTGGGATAAGTACGAGTATTCCAAGAACGGTTCACTGCGCTATCTGTGGGCCGAGCCTAACGGCGGCTACTCCAAGCCCGAGATTGACCTCTACATGAACAACATCCTCAGCACCACCTACGACTTCTACTGTGTGTTCGTACCCCAGCGGTTCGACCAGACTGTCAACAGCAGTCTGCCCAACCGCGTCAACTTCTCCATCAACTATTGCGACGAGACGGGCGCACTCAAGGAGTACACCTTCCTCAACGAGACAGAGGAGAACAAAGAGTGGTTCCGCAACTACACCAACTATGTCGACACGGCTGTCGTGGGTAACAAGTGGGCCAACAAGGATGTCATAGCCGACAATGCCTCCAACCGCTCAACCATATATGGTTACTCCAACAACCCCAACAAGGTTGACACGGTATACATCGGACGTTTCACCTTCCCTGTATCCTACGCAGGGCTGAGCACTAACGCCACGCCGATTTGCCCGAACATCAAAATCACACAACCCATGTCAGTATTCAACCGTACGCTCATGGCAGCCTTCTCGCGCGACCTGCGTGTAGCAGCCGTACTGGCCAAGCCTGTTGAATTAGTGGAATTTGAAGAATCAAACAAGCAATGAAAATGAAGCGCTCAATATACAACATCTTACAGGGTGGTGTCCTCAGGTTCACCCTCTGTACACTCGCATTGGCACTCTCTGCCCCCACCTTCGCCCAGACCGACGGCGACGAGGAGGAAGAGGTGGAGACAGGCATCAAGCAGCCCGACCGCTCCAAGCTTCGTCAGGCCAACTATCCCACGATGACGCTCCGTGGTCGTGTCACCGACCAAGCCACCGGCTCTCCCTTGGCTGGTATCCAGCTCAAGGCGCTGGGCTACGACCGCTACTCGGCCATGACCGAGGAAGACGGCTCGTTCGTGGTCAAGGTTCCCACGTTCACCACGGCACTCTACGTCTATGCCCCGCAGTATCTGTCGCAGCAGGTGCCTGTGGTTGCCGGCGACAGCACACAGACGGTGCAGGTGAAGTTGCTTAGCGACCGCTTTGCCTCCATGTATGGCACCGACGTCAAGTACACCGCTGCCAAGACGGCCAAGATCGACCGCTTTGGAGTGACCGTAGAGAGCGAGATAGCCAACAAGCTCGGTGCCGACGTGCGTGCCATCATGCGCTCGGCTGCCGCCGACGGTGGCGCCACGATGTTCATACGTGGATTGAACAGCATCACCAGCGATGCCCAGCCGCTTATCGTCATCGACGGCATAGAGCAGGACATGCAGCGTGGCCGCACCTCGCTCCATACCGGGCAGTTCAACAACCTGCTGGCCAACATCTCGCCCGACGACGTGGAGAAGGTCACCGTGCTCAAGAACGCCACCGCCCTCTATGGTGCCCGTGGCGCCAACGGCGTGATACTCATCGATACCAAGCGCGGACACTCCATGGCCACGCGCATCGATGCCAACATCTCTGCCGGCGTGCAGCTCGTGCCAAGGACTCCTTCCATGATGAACGCCGCACAGTATCGCATCTACGCTACCGAGATGATGGGTACGCCGGCCATCCAGCAGACCATTGCCCAGCAGCTGCAGCGCCAGGGACTCAGCGAGCTTCGATTCAACTTCCTCGACGACAATCCCAATGGCTATTATTACTACACCTATCATAATAATACCGACTGGAAGGACAAGGTCTACCGCAATGCCGTCACCCAGAACTACAGCATCAACGTGCAGGGTGGCGACGACATTGGCATGTACAACCTCTCCGTGGGCTACGTCAAGGCCGACAATACAGTGCGCGAGAGTGGCTTCGACCGCATGAACGTGCGCTTCAACACCGACATCTCCATCCTGTGGAACCTCTCTACTAAGTTCGACATCTCCATAGCCCGTACCAACAGCAAGGTCTACGACGACGGACTGCCCGAGAGCTTCTCCTCAGGCACGCTCACCTCGCCCACAAGCCTGGCGCTGCTCAAGTCGCCGCTTGTGGCTCCCTACCAGTACAACAAGCTCATCAACGACGGCAAGGGAGGCTTCACCTCGCTGCTCTCCGACTACGACGACATGTTCTCTGCCCTCGGCAACACCTACTCGCTGGGCAATCCCGTTGCCCTGTTCGACAACGGCGAGGGCGACAACAAGAACAAGGCCGAGAACACCTACTTCAACGTGCATGTGGCTCCAGAGCTGCTCTTCGCCAAGGATTTCAAGCTGCGCGTCGACGTGAGCTACACCCTCGACCGCATAGCCCAGCGCTACTTCCGCCCCAACGTGGGCTTCCCCTCCTTCGAGGTCGAAGGCCTGGGCACCGTCACCTCGCTCGTGGGTTCCATGTATGCCAAGGAGCAGAACTTCGTCATCAACGGCCAGCTCGACTGGAGCCGCCAGTTTGGCGCCCATGGTATCAAGGCCTTCGTTGGCGGACGCTACAACTACTTCTCCTTCGACAACAGCGACCTCAGCACTGAGTATCGCTCGCGCCAGAACGACAAGAACCCCGTGCTCAGCCTCGACGGCTATCCGGGCATTGCCGGTGTGAGCGACGTGTGGAAAACCATTCAGTGGTATGCCAATGTCGACTATAACTACATGAACCGCTACTTTGCCACGCTCACTCTGAGCACCGAGGCCAACAGCCGTTTCGGCGACGATGCCAGCGGCCTGGGACTCTTCGGCGTGAAGTGGGCCGTGTTCCCCAGCGTCCAGCTGGGATGGGTGCTCAGCAACGAGAGTTGGTTCCCCCATACCCCTGCCGTCAACTTCCTGCGCATCAATGCAGGCTACGACATCAGTGGCAACGACGGCATCGACAACTATGCCGCCCGCACCAGCTTCTCGCAGGTGAAGTTCATCAGCATGGCCAACGGTAGCCAGCTCACCAACATCGGTAACGACAAGATACAGTGGGAGACCACCCGCAAGTTCAACGTGGGCATCGAGTCTTTCCTCTTCAACAACCGACTGGCCGTGAGCTTCGACTACTTCCTCAACAAGACCAGCAACCTGCTCACCCTCAAGACGTTCTCCAACCCCATCGGCGGTATCAACCGCTATTGGAACAATGGCGGCAAGCTTGAGAACAGCGGCTTCGAGGCTGCCATCTCCTTCAAGCCTGTCGTGGCCAAGGACTGGCGTGTGGAGCTGGGCGCATCAGTGGGCCATTATAAGAACAAGGTGACCCAGCTGCCCGATGGCGACTACACCAGCTCTGTCTTTGGCCAGGACAACATCCTTACCTCGGTGGGCAATCCCGTGGCACTGTTCTATGGCTACGAGACCCTTGGCGTGTTCGCTTCCGATGCCGAGGCTCGCGCCGCCGGACGTGACGGCTACCTCTACATGGTCGACAACGCCGGCGCACGCCACGACTTTGTGGCCGGCGACGTACACTTCGTAGACCGCAATGGCGACGGGCGCATCGACAACAACGACAAGACCGTCATCGGCGACCCCAACCCCGACATCTACGGCAACATCTTTGCCACGGTCAATTGGAAGAACCTCACCCTCGGGCTGGGCTTCAACTATTCGCTGGGCAACGACGTGTACAACTACCAGCGCTCGGTGCTCAACAGCGGAGCGACATTCTACAACCAGCAGGTGGCCGAGACCGGACACTGGCGCTACGAAGGCCAGCAGGCCGAGCTGCCCCGCCTGAACTATGGCGACCCCATGGGCAACAATCGTTTCAGCGACCGATGGATAGAGAACGGAAGCTACCTCCGGCTCAAGACTGTCAACCTCACCTATCAGTTGCCCATACCCGGCTCCTGGACTTGGCTGCAGGGACTCTCCGTCTGGGCCGAGGCACAGAACCTGCTTACCTTCACCAAGTACCTGGGCAGCGATCCTGAGTTCTCTGCGCGCAACAGCGTCTTCTACCAGGGCATTGACTGTGGCAACCTGGCACAGGGACGTGCCTTCATCGCTGGACTGAAGATCAACCTCTAAAATGTAGAATGAAGAATGAAGTATAAAGAATTTGCCTACGCCTTTGGCGGGCATAAAAACAATTCAGCTATGAACATACAATTAATTAATATAGGAAAAAGGAGCCTGAAGATGACGATGAAGTTGCTCGGCGCAGCACTGCTCATCCTCCACTCTCCACTCTTCGTCTCCTGTTCCGACATGCTTGAGACCGACAGCGAGCGGCAGGTGTTCGACCCGGAACTCAACCAGAAGACCGACTCCCTGTTCTATGCCTACGGCATACTGCAGGCCATGCAGCAGCTCGCCGACCAGTACGTGTTCCAGGGAGAGATGCGCGGCGACCTGGTGAAGACCACCGAGTATACTGACAGTATGCTCTCCAACCTGGCCAACTTCTCTGCCACCACCACCAATCGCTACGACTCGGCCTACGTCTACTACCGCGTCATCAACAACTGCAACTACTACATTGCCCACCGCGACACAGCACTCTACACTGGAGCCACCAACGTGTCAATCAACGAGTACGCTGGCGTGAAGGCCATACGTGCCTGGGCCTACCTGCAGCTGGTGCGCAGCTATGGACGCGTGCCCTTCTTCACCGAGCCGCTGACCAAGATCTCGCAGATTGACAACAATCAGTATCCCGAGGTCGACATTGCCGGGCTGGTGAGCCAGCTCGCCCCCGACTTGGAGCCGTACACGGGCTTTGCCACCACCAACTTCGGCAACTTCATCTTCGACGTGGGGTCTATCAACTCCAGCAACACCACCAAGTCGGTGATGAGTGGCAAGCTCATGATTCCCGTCGACGTCATACTGGGCGACCTCTACTTGGAGAACAACCAGTACGGCGATGCAGCCCGCCACTACATCACCTATCTTACCCGTGTGGCCACCAACACCAGCTCGCCCTTCTTCACTTCTTACTCCTCGGGGCGCCGAGGCGGCATGGGGGGCATGATGGAGAGCGACCGCCCCAACGACTGGGACCAGAACAGCAACATGAATGTGGCGGGAGCCTCTGAGTGGGCTGCCATCTTCACCGCTACCAACAGCGTCGCCGACGTCATCACCTACATACCCATGGCCGTCAACCGCACACGCGGTGTCACTACCAACGTGCCCCTGGCCTTTGGCTACAACTACTATGCCACCCAGAACGACATGAGGCTCAACGGCGGACTCTATGTCGACGAGGTGCAGATAGAACCCAGCGACAGCTATCTCGCACTGTCCGACTCTACCGACTACTACTATTATGTGCTTGCAACCTCCGGCCTGGCACGCTCTGAGATTAAGTCTGCCAAGCTGGGCGACCAGCGTGTCACTGGTATACTGCGCACCGAGGTCGAGGACGACATCACCCGTACCTGGATACGCAAGTACGAGAACGCCAACATTGTGCTCTATCGCACGTCGACCGTACTGCTCCACCTGGCTGAAGCCCTCAACCGCCTTGGCATGCCCGACGCTGCCTTTGCCATACTCAAGGACGGCATAGGCGCCCACCTGCTTGAACCCGACGCTGCCTACTACATGACCGACCAGACCAAGCAGGCTCTGCAGACCACCTACCCGCTGCTCTCCGAGGCTAACATTTCGCGCTTCGAGGCTATCAACAACCGCATTGGCATCCACATGCACGGAGCTGGCATGACGCGCGACTTCAATGGACAGGACTACGTGGCCTCGCCCTATCGCTTCAACACCGTCGTGGAGAAGAAGCTCCGCGAGATAGCCAACACCTACGAGGTGATTAGGGGCCACAGCGAGGAGCGCGAGGACACACTGGGCAACAAGTTCACCGTGTTCGTGTGGGACACCCCGCTCACCAAGCAGGATTCCATCAATGCCATGGAAGACATACTCTGCGACGAGTATGCCCTGGAGTTTGCCTTCGAGGGCAACCGCTACTTCGACCTCATGCGCTTTGCGCGACATAAGAACGAGGCAGCCCTCTACGATGCCAACTTCGGCAGCCGCTGGTTTGCCCGCAAGCTGCAGTACAAGCAGCCCGTGGTCAACTTGGAGGATCGCAACAACTGGTATCTGCCATTCAAGTAAGTGCAGACCATCGCTCAACGCAATCGGGGCAGGCCTCTTGGCCTGCCCCGATTGCGTTGTCACGGGCTGATTGAGCGTGGGCGCTGGGGTAGAGTTCCTCAGGCGACCTGCTCTTCGTTATTATTTTCCTTCGTTCATCTTGATGTACTCGGCTATGAGGGTGGCAGCGTCCTCCTCGCTCAGGCCGTTCATGCTCACCACAAGGTCGTAGTTCCTTGTGTCGTAGCGCGAGGTCTTGGTGTAGTTGTTCACGTAGTTTTCGCGCATTTCGTCCACCTCGTCTATTATCTTCCGTGCTTCGTCGGCCGTAATGCCCTGCTTGCCCATCACGCGAGCTACGCGCCGCTCCATGGGGGCCTGGATGAGTATGCTCAGGTGGTTGGGGTGGTCGCGGAACACGTGGAAGCCGCACCTGCCAGCTATCACACACGACTCGTTCTTGGCTATCTCCTGAAGTATCTCCTTCTCCGCCTCAAACATCTCGTCGGTGGTCAGCAGGTCGGGCAGCTGCCCCATGCTCGCCTTGTAGTATTGTGGCTGAATGTTGCTTTGTGTGAGCATGATGGTACGCTTGAAGTCGGCCCACCAGCCGTGCTTGCGCCCCTTGAGCTTCTCTATCTCGTTGGCTGTTATGCGGTATTTTGCTTCCAGGGCCTTGATGAGTGCCTTGTCGTAGAAGTCAACGCCAAGCTTTTGGGCGAGCTTCGCGCCAACGGTTCTTCCGCCAGATCCCAGCTCGCGGTTGATGGTAATCACAAATTGTTCGTTCGTTTTCATGTTCGTATGCTTTTGGTTTATAGGTTTGGTTCTGCGAGATTATGTGCGGGTAATGTTCAAGCGGCTTTCCCCGCCCCTCAAGGGGAGGGGTTAGGGGTGGTGTCTGTAACTTATCCAAATGAAATCTTATGCGACCATAGGTTTCTACCTACAAATATAGGCATTTTCGCGCCAAACTGCATGGGCGTGCTCAAACTTTTAATGTTTTTTAGATTACTGCAGGGCCTGTGGCTTGCACTGTCTTTGCCTATCGCCTTGGCTGCTCGCCCTGATAGCTTCTCAGCCTCTGCTCGGCCATGTCGGCGTACTTTGTACCCGGCTTTCCGTAGTTGGCAAAAGGATAGATGCTGATGCCTCCGCGAGGCGTAAACAGCCCCACCACCTCGATATACTTGGGTTGCATGAGCTTCACCAGGTCTTTCATAATGGTGTTTACGCAGTCTTCGTGGAAGTCGCCGTGGTTGCGGAAGGAGAAGAGGTAGAGCTTGAGGCTTTTCGACTCCACCATGCGCTCTGCGGGCAAGTACATGATGCGTATCTCGGCGAAGTCGGGCTGTCCGGTGATGGGGCAGAGCGAGGTGAACTCCGGGCAGTTGAACTGCACCCAGTAGTCGTTGTCTGGATGCTTGTTGGCAAAGGTCTCGAGCACTTCGGGGCAGTAGTCGGTGCGGTAGTCGGTGTGCCTGCCTAAGGCCTGCAGACCGTCATCGTTTCTGTTCATAGTTTTAGCAGGTTAAAGATGTTGTAGTCTATGTTGTAGTCGTACACGTCCTCGTGGTCGTGCTTCTTGGTGAAGGCCACCACGCGTATGGTCACTGGCAGCACCACGATTTCGTAGAGCGTCTTGAGTGTCACCTGCGAGATGACCAGCGAGGGCATCTGCTCCCAGGGTATGACGCCACCCAGGGCTAAGGGGAAGAAGATGATGGAGTCGGTAAGCTCTCCGAAGACCGTGCTCAGGATGGCTCGTGCCGAGAAATTGGCTCCCTTGGCTCTGAGCTTCATGCGCGACATGACGTAGGCGTTGATAAACGAGCCTACGATGAAGGCTATGAACGAGGCCAGGGTGATGCGCGGTGCCAGGCCGAAAATGGTGTGGAAGGCGGCGTCGCCACCCCACCACGGAGCACCGGGAATCCAGTCGGCGATGGCTCCGAAGAGCACCACGAGAAAGTTCATCGCAAAGCCCATCCAGATGAGCATGCGCGTGCGCCGATAGCCCCACACCTCGCACACCACATCGTTGATGATGTACGACACGGGGAAGACGATGAGGCCCGCTGTCACGTTGATGGGACCAAACGAGATTTGCTTTGTTTCGAGAAGGTTTGCCGTAATGAGGCAGACGCAAAACAGTGTGCCAAAAAGCATAAAGAGCACGCTGACCTTTTCTTTTTCACGTTGATTGTCCATGATTCTTGTTTTGTTAGAGGGGGTTGTTCAAGTACCCCTGCGTAGCCACCGTGGCTAAGCGCCTGCAAAGGTACGAATAAACGAGGGAAAAACCAAAATTTATTTGGTTTTTCCGAGTGGGAGTACCTTCGGGTGCAGCTCAAAGGTACGAATAAACGAGGGAAAAACCAAAATTTATTTGGTTTTTCCGAGTGGGAGTACCTTCGAGTTCTTTTTTTCATTACTTGTTTTTAAACTTTCGAAACAAAAGAGCGTCATATTATCAAAAATCAACTCTTAACCCCACATGAAGCGACTATTTGTTTTTCTTGCCGTCGCGCTGACGGTACTTACCACGGCAACAGCCCAGCGAACCATTTCGGGCACCGTGACAGAAAAAGAAACGGGAGAGGCAGTTATCCAGGCCACGGTAACGCTATTGAAGACCGACTCATCGATGGTGGCCAATGCAGTGACCAACATGAACGGACAGTTCTCGCTGACAGCCCCGCGCGACGCCAGCTACATACTCCGCATCACTTATGTGGGGTTCAAGACCCACACGCAGCCCATCAAGATGGAAGGCAAGCCCCTGAGACTGGGCACCATCACCATGGCCACCGATGCCATCATGCTCAAGGGCACCACCGTCACGGCCCACCTGGCCAAGGTGCAGTCGAAGGGCGACACCTTAATATATAATGCCGACGCCTACCGCACGCCCGAGGGATCGGTGGTCGAGGAGCTGGTGAAGCGTATGCCCGGTGCCGAGGTCGACGACGACGGCAACATCAAGATCAATGGCAAGACCGTGACCAAGATACGCGTCGACGGCAAGGAGTTCGGCGACTCAAAGACCGCGCTCAAGAACCTGCCCACCTCGATCATCGAGAAGGTGAGGTCGTATGAGGAGAAGAGCGACCTGGCCCGCATCACTGGCATCGACGACGGCAACGAGCAGACCGTGCTCGACTTCGGCCTGCGCCAGGGCATGAACCGTGGCACTATGGCCAACGCCGACGTGGGCGTGGGCACCAAGGGCCGCTACTCGGCACGCCTCTTTGGCATGTACATGAAGGGCGACTACCGCGTCATGGGTATGCTCAACGCCAACAACACCAACGACCAGGGCTTCGGCGGTGGCGGTGGCCGTGGCTTTGGCGGCGGCCGTGGCATGGGTAGCGGCCTGAACGCCGCCAAGTCGGGCATGGTGAACCTGAACTACGAGAAGACCAAGCTCATCATAGCCCAGGCCAGCGTCAGCTATAATCATCGCGACGGCGACATATGGTCGCGCCGCGCCAGCGAGAACTTCGTGGGCAGCACCTCGTCGTTCCAGAACTCTGTGAACCAGAACTACTCACGCTCCAACAGCTGGAGCGTACAGGGCCGCGTGGAGTGGACGCCCGACACGCTGTGGAACATCAGCTTCCGCCCCAACTGGAGCTACTCCACCAACGACGGCCGCGGATGGAACACCTCGGCCACCTTTACCAGAGACCCCTACGACCTGGTGAGCTATCAGCTCGACGCAGCCATCCTGCAGGAGATTGTCAAGAACGGAGGCGACTTGAGCTCGATACTGGTCAACGGCAATATCAACAACTCGCTGAGCTATGGCCAGAACAAGCGCTTAGGCGGCACGCTGCAGGTCAACCGCCTGCTCAGCGGACGCGGACGCAACATCACCCTGCAGCTCACCGGTAACTGGAGCGACAACGAGAACCGCCAGCTGTCGAGCAACCAGACCAGGCTGTTCCAGAGCACCACGACCTTCAATGGCGTGTCAGGCTTGGACAGGTACCAGACCAACCGCTACAACCTCACCCCCACCAAGTCGTGGGACTACAGCGCGCGGCTCACCTATAGCGAGCCTATAGCCTACGCCACCTTCCTGCAGTTCAGCTACACCTTCCAGTATCGCTACAACAAGAACGACCGCTCCACCTACGACTACTCCAACCCGCCCTACGGCTACGACTTCAATGGCGTGACACCGCGCTACCGCGAGTGGAACGACTACTTCAACCTCGTTTCCAACGGCTATCAGCCCACCACTGGCGACACTTACTACAACAAGGACCTTAGCCGTTTCTCCGAGTACAAGAACTACATACACACGGGCGAGGTGATGCTGCGCTTCATCCGCAACACCTACGACTTCAACGTGGGTGTCCAGGTGGTGCCGCAGTCGTCGAAGTACAGCCAGAGCTACTTGGGCATCGATACGCTGGTCAACCGCTCAGTGGTGAACTGGAGTCCTACGGCCAACTTCCGCTGGCGTCCCTCGCAGCAGGGACAGCTGCGCTTCGAGTACCGGGGCACGACAAGCCAGCCGTCGATAGACCAGTTGCTGATAATCAGGGACAACAGCGACCCGCTGAACAAGACCGAGGGTAATCCCGACTTGAAGCCCTCGTTCACCCAGAGCTTCAACCTGCGCTTCAACAACTACTACCAGAACCACCAGCGTTTCATCTTCGCCAACGCCAACTTCTCGACCACGGCAAACAGCATAGCCCAGAAAGTGACTTACGACACGGAGACCGGTGGACGAACTACGCGCCCGGAAAACATCAACGGCAACTGGAACGCTCGCGGAAACGTCACCTTCAACTCGGCCATCGACTCGCTGGGATACTTCAGCTACAATGTCACGCTCAACGAGAACTACAACCACCATGTGGGCTATGTCGACGTGAACAAGGAGGCCGTGAAGAACGCCACCAACTCCAACACCGTTGGCGGGCGCTTAGGCACGAGCTACCGCAACGACTGGCTTGAGGTGGAACTCAACGGCTCGCTCAGCTATACCCACGCACGCAACGACCTGCAGCCCATGTCGAACCTCGACACCTGGATGTTCACCTACGGACTCAACACCACGCTCACCATGCCCTGGGGCACACAGCTCTCGACCGACATAGGCATGAACAGCCGGCGCGGCTACAGCGATGCCTCGATGAACACCAACGAGCTGATATGGAACGCCCAGCTGGCCCACGGCTTCCTCAAGGGCAAGCCCCTCACCGTGTCGCTACAGTTCTACGACATACTGCACCAGCAGTCGAACTTCTCGCGCACCATCACGGCCATGGCCAGCACCGACAATGAGTACAATGCCATAACCAGCTACGCCATGCTGCACCTCATCTACCGCATCAACCTCTTTGGCACACGCGAGGCCCGCCAGGGCATGCGTGGCTTTGGTGGTGGCTTCGGCGGTGGCAACCGTCGTGGCGGCGGTGGCTTCGGCGGCGGTGGCAACCGTCGTGGTGGTGGCTTTGGTGGCCCCGGTCGCTTCTAAGTGCAAGCCTATTATGACAGTCTGAAGCCCCGCCTTGTCCTTGAGGACAGGGCGGGGCTTCAGACTGTCGTGTGGCGCTTGGGCGATGGGCGTACCCACCGAGCCACCATGGCGCTATGCCTCGGCAGGAGCCTCGGCCTCTGCGTTGCGGTCGTCGATGTTGTCGCCCTCGGTGGGCTTGAGGTCTTCCTTGAAGTCGGTGATGCCGTTGTCGACCAGTATGTTGTACCACTGTATGAGCTTCTTGATGTCGCTGTTGTGTACGCGCTCGCGGTCGAACTCAGGCAGCACCTTTGCAAAATAGTCCTGCAGCTCGTCGCCAGAGGCTTTCTTGAAGTCAAGGCTCGACGGCTTGCCCTGCTCAAGGGTCTTCAGGCTGTCCATGACATCCATCAGGGGCACGTCGTCGTTATCGGTATACATGGCGATGTCTGCCAGCGAAGTGATGCGGTCGGTGGCAAAGGCAGGCATACGACGGTGGGTAGCGTCGAGTGCCTCGACTATCAGGTTGTTTTTTCCTCTTGACACTAACTTGTAGAGGCCGGGCTTGCCGGCAATGGCTAAAATGGTCTGTTGCATTGTTTTCTTGTTACGTTATTATTGTTGTTATATCACTCTTAGCTATTCCATATTCTTCTCCTTCGCCCAGGCGCTCAATCAGCTCGTCGAGCTGGCGGTCGATGTCAGCCTCGCCGTCGTTCACAATCTCGAAGTCGGCCAGGCTGCGCACACGCTCCTGTGGCCATTGTCGGTGAATCCACTCCAGGGCTTTGTCGCGGCTGATGCCGTCGCGGCGCATGACGCGCTCTATGCGAAGCTCCTCGGGCGCAGTGACCACCACCACGCGGTCGACCAGTCGGTAGATGCCCGACTCATACATGATGGCACTCTCCATCCACCGCCGTCCGCTCCGCACGAAGTCGTCGAACACTGCGGGATGGACTATCTCGTCTATGGCCTGGGCATTGTTAGGCGAAGAGAGCAGGAACTTGGCCACGGCAGCCTTGTTGAGCTGGAAGGGTGGGGTGGCTGCGTCGCCGAGATAGGCATCGGGGCCAATGAGGTCGGTGAGTCGCTGGCGCAGCTGCTCCGACGTGCGCATGAGCCGCTTGGCGGCGGTGTCGCAGTCGTAGACTTCCATGCCGCGAGCCTGAAGTCGCTGGCACACGTAGCTCTTGCCACTGCCTATGCCGCCTGCTATACCTATTTTCATGGCTTGCTACTGGTCTCGTCGACAGCCTCGCCCGACTCCTCTATGAGATAGTCCACCTGCTTGGTGACGAGCGTGGCTCGGGAAATGCCGTTGGGCATCTGCTTGAGGTAGATGTTGCACTTGGCCGAGGGATTGTCCTTCACTTCGTTGTAGTCGGCCACGACGGTGAAGTCGCTGGCCTTGAGCGTGCGGTAGACGCTCACTCCGGTGACAAACCTCACCGTCACTCTTGCCGGGAAGGTTCGCAGCAGCTTGCCCTTGGGCAGGTTGATGCCTTTGACGGGAATGTTGCTTATGCTCTCTTCGGTGAGCACGTCGGTGGCAAAGCTCACGCGCACATGGTCGGGCACCATCTTCACTCCCTCAATCTTGCGCAGCTTGCAGTCCACGGTAAGCGTGTCGCGGAAGTTGACGTAGTTCAGCTGCTCGGTGTAGGCGGTCTTGATGCTGTCGAGCTTGTCGTCGGTGGCGTAGATGGTGATGCTGTCGGGCGAGTAGTCTACCTGGCTTATGAAGTAGAGGCTCTCGGGGATTACCCTGCCGCTCCACCTCACGGGCACCTTCTTGCGGTCGCCGCTGTTGTAGTAGAACGACAGCTTGCTGGTGTTCATGGAAGTGATCTTGGTGGAGCTGCCCAACTGCTTGGCGGCCAGCTTCTGCAACTCGGCACCGCCGACGGTGATTAGCCCGTTGCCCCGGTCGTGGGGCTTGAAGCTCACGTCTATGGGGCTGATGCCCTCGCCATAGAGATAGGCCATGAGCACTATGCCCTTGTCGCGCACGGTGAGCCTCACCGTGTCGGTGGCATCCGAGGTGAGCATAATGTCCTTGGGCACGCCCACCAGGCGCACAGGCATGGCCAGCTCCTGCTCGTAGCTCTCGTTGAGGGTCATCATCAGCCAGAAGACTCCCGACACGGCAAGAAAGAACAAGAAAATCAGGAACTCCCTATTCGCCTTGCTGTACAGGAAGTTCCTGACCACCTTGAAAACGTTTTTTGCTTCCACTGTTTTTCCGCCTACGTTAACCCGGCGGCCGCCCGTAGGCCTACCGCCTGCCTCTGCCGCTTATTTAGCCAGAGGCGTACTGTTCATGTCCTTGAACACGCAGCTCTTGTCGACAGTCACCACTACGCCGCGAGCTATCTCCACGTCGACGCTGTTCTTGGCCAAGTCGATGTGCTTCACTGTGCCGTAGATGCCACCACTGGTCACTACCGACGTGCCTTCACTGAGGGCGTTCTGAAACTGCTTGATTTCCTTCTGTCGCTTCTGCTGGGGGCGAATCATGAAAAACCACATGATGGCAAAGATGGCCACCATCATCAGAATCATCGACATGCCTCCTCCTTGTGCTGCCTGGGCAGCAAGTGTAATTGTATTCATTGTCTATGGTGTAAATTATGTGTTTGTCGTCCTTCTTCCCTCCTACTCCTCGCGGTTTCTGCCGTTGCGTGGCTCGTCCATGTACTTCATCAGCCTTCCAGTGCGTATGAGGTGGCGCGCTATGGCATCGAGCATGCCGTTGATGTAGCCGCTGCTCTTGGGCGTGGAGTAGAGCTTGGCTATGTCGACAAACTCGTTGATAGTGACGCTGATGGGTATGCTGGGGAACGTGACTATCTCGGCTATGGCTATCTGCATGATCACCACGTCCATGTAGGCCAGTCGGGAGAAGTCCCAGTTGCGCGAAGCCTCGCTCATGTAGCGCTGGTACTCGTCGGCGTTGATGAGTGTGGCGCGAAACAGCTTGCGGGCGTACTCGCGCTCTTCCTCGCTGTCGTATTCGGGCAACAGCTCCTGGCTCTTGCCATTCTGCTCGTCGAAGCGCTTGATGGTCTTCAGCACGAAGGTGTCAACCACCTCCTTGTCGTCGTTCCAGTACAGGCTCTGCTCCTCAAGCAGGGCGTCGAGGTCGTCGTTGTCTTGTATGAGGGTGCGGTAGAGACGGCGCCACAGCTCGCGGTCGGCCTCGTAGCTGTCGGCGCTGCTCTCCATATATTCCTTATATATAGGTGTCTCTACTATCTGGTTGTAAAGCCGGGCCACGAACTCCGGGCTGTCCTGCCAGGTCTTCTTCTGGTTCTCGGTGAACTCCACGAGCTGGCGGTTCTCGGCCAGCTGCAGTGTGAAGCGGTTATAGGCAAACTTGGGCGACGGAGGCTCCGTGCCCTCGCGCTTGGCCCTGTTCTGGGCTATCTCCAGCCTGCGGCGCGCCTCGGTGGCAATGGCCACCATAAGCGTGAGCAGGTAGTTGTACAGGTCGTAAGCTTTAGAAAGGCTGAAGAATAATTCCTTTTCTGCTGTGTCGATGTTCTTGTTACCATTCTGATAATAAGCATAGGTTAACTGAACAATCTTTATGCGTATCAATTCCCTGTTGATCATTTCCGGTATGCTGGTTTGTTATGGTTTCGCTTTTTCGTCTGTATTCGTGTGCAAATTTAGTGAAAAAACAGTAAAGGTGCAAGAATTTATCATTCTTTTTAGCAAATAGACATCGTTTTTTTTGTTTTTTGCTTTTTTCTTTGTACCTTTGCACCCGCTTTTTTCGTGTGATGGCGAATTAAGTGACAGAACTTATTGATTAACTTAATTTAGAGTAACACATCAAACTATGAAAGAAATTGCTGTAAGCGGCCAGAAGCGTGCTACCACTGGCAAGAAGGCATCGAAGCTGATGCGTAAGGAGGGCCTCGTGCCCTGCAACCTCTATGGTGAGAAGAAGGGCGAGAACGGCCTGCCCGAGGCAGTGTCGTTTGCTGTTCCCATGAGCGACCTGCGCAAGGTCATCTACACTCCCCACGTGTATGTGGTCAACCTGACCATCGACGGCGCTCCCCATGTGGCAGTCATCAAGGAGCTGCAGTTCCACCCCACCACCGACGCGCTGCTGCACGCCGACTTCTACGAGGTGAACGAGCAGAAGCCCATCACCATTGGTGTTCCCGTCAAGCTCAACGGCCTGGCCCAGGGTGTGCGCGATGGTGGTAAGATTAACCTCTCCATCCGTAAGATTAATGTCACTGCTCCCTACAAGCAGATTCCCGAAGTGCTCGACATCGACGTGACCAACCTCGGTCTGGGCAAGTCCATCAAGGTGGGCGACCTGAGTTTCGAGGGCCTGGAGATAGCTACGCCGTCGCAGGTGGTGGTCTGCTCCGTGAAGTCTACCCGCGCTTCGCGCTCGGCTGCTGCCGCTGCCGAGACTGCAGAGTGATTAAGCAATAGTAATGGACAAATATCTTATTGTTGGCTTGGGCAATCCAGGGGCTGACTACGCCCTGACCCGCCACAATACGGGTTACATGGTGTTGGATGCCTTAGCCAAGGCATCCAACACTGTTTTCAGCGACCGTCGCTACGGTTTCGTGGCCGAGTTTTCGCTGAAAGGACGCAAGGTGTTCCTGCTCAAGCCCACCACATTCATGAATCTCAGTGGCAACGCCGTGCGCTACTGGCTCAACAAGGAGAACATAGACCAGCAGCGGCTGCTCGTCGTCAGCGATGACGTGGCCCTGCCCTTGGGACAGTTCCGGCTAAAAGCCAACGGCTCCAATGGCGGGCACAACGGCCTGGGGCACATACAGCAGCTCATAGGCCAGCAGTACGCTCGCCTGCGCATGGGCATAGGCAACGACTATCCCGTGGGTGGGCAGATAGACTGGGTGCTGGGCCAGTACTCCAGCGAAGAGCTTGACGCGCTTCAGCCTGCCATCGACATGGCTGTCGACATAGCCAAGAGCTTTGTGCTGGCTGGCATCGACATCACCATGAACCAATACAACAAATTTGGAAAGGGCATCCGCCCTGCTGCTACACCCCATGAGTGAAGAAGCCAGAATAGACAAGTGGCTCTGGGCCGCCCGCATATTCAAGACGCGCACCATAGCCTCCGATGCCTGCAAGAACGGGCGCGTGATGGTCAACGACGTTGGCGTGAAGCCCTCGCGCATGGTTAAGGTGGGCGACAAGGTGAGCGTGCGCAAACCTCCCGTTACCTACTCCTTCCGGATACTCAAGGCCATAGAGCAGCGCGTAGGCGCGAAGCTCGTGGCCGAGGTCTACGACAACATCACCCCCCCCGACCAGTACGAGCTGCTCGAGATGAACCGCATCAGCGGCTTCGTCGACCGCCAGCGCGGCACCGGTCGCCCCACGAAGAAAGAGCGTCGTGCCATGGACGCCTTCGTGGGACCGTCGCTCGAGGGCTTCGACGACTTCGACCTTGACTTCGACGACGAGGACTAACAAAACAAGACTACTCCCATGATACTTGACATTTTGCTGATTGTCGTCGGCGTGGCCCTGGTGCTCTGGGGCGCCGACCGCCTTACCGAGGGCGCATCGGCGCTTGCCCGCCGCATGAACGTGCCTGAAATAGTGATAGGCCTCACCATAGTGGCCGCTGGCACGTCGGCACCAGAGCTGTTCGTGAGCCTGGTGTCGGCGCTCAAGGGCACGCCCGACCTGGCCGTGGGCAATGTCGTTGGCTCCAACATCTTGAACACGCTGCTCATCGTCGGTGTGACGGCCATGGTAGCCCCCATGGTCATAGCGCGCTCCACGGTGAAGAAGGACATACCCTTCGCCGTCATGTCCTCGCTGCTACTGCTGGTGCTCATGCTCGACTCCTGCCAGTCGCTCAACATCAGCGGCAATACCATCAGCCGCCTCGACGGCCTGTGGCTGCTCGTGTGCTTTGCGCTGTTCATGGCCTACACCTTCAGCGTGGCCAGGAAGGGAGGTGTCGACACCGTGGCCACCGACGGACAGCAACCCCAGCGCGCCTGGGTCAGTGCCCTGTGGGTGGTGGTGGGCTTGGGCTGCCTCGTGGTGGGGTCGAACCTGTTTGTCGACTCTGCCTCGTCAGTGGCTGCTGCCCTTGGAGTGAGCCAGAGCGTCATAGGTCTCACCATCGTGGCTGGGGGCACGTCGCTGCCAGAGCTGGCCACCAGCGTGGTAGCCGCCCGTAAGGGCCAGTCGGCCATTGCCATTGGCAATGTGATTGGCTCCAATGTGTTCAACATTCTGATGATTCTCGGAGTGACAGCCGTCATCTGTCCCATGCAGGTCGAGGGCATCACCCTGGTCGACCTGTCGGCCATGTTGCTGTCAATGCTCGTCCTGTGGGGCTTCTGCTTCACCAAGCTTACGGTGGAGCGCTGGGAGGGCGCTGTGCTCACAGCCGCCTATCTGGCCTACCTGGCCTGGCTGCTCTACAATGTGTAGGGCTTAGAGTCTGAGGCCAGCATAGGCCATGAACCAGAGTCCTTGCTGGCGGATGAGCGAGGTTCCCATGCCGCTTTGATAGTATTTGTGATTGAGCAGGTTGTGTATGTTCAGTCCCAGTGTGACATGGCTGCCTATCTTATAGTCGGCTCCCAGCTGAATGAGCAGCCGGGGATTGATATGTGTCTCGCTGATCATCTTCTTCTCAACCATCTTCAGGCTTTCTTCCCACCAAGCCACACTTTCCCAGTCGTTGTCTTCCGTGGCCTGCCTGAGGGACTCCAGTATGACCCTCACTGCGCCGGTATAGCCCAGGTTGATGTAGTAGGCCGTCTGGCTGCCCGAGTAGGCCAGGTGGGTGTGCAGGCTGAGCCTCTTCCACGGCTTCCAGGCCAGTACGGCGTTGGCCGTGAGCTTGGGTATGTTGAAGCTGTAGTCATAAGTTTTCTCGAATATCGAGGCCTTGGTCACGTGCTGCCAGCTCACGTTGAGTTGGGCCGAGTAGCGCGGCTGTGTGTAGGCCGCCGCGAGTTCCGCACCCACAATGTCGATGTGGCCCGTGTTCTGGTGGGCCAGCACATCGGCAAAGATCAGGTTGCGCGCCATGTTGTAGTAGGCGTTCAGCTCCAGGCTCAAGCCTTTGGCCCAGTTGGTGGCCGACAGGGTGAGCTGCAGGGAGTGTAGCGATTCGGGCTCGAGGTGCGACGTGACGCTGATGGTGTCGAGCAGGTCTACCATGATGTTGGTCTTGCGATAGAGGTAGGGTGCATCGATGAAGGCCTTTGAGTAGCTCAGCTTCATGTTCCACCGAGGCTGCAGGTAGATGAGCGCCAGTCGGGGCGACAGCTCCTTGATGTGGGTGCGGTCGAAGCGTTGCTTGTAGTCGAATCTAAGCCCGGCGTTGACGATGAGCGGTCCCCACCGGTGCTTGAGCTGCGCAAAGGCATTGTAGCTGTTCTCATGGCCTTTTCCCACCACCGACATGAAGTCTACGGGCTGGTTCTTGTTGAACTGGTAGCCATTCATGTAGCTCATGTCGGTGAGCTTGAAGTAGCTTGCCTCGATGCCCACCGTCGCCGTGCCCTGGTGGGTGACATTGTCCATATAGGCCAGGTCGCCCTTGAGCTGCGCTCCCAGTGTGTGCTCCTGCAGGTTGAGGTATCGGGAGAGGCCATGCTTACCTGCCAATTCACTTGGTATGAGGAAGACCTCTCCCATCGAGGCCATGGGGCCGTCGTTGAGCACCTGGTACTGGGTCATGTCGCCGCTGTCGTAGGTCAGGCTTCCCTTGAGGTCGAGCCTTCCCAGGGTGGGCGAATAACTCAGGTCGGCGTGGTGCATGCCCGTGGCGAAGCTGGGCTTCATGCCGTTGTGGGTTATGTATTCGTTGCGCTCGTAGGGCGAGCAGGAGTAGCCAGCCGTGAGTGGCGACACGGTCTGGGCGAAGTGGTAGTCGTACATGAACTGTAGCTGCTTCCACTTGAGCGTGAGGCCGAGGTCGCAGGTGGGCTTCTCGCCGGTGGCCCCCACCGTGGAGTTGCCGTCGTTGAGCATATACAGACGTGTGTCCATGGGCACAAAGTAGCTCTCGCCGTCGGCTCTGTAGATGCTTGCCCAGCCCATGATGTCAAGGTCGAAGTAGCGCTTGCCGAAGAGGGCGTCGGCGCGCACCTGCCCGTAGTTGCCGCCACCGGCGCGCAGCTGTATGCCGTCGACCTCGGTGCCCTGGGTGGTGATGATGTTGACCACCGCAGTAAGGGCCACGCTGCCATAGAGCGACGAGGCAGGGCCGCGTAGCACCTCTACCTGCCTTATCTTCTCCAGGCTGATGCTGAAGTCGGGAGCGGCAATGTTGGTGGCGTAGCTGTTGAGGCGGTGCCCGTTGAGCAAGATGAGCATTTTCTCTTGGCCGTTGCTGTAGATGCCCCGCATGGCTATGTTGACGTCGTCGTTGCAGTCGACGATGTTCATGCCAGGCACGTAGGCCGCGAGCAGCTCTTGCAAGTTGCGCGCCCCCGAAGTGCGTATCATGTCCTGGGTGATGAGCGTGGTAGGCACGGGCACCTCGCTAAGGCTCTCGGCGCGGCTGGACGCCGTGGTGATGGTGGCCGTAGACCCTGCCTTGATGCGCTCCACGAGGTCGCAGAATCGCTGTGGGTCGGTGGCTGTAGTGGTGAAATAGGGGTTGGCCTTGAGTAGGAGCATCGCGTAGTTCTCCGCCTGGCGACTGTCATCCTGAGCCATGGCACAGAGGGCCAGCAGGCGGTAGACGCTCTGCAGCATGGTTGTTCCCTTGAACTCTCTCAGGTGGTCGGTGAGCTGCTGGCGGGCCTGGTCTATGCGCCCTATGGCGTAGTCGGTCTCGGCGGCATTGTAGATGCTGCGACTTTGTTCGTCGTAGTCTTGCGCGAGCGTGACCACCGTGGCGAAACTGACTAACAAGAGTATGCAGAAAAACCTTTTCATGTTTGTCGGAAGACCATTTACAGGCTACAAAGATAAGTCAAATTTGGCAATCCCCCACATTTTATTTGTTAATGTCTGCTAAATGGTTATTCCCGTCTATCCTGTCAGCGGCGTGCAGACCACCCCACGACGGCCACTGCGCCGATAAAGGGGCAAGAAGAGAAAGACTAACAGATATGTTCGCTGGGCCCCCGCGGAGCACTGGGGAAGCAAAGGACAAAAAGCGGCTGTTGCGGCTGATGATATGGGCTGCTCAAAAGAATTAGGCGTGGGGGGCGGCCATCAATGTGTATGGTGCGGAAAGGCACGAGCCGCATCACTGCGACCCGTGCCTGTTCCCGGGATATATAAGAAAAACTTACTATTTGCCTGTG
>Ga0247608_10001915_pt1 | contig 27486 bp, 26 predicted proteins | sample 176DNAGHGlowgp2_FD_193490 | JGI IMG/M metagenome (GOLD analysis project Ga0247608, IMG submission 193490) | Sheep rumen microbial communities from Palmerston North, Manawatu-Wanganui, New Zealand - 1766 DNA GHGlow gp2 | ecosystem: Host-associated > Mammals > Digestive system > Stomach > Rumen ... | reverse complement strand
CGTGCAGGTTTTGGGAGGCGGAGCTTTACGCCACCCGGGACACCGTGTCCTTCCGTGTTGGGCGTGCGATCACATGGCTGCCGCGCAAGATTCGCGGCGGAGTACGCTGCTATCGGGAACACGGCGGCAAATATACCTTCTACAGACTGCTTTACCATCTGCGCCTCGCCCCGAATAACGATGGCTCTGGAGCGACGTAAGCGCCTAGCATAGAAACTCTACGAAATGATAGTGTGAACAAAGTAAAAACCTTTCCTGCGAGGCGGAAGACCGCCTCTGCCAGCTCCGCCCGGGAGCATCCCTTTCATCTGATCAACCACCCTTTATCCCCAGACGAACAGTCCCAGATTTCGCTGCCAGCCGCTTTTCCGAATTCCGTTTTTCACGTAAAACCGAAGCCTCTCGCCCTTCCTTTTGCCGCCGAGCTGCCCGTATTCGCGGAAAATCGCGTCCGCGGCGGGAAAGGTCTCCGCAAGGAAGGTGGCCTGACGCCGAGTTGCCAGCAGAGAATGTTTGATGTCCGCCGGCCTCCTTATTCGCGCTGTCAAATATCGCGGGCTGTTCAGGTTTTTTGCGCCCACAAAGTTGTCGCTGTGCTGACGGTACAGGACAAGCGCCCGGTCCACATAGGAAACAGCGCCGAAGGAGGCCGCGATCAGTGCGCACCACCAGTCGTGCATGATGATCCCGGCGGTGTTTTCAGGCCTGATCGCGAGTTTTGCCAGCGTGCAGTTGATCATGACGGTGCAACCGGTAATCACATTCTGGATCATGAGCTCCTTCGCTTTTGTGTGCCCCGGATTGAGCTTCTGATAAGCGCTCAGGCGCGTAGCGACGGGATGCAGGCGCTCATCCGTCACGCACAGATCCGTGAACACAAGCAGCGGCTTCTCCGCGCCGTGTTTCGCCTCGAGCCGTTTCATTTCCCTGAGCGTCAATTCCACCTTTTCGGGAAGCCATACGTCATCCTGATCGCAGAACATCACATAGGGCGCCCGGACCTCCCGTATCATCCGGAGGAAATTGTCCTTCGCGCCGCCGCACGGGGGACCGTCCAGAACGTGGATTCGATCCGGATATTGTACCCCAAAGTGGCGGAGGATTTCCGGCGTGCGGTCCGACGAGCCATCGTCATGAACTAAAAGCTCCCATCCCGTTTCCGTCTGTGCCAGCAGGGATTCGATCTGCTCCGCTATGTACTTTTCCCCGTTGTAGGTCGCCAGTATAATGGCGATCTTATCTGTTTCCCGCATGTTCTCCCTGCCTTCCGGCGCAGTGTGGATCGTCGCTTTGTAATTCTCAGGGGTTTAAGCGCTGTCCTCAGCCAGCCGTTTTTCAGCGCGTCAGCATCCTCGCGAGCGAGGCCTCCCACATAGGCAGCCGGGTAAAGCCGCCTGCGTCCAGCGACGCTTTGCTCAGTCTCGAGTTTTTCGGGCGTAGGGCCTTCGCGCCGTAATCTTCTGTACTGACATGGTGCACCGCGATGTCCTTCCCTGTCAGGCGGAAGACCACCTCAGCCAGCTCCGCCCAGGAGCAGAAGCCCTCGTTTGTCGCGTGATAGACGCCGTATTTCTCTGTAAAGAGCATATCGCACAGCAGCGGCGCCAGATCCGCCGTGAATGTGGGTGAACCAATCTGATCGTCCACCACACGCAGGCAGTCGTGTGTCTCGGCGAGCCGCAGCATGGTTTTCACGAAATTGTTCCCATGTTCTCCGATGACCCAGGAGGTGCGTACGATAAAATACCGCTCCAGAAGCTCCCGCACGGCCTGCTCTCCGGCAAGCTTGGTGCGCCCGTAAACATTCAGCGGCCCGGTCGGGTCATCGGTTTCCCACGGGGCACAGCCTGTTCCTGGAAATACATAGTCCGTGGATATGTAGGCCATCTTTGCGCCGCGCGCCCGGCAGGCCAGCGCGATGTTCCGCGTCCCCTCCGCATTGACGCGCATGCAGAGATCCGCTTCGGCCTCAGCCCGATCGACCTTTGTATAGGCCGCACAGTGCAGCACAGCGTCGGGACAGTATTCCGAAAAAACGTGCAGCACAGCGTCTCGGTCAGTGATGTCCAACTCTTTGGAGCTTACGCCGAGGAAGTCTTTTCCCTGCGCACGCAGAAGCTTTGCCGCGTCATATCCCAGTTGTCCGCTGACGCCGGTGATCAAAACCTTCATCTTACCATCCCTCGAAGCCGGTCACGGCGTCCCGCAGCAGGGGATTGTGCTTGTCCTTCTCCGAAAGGATCGGACTTTCAATGCCCCAGTCGATGCCAAGCTCCGGGTCATTCCAGAGAATACCCGCGTCTGCTTCCGGGGCGTAAGGATTATCCGCCCGGTACAGAAACTCTACATGATCGCTCAGCGTCACAAAGCCGTGACCAAAGCCGCGTGGGATCAGGAGCTGACGCTTGTTCTCTTCGCTCAGTTCCACCGCCTGCCACTGCTTGTAGCTCGGACTCGACGGGCGAAGATCCACCGCGACATCCAATACCGCGCCGCGCACGCAGCGTACCAGCTTGGCCTGCGCCTTGTTGCCGCGCTGGAAATGGATGCCGCGCAGCGTTCCCTTCACTGTGCTTGAGGAATGATTATCCTGTACAAAGTCGTAGAACAGGCTGTTCCCTTCAAATTCACGCTTCGACCATGTTTCCATAAAAAAGCCCCGGCTGTCGCTAAATACGCGCGGCTCGATGATCCAAAGACCGTTCAATTTTCCCTGAATACAGTTCATGCTCTGCCTCACTTTATTAAGAATTATTCTTTTGCGGAATAAAAATAGACGTGGTGCAGCCCAAAAAAGGGCGCACCACGCCTATATAATGATTTGACAGAAAATGAGGGTAGGAGTAAGCTTTACTGACTGACTGACTGACTGACTGACTGACTGACTGATGCTACGCCGTGCGGTCATGTCTGTCAACCCCTTTCAAAAATTTGATTAATAATACCACATATTATCTTTTATTACAAGAGACAGGTTGTTTTTGCAGTTCGAGCGATTAAAGTATGATTCGCAGCGATACTTGTGTATCCAGATGGAAAGAAAAGGGATAAACTGCTGTACCAGAACGGATTACCTTTCCTGTTCTGCCGCATGGGCGTGCCTTTGTTTTGGTTCAGAAGTCTTGCGGTTGTTGATATGAACATCATCCCCCAGCAGAATATCTATGTCCTTTATACTGCGCTCTAGGTCTCGGCGGGTGAGATTCCGTTCGGGAAATACCTCGCGTATTTCCTCAAGGGCCTCGCGCTCCATCTGAGGGCGGATCGCAAGTCGGGCAGCAGCTAAACTGTTGTGGTCAAGGGTGACGGCTTGATCTCTCAGAGCAGTATATTGTTCTCTCTCGCCATTTATCGAGGAAATCAAATCTACCGTCTGTTCGTCCAACTCTGCGACCCTTATCTGTGCCTGCGTCACAGTTTCCTTTACATCCTTGATCTCGGCGCTGTTCTCTTTGCCCAATTTGCGGAGCATGATGGTGCCTCTGGACTGCAAATCGATGATCTCTTCGGTCTGCTTAGCAATTGTGGCCTTCAGCTCCCTGCGCTCTCTGAGAGCAAATAAAGGAGCCTCGGCAAACTCTTTTTCCAGTTTGTCCTTTTGAGTATGTTTTGCTTTTAATTCTTTGCGGAGATTGATATAAGCATTGTAGCTCATCGCCGTCTTTTCAATATATCCCGCTAAGCCTTTTCTCATCTCCCGATTTCGCTGTAATCTGTAATTCAGCATAATGGTGTTTTGCCGGATCTGCTCCAAGGTATGTGCAATTGTGGTAATGGTACTCTGAACCGCTAAAGTTAGGTTTTCGACCATGGCTTTTATTTCACGCAGCAGGGCATTGTCCCGCTTGATCTGCCGGTTCAGTTCACAGCGGTCCGAGACGGTGCCTTTCTTCTCCAACACGCGGGCAGCAACGCCCTCGTGGATCGTGGGCTGCTCGTCCTTGCCCTGCTCGGCAAAGCTGCGGTGGTCGATCCGTTCCTCCAAGCCCTTTTGCTCCAGACAGAGATTCACTTCATCCGCCCAGGCTGCCCGCCATTTTACAAGTTGTTCCTCACTGTTCCATCGTTCGGAAATTGGATTCTGTCTGCCATACTTGGTGCTCTTGGGATATTTGGATACGCGCTCCAATCCCTGCGCCTCGGCTGCGGATGGTGTCATGTATTCTTTCTTCTTGCCGACCTTGTATTGGTATTGCTTTTCCCAGCCGTCTTTCTGCGCTTCCTTAAACTCGACGGCGGTAAAGCCCCGCTCTTCGCCGCCCTTTACACAGAGATATTCTTTTTCCGTCTTGTGCTGCCACGTGCCGTTTTCGTTGAGCTGGCGCACGGTCAGCATGATATGGGCATGGGGGTTATGCCCGTCTGTGTCGTGAATCGCCACATCCGCACACATGCCCTCGTCCACAAATTGCTCTTGAATGAACTTCGACAGCAGATCGACCCATTCATCCTTGCCCAGCTCAATAGGCAAGGCGGCGATGAACTCGCGGGCCAGTCTGCTGTCTTTCATTTTTTCAGCTTCTTCCACGGCGTTCCAGAGCTTTGCGCGCTCCTGCCACTCCGCAGGTGCGAAGTCTGGGAGAAAGATATGCCCCCAGACGAGACCCTGTTTTCGTGTATAATCATGCTGAACGCCATCGTACTCGTTATAGATGGAGGAACAGCTCATATAGGCCGATGCTGCGCATGCGGATCGGCCCGTGCCTCTGCTGATGACCTTCGCCTCCAGATGGTATATTGCCAGTCGCTTTCACCTCCGTGTTATCTTTTCTGTTTCTCTTTCGCAAAAGAGAAAGCAGGGCAATCATTTTTGATTCGCCCTGCCTCTGTGACAAAGCTGCCGGTGGCAGGTTTTCGCAGGCGGAGGGAGAGGTATACCGCTCCCTCCGCGCAGACAATGATGACTGGGACCGCAGTCACGGCATCATTGTCTGTAGGCTCCCGCAGGAGCCGCATCCCCCTCGGAGAGCGCACGGCCTGACCAACGGGAAGGCTACCACCACCGGGCCTACGGCCCGGTGGTGAGTAAGTGCGCCCTTCGGGAAAAAAGAAAACGGAACGCCCCGGTTCCCCCAGGACGCCCCAACTTCCGTCATGTAAATTTCTCTCGTAATACCTTGCTTAGCTCCTCCAAGCTCAATTTTGCCGCATCAGGGTAATACTTCTCGATCAAAGCACCTTCCTGAATCAATCTCCGTGTCCGGGCTTTTCGCTCCTTCACACGGTCTCTGGCCTGCGCTTCCTCCAGTCGGTGTTTTGCCTGGAGCAGTTTCTTTTGTTCTTCTGTCAAAATTGGCGCTCCTTTCTGTCAATATTTCAAAGATTAGCAGTAGAATTCATAAAAAATGCAGCTACAATCACGATTCCGTTGAAATAACAGGGAAAGTGACAGTAGCTGCGGATGGTTTTGCTGTCAGTTTATGAAAAACTGGCAGCAAAACCAGATCAAATTGGCAGTCTCAAAGACTGTTGATGAAATCCATAGCAATATCCAGATCTTCATCGCTCATAGATTTCGGCTCGGATGGAGAAGAGGTCTGAATTGATCGCAGCAGTGCAGTCAATCCAGCGAGTCCAGTGCCCGAAGCCTGTATACCTTCCCGGATCGTATCAATTACCTTCTGAAGAAAGGCATCCTCTTTTTCTCTGGATTCCAAAAACGGATCATTGGCAAGCCTCTCCTGCCTGCCAAAGTAGTCGTTGATCGCTGCAACGACTGCACAGCTGTATGACTTGTATTTCTTCCGGTCCATGTTTTGCAAATGCTCCCATGCCTGCCGATCCTCCGGCCTGTTCAAGTTCAAGCGTATATTGGTGTTGATCGTTGTTCGCTCCATCATGAGCCGCCTTTCTGCCCAAGTTTGCCGGATGCCAAAAGCTCATACCCTTTGGCGGTGGCACAGATGTCTGTGTTGACCGTGACGCGGGCGGGATCATAGTCGGTGAAGTTTTCAATAAGACACCCTCCGCCGCCGACCACATAGAGTTTCATCAGCTCCGGGTTATACTCATGCTCACGCAGTCGGCGCATGATCCCGTTTGCGTACTCTTTTGCCGCTTCCCTGATTGTGTCCAGATATTGCTTGCCAATATCAGCCTCGCCATAGCGCAGCTGGTTAAGGTAGTTAGTTATATAGTTATATATAGGCCAGTGAAAGGAAAAGTCGCGGTGTAAAAATAGGCGCAAAAAGAGCACCTGCCAATTCTTCAGCAGGTGCCCTAAAAGCCCAGGTCTTTTCCGGACCAGGCTTCATAAGCCAGTCCGATCTTTTTGATGCGTTTCAATACGCCGCTGTGGTTCTGGTAGCCGAGTTTCTTTGCAATCTCATCCAGAGAGTATTCCCGCATCCGCAGCTCAAGAATCTGTCGATCCTTTTCGGAAAGCGTCTTTAGAAATTGCTCGACATTAACCTGGCTGAGAACGGTCCTTTCCGTTTGGACTCCCTCATCCGGTACATCCCAGGCTTCGCCATTGTGGTTCGCCTCATAGTCTTCCTGATAACCTTCCAGGGAAATCTGTGGATGTTGTGTCCGCATGTGGTACCAGCGCCGGTAAAAAGCCTTTTTCTGTTGGCTGTCCCGATAGTCGAAATCCTCGAAACAGCGATATTCCCGCCCGCAGGCTATGATCTCCTGCACATGGTTTTCACGCATGATGACCGGGACGGCCTTTGAAAGGACCGCTTGCATCGTAGCCAGGCTGGTATAGCCGAGGTGTACTGTGAACGCATAGCGAATATAATTCTGCAGCTTCGGGAGAACACCTAATTTCTCCAGACCATCAATCCACATTGGTGCTGCATGGGCATAGCGCCATTCAGGCGCATCCCCTGAAAAGATTTCCATCTGCGACTCTTTATACCCCATGTGCGGCCAGACCAGATAGGCATATACATCGATGATTGCCTCAAGGAACAGATCACTTTCTACAATGGCCAGCGCCCGCTCATCATACAGCAGGTCTTTTAAACAGCGCGGGATGCTGTTCAGCTCCGCACCGCAGCGGGAAAGGTATTCTCTGGGGATATGCATGTACGCTATGATGAACTCACCATTGCGTATTGTGCGGATCGTATTGTCTTTTCGCATAAATCGAAAACTCATAATCTCACCTCCTGTCTGTGAAAAATTGAAGTATCCATTTATATTATGTCGTTGGCAAGGTCAAAATGTTCCTTGAATTCTGAAAAATATTCAAAAAACTTTCTTGTGGCGCAGCTTTAGATCGTGTATCAGAAAAGTTGTTGCCCTGCGACTTATCATATGATATAATAATCTAGGTATGCAACAGGCTTTTATATGTGACTTTTTTGATTATGAAAAAAGATGAACTCGCACGGGCTGTATTGGCCGAAAAAGGCGGCATAGCAAAAACGGCCGACTTTGTCGCTGCCGGTGTTTCAAAGCCCGATCTCACAGAATTGAACAGGCTTGGCATCATAGAGAGGATACGCCACGGTTTTTACCAACTTCCGGGGGAAACCGAGATTTCTGAGGCGCAGTATCTTTCTGTCCTGCTCCCGGAGGCGATTGTGTCCGTGGAGTCGGCACTTTTCCATTATGGCTACAGCGATTTTGCGCCCAGGGTGTGGACACTTTCCGTGCCGCGTTCACTTTCACCGGCAAAGCTGAAATTTGACGTGGTGCCGGTCAAGCTGTTTTATGTCATGCAGGATATTTTTGCGCTTGGGAAAACCTCGGACGATTTTGACGGTACGGAACTATCCGTATATGACCGTGAGAGAACAATCTGTGATTGTTTTAAGTATCGTTCCAAGCTGGACAGCGAGACTTTTAATAAAGCTGTCAATGCGTATGTTGCCGATGACCATAAAAATCTGAGCAATCTGTCCCAGTACGCCAAAACGCTTCAGGTTTATAACAGGGTAATGAGTTTGATGGAGGTAATGCTCAATGGCTGAAATGGGAGCCTCGGTACTGGCAAGGCTGAAAAACAAGGCCTCAGAGACTGGCAGAAGCAATCAGCTATGCTTGCAGCTATTTTGCCAGGAAGAATTTTTGCGCCGCGTGGAGAAATCCAGATATGCGGAAAACCTTGTTTTGAAGGGCGGGCTGTTCCTCTATACACTCACGAACTTTGACAGCCGCGTTACGATGGATGTGGATTTTCTGATGAGGCAGATACCGAATACCCCGGAACAGCTTCGTTCTGTGCTGGAAGAAATAATCGCTGCCGAAACGGGCAACGACTTCATCACATTTGAAATCAAAAGTATCGCACCAATAGCCATTGCGAAAAAATATGCTGGCATCGGTGCCTCCCTCATTGGAAGGATCAAAAATACGCGCACTGCTTTCAGCATCGATTTTGGCGTTGGAGATGTGATCGTGCCGCATCAGGAGAAGCGTACACTTCCGGTACAGCTCAGTGGATTTGACGCGCCCACGGTCAATACCTATTCGTTGGAAACCACTGTGGCAGAAAAGCTGGATGCTATTTTGAGCCTCATGGAGTTTTCCAGCCGCATGAAAGATTATTATGACCTCTATTATCTGGCAAACAAGTTTGACTTTGATCCAGAATTGCTCGCAGAAGCTATGCGTAAGACCTTTGAAAACCGCGGACACCATTTCACGGTTGAACAATTCAATCAGGTAGTGACATTTGGCTCTGATGAGGCGATGCAGAAAAAGTGGAAAGCGTTTGTCAGAAAAATTGACACTCAGACGGATGATTTTGATGTTGTCCTGGGTACAATAAAGGATTTTCTGACTGCTCCATTTGCTGCGGCAGTTGGCAACATGGACACTACATGAAAACGGCGAAGAAGCGGCACTTCCTGCGAACGCTGGGCAGTACGGAGCTCAGCTTTCAAAGTGTCATGGATGCTATCGACACCTTCCTGCTGCCGGTATGGCATGCGTTGACTTGCAATGAACTCCTTATGCAACATTGGAGTGCAGCCGAATCGAAGTGGCTTAATTGATCAGAGAAGAGAGATAGAAGTATGATCACAAAATATCATGCCAAATACTATGCCAGTCTGCTTGTCGGGCAGGCAATTGGCGGAAATATTGACAGCTTGTCCCAATCGCTTTTGAATGCTGCTGTTGATATCAATCCGCATCAGATAGAGGCAGCACTTTTTGCTTTCAAATCTCCGTTATCCAAGGGTGTTATTTTCGCAGATGAAGTCGGTTTGGGAAAGACAATCGAGGCAGGTCTTGTCCTCTGCCAATATTGGGCAATCGGAAAACGGAAAATCATCATTATTTGTCCGGCATCTATCCGTAAACAGTGGGGATATGAGCTCACCGAGAAGTTTGCTGTGGAGAATGAAGTGCTGGATGCCCGGAACTATAATGATTACGAACGCCGAGGATTAGATCCCTTTGGTCAAAAGAAGGTCATCATTTGTTCCTATAATTTTGCTGCGCGAAAAAAAGATGAGATCAAGCGCAGAGGCTTTGACTTTGCAATCATCGACGAAGCACATAAGCTGCGAAATGTCTATAAGAAAAACGCGAAAACAGCGCAGGCGATCAAAGAAGCACTGTCAGATGTAAAAAAGCTGCTTTTGACAGCAACACCGTTCCAGAATTCTCTCATGGAATTGTTTGGCCTAACAAGTGTGATCGACGATAACATCTTCGGAGACGCCCGTTCATTCCGCGCGGAATATGTTTATGACGAAAATCTGACTGACTTGAAACAGCGCCTTCTGCCCTATTATAAGCGCACGCTGCGTCGGGATGTAAAAGAGTATATCAACTATACGAATCGTCTTCCCATCACGCAGCAATTTGACGCCACAGATCTTGAATCGAAGCTATATGATGATGTATCAGAATTTTTGCGCCGGGATGACGTGTATTCCGTTCCAAAGCGCCAGCGCATGCTGACGACAATGATTATCCGAAAGATTCTGGCATCTTCCACCTACGCATTGATTGGCACGCTTACCACAGTAAAAGCACGCCTGGAGCAGATGCTGAATAATGAAACCGTCAAGCAGCTTACTCTCACTGACTATTTCGATGCAGACGAAGTGGAACTGTATGAAGAAGAGGACGAAGATGAAGGTGGGGATCTGAACGATGATGATAAAATCGATCTCGATAAACTTCATGACGAGATCAAAACCATAGAAGGCTTCATTGAAACCGCCCTTCAAATCAAATATGACTCCAAATCTGAAGCGCTTTTGCAGGCTCTGGAACAGTCGTTTGCCATGCTCCCAAAGACAGGAGCACAGCGAAAGGCACTTATCTTTACAGAATCCACCAGAACGCAGAAATATCTAAAAGACTATCTGGATCAACATGGCTACGCCGGGAAAATTGTCATTTTTAATGGCACGAATAATGAGCCGGAATCCAATGCGATTTATGACACCTGGTACGCGAAAAACGCCTATAACGGCAAAGCAAGCGGTATAAAGTCCGCTGATAAGCGTGTAGCCCTTGTTGAACATTTCCGGGATCATGCAGAAATCATGATTGCCACAGAAGCTGCGGCAGAGGGCTTGAACCTGCAATTCTGCTCCCTGGTTGTAAATTACGATCTTCCCTGGAACCCGCAGCGGATTGAGCAGCGGATCGGGCGCTGCCATCGATATGGTCAAAAATGTGATGTAGTTGTCGTAAACTTTGTAAACAAGCGCAATTATGCGGATGTGCGTGTATACAATCTCCTTTTGGATAAATTTCACCTGTTCGATGATGTGTTCGGCGCTTCTGATGATGTGCTGGGTCAGGCAGACGCCATTGACTTTGAACGGCGTATTTGGGAAATCTATCAGGAGTGCCGTACCGAGGAGGAAATCAATGCGGCATTCGAGAAACTGCAGCACGATCTCCAGGATCAGATCAACGAAAAAATGCGGGATGTACGGGAACAGGTTCTGGAGAACTTTGATATCGGCGTTCAGGAGCGTTTGAAGCTCGCAAAGAGTGAAACCGGGGCATTTCTGAATCGTTATGAGCATGTCTTTTGGGAACTGACAAAGTACATTCTCTGTAGAGATGCTGAATTTGATGATGAACACCATGCTTTCCATCTCCGGCATCCCATTGCCGGATGCAATGTCGGGAAATATGAACTTCTCTCCTGCGTCACGGACGGCATCCCTTATCGCCTGTCTCATCCATTGTCGCAGTATGTTCTTCAGACCGCCCTGGCATTGCAGACAGAAGATGGTGCAGTCACATTTCGTGAAAACGATCTAGCGCTGAAGGTAATGCTGCCCGATTATTTAAAAAAGCAATCCGGTTATCTTGTTTTATCCCGGTTGGCTGTATCTGCATTTGATGATGAGCAGTATTGTCTTTTCACTGCTTTCACAAAGGACGGTCGCTTCCTTTCGCAGGAGGATTGCGAAAAGCTGTTTCTCTGCGGCGGAAGTGAAACCTTGTTTACCGGAATCTCCGACGATATCCGTCGAAAGCTCGGCATCAATTCCAATCAGCACACCAAGAGCAAGCTGCAGGAGATCGACAGTCGGAATCTGGGATACTTCCGCGAAGAAGAGGAACGTATCTTCCGCTGGGAAAAGGATCTCATTGAGAGCATTGAAAAGGAGCTGGACGTGGTAAAGCGCTCGATCCGTGAGCATGAACGACTTTCCCGCAGCGCCGCCAACATGGAAGAAAAGCTGGCCATCACAAAAAAAATCGAAGAGCTAGAGCGGCAGAAACGTAAAAAACGCAATGAGCTGGCCGACCGGGAAGATGAAGTCAGCGCCCAGCGGCGGAGGATGATCGATGAACTTGACCGACGAATGGTGCAGCGAACATCGACAGATAATATTTTCATAATTGAATGGAGCGTTAGATAGAATCGTCACCTCAGGTGGGACTGCAGCTGCAGCCCCACCTTTTTGAAATGTCGTACTTTTATCTTGCATTTGTCGCGTTTAGTATGTTAGTATGTAAACATACATACTAAACGCAGAAGGAGGCGGTGATATGCCTGAGGAGGCGGTTGAGTTTGGCGCAATGCTTCGCCGGCTGATTAAAGAAGCGGGAATGACGCAGGAAGTGTTTTACAAGCAAATCAACATAAAAAAGCCATACTTTTATGACATTCTCAAGGGCAGTCCACCGCCGCCGGAATTGCAGATAAAATGTATGGATGTTTTGGATGCAGATTTGGATGCACGGCGAAGATTCTACGATCTTTCGGCCTTGTTGCGAAATGAAGTGCCGGCAGACGTAAGCATGGCAATCAATAAAGATCCGGGTCTTATTAAACAGATTAGGGCCTTGATGGATTCATCTTCCAAAAAAGGAGAACAAAAATGAGCGAAAAACTGCAGAGATTTACCGATCTGATGAAGCAGATCTTTGAACTGGACAAGTCCGACCTGGATTTTGGTATTTACCGGATCATGAACATCCGCAAAGCTGAGATTGAGAAATTCCTTACAGAAGGCCTGCCGAAAAAGGTACGGGATACCCTTGTCCCGTTTGCGCAGGGAAACAGCGAAGAAATCAAGGACCGCATGTCGCAGATTGAGCAGATGCTGGGCGATCTGTCCTTGATTCCGGACGCGGTACCCATGAAAGCAGAATATCTGAAGCTTCAAAAGCAGCTTGCCGAGGGCACAGATCTCGCCGCGTTGGAAACTGATGTCTATTCTGCTCTGTATTCCTTCTTCAGCCGGTATTATGAGGAGGGAGACTTCATCTCCAAACGCCGGTATAAGGAAGGTGTCTATGCCATTCCCTATGAGGGCGAGGAAGTCAAGCTCTATTGGGCCAACCAGGATCAGTATTACATCAAGACCAGCGAGAATTTTAAGGATTACACGTTCCTCGTTGGAGACTATACGGTTCATTTCCGCCTGGTAGACGCCACAACGGAGCAGAACAACAACAAGGAACAGGCGGACAGCAAGCGCACCTTCATGCTCTTTACAGAGGATGAGGAAAACTATCCCGGCATCCGGACCTTTGAATACAACGATGATACGAAAGAGTTTATTATCCGGTTCATTTTTGATATTCCGGAAGATAAGAAGAAAAAATATCTGGAAGCAAACTATGATGCAATCCGCAGCTATATTTTCAATCAGAATCTTCCCATGTGGCAGGATCTGCTGGCACCGATCCCCACCGGCAAGGGCAGCGAGACTACCGATCTGCTGAGAAAACACCTGACCGGCTATGTAGCCAAGAACACCTTTGATTATTTCATTCACAAAGATCTGCGAGGTTTTCTGAATCGGGAGCTGGATTTCTATATCAAGAATGAGATTATGCACCTGGATGATCTCGACACCGGCAATGAGGCCCGCGTGGAGACTTATCTTGCCAAGGTGAAGGCCGTCAAGCGCGTCGGCAAGATCATCATTGATTTCCTCGCCCAGATCGAAGATTTCCAGAAGAAGCTCTGACTGAAAAAGAAATTTGTCGTGGAGACCAACTGGTGCATGACGCTGGACAAGGTGGACGAATCCTTCTGGCCGGAGATCATAGGGAATGCCGCCCAGATTGCTGAGTGGATCGCCATGTATGCCATCGACGAAGCCGAAGGCTGGACGAATCCGCCTAGTCTGGATTTCCTGCGTCAGAACAAAAATCTGCTCATTGATACGAGGCACTTTACCGAAAATTTTAAGCAGAGACTGGTGGCAAGTGTTGATAAGCTGGATGAGCAAACGGATGGGCTTATAGTGCGAAGTGAAAATGCTCAAGTATTGAATTTGTTTAAGCAACGCTACTGGGGTCTTATGGATGCCATTTATATTGATCCGCCATATAATGCAACGTCATCGGAAATCATGTATAAAAATTCATACAAGCATTCTTCTTGGTTAAGCTTAATTTATACTCGACTTGAATTTGCGCGCATTCTCATGAAAAAGGATTCTCTGATAACCATCGCTATTGATGATTATGAGATGCCCAAGTTGTGGGAGTTGCTGAATCAATTATATGGGTACGAGAATCATTTGGGAACGATCAGTATTCGTAGTAACCCAAAGGGCCGAATGACTGCCCGGAAAATTTCTGCCGTGCATGAATATACATTAGTATTTGGAAACTCCGATTCATCTGTCGTAAAAAAGCTGCCTGTCAATCCAGAAGAAAAAACACATAATTATCAGCAGGACGAAAATGGCACTTGGTATTTACCAAATAACTTGCGTAAGCAGGGTGTTGATAGTGAAGCTGAAAGAAGCGACGGTTCTCTTGCAGATAGATATTTTCCTATCTATTATGATCCAACGACAGGGAAGGTAAGTTCACAGGAAGTACTGCCAATCAAGATACTGCCGATCGACGATTCCGGCCACAAGAGAATATGGCGTAGAGGCTTTGACGCTATTGACCCAATGTATAAAAGCGGTGATTTATGGGTGAAACAGATTAGGGGTGAATATCAAGTTTATTATAAATTCTATGGCGGATTAGATGGAAAAATGGTACAGAGTATTTGGACGGATGCAGAATGCTCAGCAAGTGATTATGGAACCAAAATTCTTGATAATATTCTTGGCAAAAGAGAGTTATTCTCTTACCCCAAGGCGCCATATGCTGTTTCACAAAATGTTCTTGCAATGACCAATTCCAAAACAGCAAGTGTTATGGACTTTTTTGCTGGCTCCGGCACAACAGGTCATGCTATTATAAATCTAAATCGAGAAGACCACGGTCAGCGTAAATATATTCTTGTCGAAATGGGCGAGTATTTTGACACGGTAACCAAGCCGCGCATGCAAAAAGTTGTTTATTCTGCCGATTGGAAAGACGGGAAACCACAAAATCGCAATACCGGTGTCTCTCAGATTATCAAGTACATGCGTCTTGAAAGCTATGAGGACGCATTGTCCAATATTGAATTAAAAGACGATTCCAAGATGTTCAGCCTATTTGGAGAAGAATACCTCATCCAATATATGCTGGACCTGGACAGCCGGGACAGTCTGCTGAATGTGGCGGCCTTCACCGATCCCTTTGCCTACAAGATGAAGATCACCGAGAAGAACGAGTGTAAAGAACGCCCGGTCGATTTGGTTGAAACCTTCAATTATCTCATAGGCCTGACAGTGGCACATCAGGGCGCTGTGGCGTATTTCTCGGCATTCCCTGCGTCCGAGCCTACCTACGAAGGGGCTGTGGAGCTTCGGAAGGATCTCGGCGGGCAGTACGCTTTCCGCCAAATTGAGGGTACGCTCCACGACGGCCGTCGCGCGCTGGTGATCTGGCGCACCGTGTCGGATAACGCGCTGGAAAGTAACGCTGCCTTGGACGCCTACTTCACCAAGTACCGCATCAATCCTGCCGACCGGGAGTATGACGTGATCTATGTCAACGGCGACAACAATCTGGAAAACCTCCGCACCGCCAACGAGACCTGGAAGGTCCAAATGACCGAAATCGAATTCAAGAAGAGAATGTTCGAGGAGGCACAACGATGAATCAATATGTTTCGCTTATTTGCTCCATTGCTTCTGCTCTTGCCGCTATTGCAGCTGTAATCGTAGCTATTATTGTTGGTGCGAAGCAGACAAGGCAGGAAAAGAAAGCCCTTGATATAAGCTTATTTGAGAAAAGGTATGACATCTACTGCGTTTTTTTGCGTATTTTTCAATTTGCCCAATATGTTCAAAAAGATAACGACTATACGCTTTCTCCTCACAAGCAATCGAACAGCTTATATATTGCAGATCAGATTATAAAAGAATATAAGCTAATGGAAAGGGGCTCCTTTGGATATGATATAATCAGATTGCAAGAAACAATATCCAATTCAGGTGGGGCTGAGGAGCTTAGAGCGCTGAACGAAGAGTCTGATTTAAAAGAGGCAGCCAAAGAGAAACTATTAACATTAAAACAGTCACTTATTACAAAAGCAAAAATTGCTGAATTCTGCTTTGATAAGACTATATCGGATAATATGAACAATTATATTGACAATCTTTTTGAATATGCGCTCTTATTTGACAGCAAAGATCCGAGAATATTTGAACAGTTAATTGCGACAATTAAAGAAATTGAGAAGGAGCAAACAGCTTCAAGGATGCATGACATGGTGAACTTAGTCAAATAAGAATTGTAGGTGTTATAATGCCACGAAGACAAACTACTCCGACGCTTTCCTTCGACGATCAGTTGATTCTGTTTCACTACTTTCTGCGTGAATTGGGAATTGAATCTCTGGCAGCACTTGGCCGGAAACTGAACACCACAGATTTTGAGGGTGTAAACGAAAGCGGAAATACATATTTCTATGAATATATTGCCCTCATTGGCAGCAAAAATGGTGCAAACGTGGGCAAAGATCAACTGCGCCTATATGACGAAAACATCTGCCGCCTTACCCGCCAGATCAGCGAAAAGCGCGGCACAGTCCGATGGAAGTATTTTCAGTACATTTCCCTGCTCTTTACAGAAATGTATCTGGATCGCTACTTCACTGATAAAGATGCCTTTTGCAAAAGCCTGAATGATTATCTTTCCGCCAAGAAGACGGAAACGCTTGGCATGCTCACCTTTGCTCCATATACGCCGGAGAAGATGAACAAACTGGCATTCATGTGTGCCACCGGCAGCGGCAAGACGCTGATTATGCATGCAAATATCCTACAGTTTCTGCATTATTTCAAGCGAGCCCGCCGCCTTAACAGCCGTCTCTCCATCAACAAAATCATTGTCCTGGCCCCCAACGAGGGGATGAGTCGGCAGCATCTGGATGAGCTCGCACTGTCGTCCATTTCTGCCGCTATGTTCGAGAAGGACCGCGGCATCGTAACACAGCGGGAAGATGTCATTGTTATTGACATGAACAAGCTCAAGGAAGAGGGCAAAGTAAAAACTGTTTCTGTTGACAGCTTTGAGCAGAACAATCTGGTGCTCGTGGACGAAGGACATCGGGGCCTTTCCGGAAACGTTTGGTACGATTACCGCAATCGCCTTTCACAGGATGGCTTTTCCTTTGAGTACTCTGCCACGTTCAAGCAGGCGCTGAATGCCAACGCCACAGGAAATACCGCCAAGGCGAAAGAAGAACGCGCCTTGATGGAAGAATACGGGAAATCCATCATTATGGATTACTCCTACAAGTATTTCTATGGTGACGGTTATGGCAAGGACTACAGAATCTATAATCTGAGAGGAAGCATTGACGAGGAGCAGCGTCATCTGTATTTGACAGGCTGTCTGTTGTCCTTCTATCAGCAGATGAAACTGTACAACACAGCTGGCAACACGCTTTCAGAATTTCAGATTGAGCAGCCGCTGCTGGTCTTTGTCGGGAATCGCGTCACTGCATCCACATCCAAGGAAGAGTTGACCGACGTGGAGGAAGTGCTCGACTTTATCGACAAGTTCGTCCGCAACCGGGCAACATCCATCAGGCGCATTGATGCTGTGCTCAATGATGATACCGGCCTGATTGATGGCAGAGGAAACGAGCTGTTCTATGGGGATTTCTATGCTCTGCAGCATATTTATGGCATAACGCCTGATCCGGCTGTTATTTTTGCAGATATTCTGCGCATCGTATTTAATTCTGATACCGGTGCAGAAGAACCTCGGCTCCATCTGGAAAACATCAAACAGGTATCCGGTGAGATTGGACTGAAGGTTGGGGAATATGGCGAGTACTTCGGCGTGATCAGCATAGGGGATACAGCCGGACTCATCAAGAATTGTGAGAAGAAGGGAATTGTCTCCAAGTCGGAGGAGTTTATTTCAGAATCTCTGTTCCGCGCGATTAACGATCGAAATTCCCGCATAAAAGTTTTGATCGGCTCCCGTAAATTTACTGAGGGCTGGAACAGTTGGCGCGTTTCCACTATGGGACTTATCAATTTTGCAAAGGGTGAAGGTTCACAGGCAATCCAGCTCTTTGGACGCGGTGTGCGACTGAAAGGGTATCACGGCTGCTTGAAGCGGTCCCGTAAGCTGGATGATCACAGTGTTACTCCGCCGCGGGATATTGAAGTTCTTGAAACACTTACGATTTTCGGTATTAAAGCGCAGTATATGGAAGATTTCAAGAAATATCTTGAGTTGGAGGGCGCGCCGACCAACGATAATATCTTAGAATACAGGCTACCGGTAATCAGCCGGTATGAAGATGTCAAAGATAAGCGGCTTCATGTGATCAAAGTAAAAGATGGGGCTAATTTCAAGAAGCAAGCGAAACGACTGATTTTAGATGTACCTGACGACGGCTTCCTTCGCTATCTGCTGCGAAGCAAAACCGTGATCGACTGCCGGAGCAAAATACAGACGATTGATTCTACTTCCAGTATGAAAATTATCTCTTCTCCGGAAGAGCATACCCTTCCCGCAGATATACTGGAATATCTGGATTACGAACGGATTTTTGAAGAGCTCGAACAGTATAAAAACGAAAAATACTATTTCAACATCAGTATTGTGAAGAAGAAGCTGCTCGATATTCTTCGCGTGGATGGCTGGTATTCTCTCCTGATTCCGAAAAACTATCTGGAGATCAACTCCATACCCAAGCTTGATGCTGCAGCAGACTATGCAATCATGGCCCTGAAGTCCTACATGGACAAGTTCTTCAAGTACGAAAAGGAGCGCTGGGAAGCTCCGAGACTGGAGTATGCAGTACTCGATGCCTCGGACAACAATTTCGTTGATGAATATACGATTACCTATACACAGCAAAGCGATCTTGACCGGACTGGAGATGAGTTGGAGAGCTTTATTTCAGATATCAGCGCTATTCTCAGCAAAAACAATGGCCTGGATGAATACGAAAAGGACGCTTTCCATGGACGCCTGGTATTCTTTGACTTCCGTTCCCATCTGTATGCCCCGCTGGTCTGCCTGCAGAAAAGCAATCTCAAGATTCAGGTTTCCCCTGTCAGCCTCAACGAGGATGAAAAGAAATTCGTTGATCTGTTAAACAAATACGTTGATCGACACAGTGACACACTGGAAGACAAGTCTTTGTATCTGCTTCGGAACAAGAGCAAGGTCGGCATGGGCTTTTTTGAAGCCGGCAATTTCTATCCGGACTACATTCTTTGGATTGACAGCGACGAAAAGCAATATATCTCTTTCATCGATCCGAAAGGTTTGATGCACATCCGCCCGGATGATCCGAAGATCCAATTCTATAAAACGATCAAGGAACTGGAGGCACGGCTTGCACCGACTGCAGGAGATAAAGCAATTGTACTGAACTCGTTTATCATGAGCGGTACATCCTCTGCAGATCTCCGGCAATGGTGGAGCACACCGGAGGTAGACGCAAATAAAGCATATCGTGAAGGGCGAAACGTGTATACACTGGATGATCCCGATTGCGTGGAACTTATGATTGAAAAAATTCTGTATGATTAGCAAACCGCAAACAACAGATAAATAAGATCGTATTACATATTGCTGCTCACTAATTGTATACTTGTGCATAGAAACTAAATCATTACAAGTGTTCTGGGGCTGCTTTTCGTATCGTATGGAGGAAGAATTGAATAAGAGTGAAATACAAAACCAATTTTTAGATCTCATAACTCGCGGACTGCAAATACAACTGCAAAAGGATGCACTCCTACACGACGCATATTACGCTTCTTGGCTCACACAACTTTCTTCTTTTTGCGAGCTTTATCTGAAAGATCATCCTCTCTATGGAAGTTTACATCGTGCAATCAGCGAAAAAGAGTTTTCATCTCTATTGCCTTTATTTGACGCTATAAGATTCGACAAAGAGTATTGGAACCGACCGTCTTATCCGCAAGTGATAGTTAATCCGGAAAGGCTCAGTTTTCCTGTACCTATTCAGACTGGTAATGCCAGTGTTAATTCACCTGTGAGTACGCAAACAATACATGCAGAGGAAATACTTAAGGTTTTGCTCCCAGAAGAGATTTCTCCCATCTCGGCCTCTTCCATACGAAAGAATCAGACAACACAAACTGAGGAGGACGAACCAATAAAGGGGCAGAAGAAAGAAAAAATACTTCGCACTGCATTCTCGACATATACAATAAAAAACCAAATCGGGGAAGGCGGGAATGGAAGAGTTTTTTCTGCTGTTGATAGTGATAATCGTGAATATGCAATTAAGTTTATGCCGGCCAACATCTCTACCGCCAAGCTAAAACGGTTAAAAAATGAAGTTTCCTTTTGCGAGCACGCAGATCACCATAATATAATTAAGGTGATAGATCATGGTTATACAGAGTTTAACGGCACTGAATGTACATATTATATAATGCCGCTTTATCAGGAAACTCTACGTTCAAAAATGAAACAAGTACTTTCTCCTCATGACGCCATTGCAATTTTGTATGGTATATTGGATGGGCTTGATTATGCCCATAAGGAAGGAGTAATACATAGGGATATAAAACCAGAAAACATACTGTTTGAAGCAGGAAGTGTTGTTCCTGTAATATGTGATTTTGGCATTGCGCATTTTTCAGAGGAAAATCTTGCCACTCTAATTGAGACACGACAGAATGATAAACTTGCAAATTTTCAGTATGCTGCACCAGAGCAGAGAAATCGTACAGGAATAATCTGTCCCGCTACAGATTTATATGCAGTAGGTCTGATGTTAAACGAAATGTTCACAGGCCAGATTCCACAAGCATCTGGCTATCCGACTATTGCTGAAGCAAATCCCCATTATGGGTTTCTAGATGATCTTTTTCACATGCTATTTTGTCATAATCCAGAGGATCGTTTACAATCAGCTCATGACGTTATTATACACTTGGATACGCTTATGCTACAAAATTCTCCGTCCAGTGAACTAGACTGTATTAAGAAGGCTTCTTCTGCATATGAAGAGAAAAATCTGACTGTTGAGAATGTCACCTGTATAGATGATTATCTTCATTTTGAATTGAGTGAACCTGCCTCAATAGAGTGGTTTGACGCATTTGGCAATTCCAATTCTCTACGAAACTCTGTACCTGGATATAAGAAAGATCGTGTTATTCTTTATTACGATGGAGCTCTAGCCATGAAATTACGAGGGGGCGAAACAGCTGAGATGCTTCAATTGCTTATTGATGATTTGAAAGAATGGGTTTCATCTGCAAATGACTTGTACAATGAAGATCAAAAGAAACTTCCAACATTGAAACGCGAGCAAGAAGAGAAGGCACAAGCCGAGGAATTAAAAATTAAGCAGGAAACAGATCGGATCAATTCTCTTCTTTCCACGCTTTGATTCGCTTATTATAAGCTACACATACATATAAACATAAAGAAATGGTTTCACAATATAAGGCGCTCTATATACCTGACCAGGTCTTCTTATCCCCTTAGTTGATATTATAAAAAGGCCAGGGGCAGCGACAATGCCGCCATCCCTGGCCCCGAATAAGATTCAGATTTCCTTCATTTTGCCGTCGGTCAGTACATCCATCATAACCTTTGCACCGAGTTTGAATGCGTAGCAGAAGGTTTCGCAATCGGTCAGCACGTTGACCTCGCGCTGGGCGGTCATGTAATCCTCAAACTGCTCCTTTTGCTTTTCCGTTAGAGTGCCGATGAGCGCATCCCCGGCTTTGACGACTTCGTTCAGCGCTCTGGAATATTGGCTATCCTTCTTAAAACCGCGCTCACTGGGGTGAATGTCGCCCATATAGAGATCTTCCAGCACTTGCATCTCAACCCCTCCTTCAGCAGTAAATGAACTCGTCCGATACGATCTCTTCCGCACGATTTCTGATGCTGTTCATGCGCCGAACCCACTCCAGCGGATTCTCTGCTTTGAGCTGTTCCGTGACGCCCTCGGCTCTGGCTATTTGCGCAATCAGGGCGTCAAGCTGGCCACTGGCTTGAGCATCAATCTCACGCAAATAATCGTACAGCCTGCCGGTGGTAAGGAGATTGGTATAGGTCACGCGCCGGTTTTGTTTCAGCCAGCGCAGGTGCCGCTGACCCCAGATTCCGACAACTGGCTTCTCGTCATCTTCCCCGGCGATCACATAGTAATCGCCCTGCATCTCATATTGCAAATCTGTTCTTACGTCTGTCTTGTGTTGGTTCATAGCACACTCCTTATCCCGCCATTTTCATGATGATCTCATCGACTGCGTCGGTGTATCTGCCCTGGGCGATCAGTTTGCTGCGCATTTTGTTCAGTGCCAACAGCATTACCCGCCATTCAGTATTGGTCAGATACAGATACCTTCCTGCTCAATCGCTTTCAGCTCAGCCGTATGAACGGTTGGATCAACGACTTTGGCGAGGTCTTTGTCGTATTTCCCCGCAAGGAAATGGCAAAGGAACTGCGTGTGGGTGAGAAGCGTGTGACAGCGGCTTTCAAGGAGCTTTCCGAACACGGTCTGATCTGGGAGAAGCGCTGCGGCCTGTGCGTGGCCAATCAGATCTATCTCGCATTGGTGCAGCCGATGGATGATCCCGAGTATGAGTGCGCTCCCTTTATGAACAGCGGAAACGGCGGCGGTTCAGGAACCGCGGAACCGGCGCTTCCGGAACCGTCAAATCCGCGGTTCAGGAACGGTCAGAACGACGGACCCGGATCGGTCTTTCTGACGTTTCCGGACCCGCCGACTGCGCCGTCCAGTAAGAAAGAATTTAATAATACATACCGGAGTCAGAAAGAAGTCAGTCAGTCTATCCCGCACGCGAGGGATGACGGACTGACAGACGCTGACGAACAAGAGCTCACGGAAATACTGGATTCCTGTGAGCTCGATCTATTCCCGGACGATACAGCCAGGGTATTTGAGGATGCGGTGGAGAGGCTTTTTTATTCGGAGAGCCTTCGAGTCGGCAAAGCCATTCTGCCGCAAAACCGTGTCCGCTCCCGGCTGCATCGGCTGAATGAAATGATTTTGCGAGACGTGGAGCAAAAGATGGCGGGGAACACCGAGCGGCCGATTCGCAACACGACGGCCTATCTCATGTCGCTGATCTTCAATTCCATCTCGGAGAGTGAGAGCGATCTTCTGGTCGATCCCTATCTGAACACCCTCCGCGCCTCGCCGTAAGGAGGAATTCAATGCTTTTGACAATGAAACAGCGATACGTCGTTGACGCAGTAAACAAGCTCGGCTGCCTGCGCCGGGATCAGCTCTATATCCTGACGCGCGATCACTTCAAAACCGAGGACTATACGCTTTCGGAAAGTCAGATGGATGAGCTTATGCGTCAGCTTCCGTTCCTGGCTAATGAGATTCGTGTGGAAAACGGCGTCGTACGCCTCAGCTCCTCTGCACCGGAACCGCTTCGTTTACAGGCGATCGACGTGATGCTGGAGCTCTCCAACGGATACCCGATCCGCTTCGCGTCCGTCCATGACGAAGATCTTCTGCTGCGCTTCTCCCTCGGATGTGACCCGCCCCGACAGTATGCCGTGGCGGCGTACTCCGAAACGGCGGCTGCGCTGCAAACAGGAAAGAACATCGTATGGATCGCAAGTGAGCGATTAAAGCCTGAGCTTCTGTCTCTGGGACGGCAGCAGTTTTACGCACAGCGTCAGGAGGACGGTTCACACCGTTTCTTCGGCGCAAATAAATAACAGATTGGAGGAATCATATGCCAAGAAAAAAAGCAATTCCCGAGGAACCTGAAGAACTCACCCCGGAAAAAATCTCAGAAGAACCCATGGTTGAGAACAGCCAACCCGTGCAGATGAGCAACCCGACCGGGGATGCGCTCCGCCAGTTTTTCTCATTGGATTTCCGTGAGCTTGACCGCGAGCTGACAGAGGAGGAGCGTGATGAGTGGAACTCCATCTACGCCTCCTATCGCGGCCGCAGCGCCCTGTCCGGCAAGATCGTCGGCGTGGATCACTTTGTCAACAACTACGGCAACGACAATGTGCAAGAGATGTTCTGCGCTACCGTAATTCCATATCGCGTGCGAATCATCATTCCGGCCTCGGAGATGTGGATGGACGATTTCATCGTCCCGGACTTCGCATTTCGCGGCATGGTGGGAGCAAAGATCGAGTTTGTGATCACCCGCGTTGAGAGGGAGGCGGGCTTCGCCATTGCTTCCCGACGTGAGGCCATGCGCAACCGCAGATACTACTTCTCACGCCATCAGGAGCTCTCGGCGGAGGGAGCCAGAACCAAATGTCAGGTACTCTCGGTAGGGCCTCGCCGCTGCATCGTGGAGTGCCACGGGCACGATTTGAATATCACCCAGCGAGACCTGAGTTATGCAGCCATCGCTGATTTGCGTACCTTCTTCCATCCCGGTACGGAGCTCAGCTGCGTTGTGAAGAGCTACGATGCGGAGAAAGGCAGACTGCGCATTTCGGTTAAGGAGGCCAAGCCCAATCCCTATGACGGCGCTAACATCCGCCACCCCACCGGCAGCAGACGACAGGCGGTGATCTCCGGCAAATACGCGGGCGGCGTCTTCTGCAATCTTCCGGATGGAACGGTTTGCATGTGCAATTACTCATATCAATATGAGGACTCGGATTTCAAGATCGGGGACATCGTCATCCTGCGCGTGCAGCGATTTGACGATGAGAAGAAACAGATGTACGGGAAGATCCTTTCCAAGTGGTAAATCCACATAATATATTTGAGATTGTGAGGTGTAAAAATATAATGAGAAAGAAACTGTTTATAATCGTTTGTCTTATACTGGCGTTAATGCTTACCGGCTGCGGTCGAAAGCAGAAAGCCGATGATAAAAGCAAGGCTGTTTCTATCGAGACTCCTGCACCAACGGCAACTGTACCGCCGACTCCCGTCCCTACACCGACCCCGACGCCCACACCCACTGCTACTCCAGTTGCAACGCCTACGCCTGTTCAGATCCCTCTGCCGAAAATCTTGAAGGAACCGGAGGATGCGACGGTGACGGTAAACGGCAGTTGTACATTCACAGCGCAATGCGATCATGCTGATCTGGCTGAATGGCACTTCGTAAGCCTGGACGGTTCCTTGGACGTGGGCTATCTGGCAGTGCAAAACCAGTTCCCGGCGTTGAAGATTATCGGCGGCAACACCAACGAGCTGACGCTGAATGGAGTCCCGGAAATGTTCAACGGTGTCAAAGTCTACTGCAAATTCAGCAACAGCACGGGGTCTGTCAATACCGCGTTTGCGCTCATCACAGTCAAATCCGCTGCGCCGATTGCACTGCACCACGGTTTTGTCGGCAGTTGGGTGGATGAGGCTACCGGGCTCTGGATCGACATCTCATACAAAACGGAGGGCAGCGTGGATGTGAACGTCTGCTGGTCGAACTCTCCATGGCAGCGCTCCCACTGGCAGATGATGGCCTATGTTTACAAGGATGGTATCATGGTTTATGACAGTTGCCATTTCTGGATCGAGACCGGAATCGACGGGGCCGACTATGCGATCTCAGCCGAAAGCTATGACGGAACCGGCAGTTTCTATATAGAGGACGGCAAGCTGCACTGGTATAATGATATAATCGGGCAGCTCACGGTGCTTGTCCCAGCCTAATACTTTGCCGGGGCCTTCAACAGAATATCATTTGTAAAGATCAACGGCCGGAGGTGCAACTGCCTCCGGCCGTTGATCTTTATATAAGCAGCCGTAGCTGAACGTTCTTTTTACCCTCCTTATCGTGGTATGATTATATATCATATGAAGTAGGAGGAATCAAAATGCACATCAATGATTATTTGCCAGAATACCTTTCTTATTGCGAGACGCAAAAGCGTCTAGATTCAAAAACAATAAAAGCATATCGAATCGATTTGACCCAGTTTTGCCGGCATTGCGAGAAAAACAGCAACAGAGAGATCAGCAGAGACAGTATTGAAGCCTATATCGCCTTTTTAAACAGTATGTATAAGCCAAGGAGCGTTAAGCGCAAAATAGCTTCCGTAAAATGCTTCTTGCACTATTTGGCGGAGTGCGGCCATCTTGACAACAATCCGTTTCGAGACATGAGGATTTGTCTGCCCAAAGGTCTGTCATTACCGCGCGTGATACCAATGACTACAATTCGAGCAATGCTCTTAACGGCACGAAATCAGACCGAGTCTCCCGGAACATCATATTCCCATTTTTCCGCCTTGCGTAATGAAGCTCTGCTGGAAATGCTGTTTGCCACAGGCATGAGGGTTTCCGAAATCTGTGAACTTCGGGCAGAAGATATAGATCTCGTCGAAGGATTGGTCTTCGTTCACGGAAAAGGAAACCGCGAAAGGATTATCGAGATTGAGAATCAGGAAGTTCTGAGTATACTAAATCGCTACAGCCAAAACCGACCGATCAACACGGAATACTTTTTTCTGAATAACCGCGGTGCGCCAATGTCTACACAGTCTGCAAGGATCATTGTCAGACATGCCGCCGAGTCTGTCAACTCGGCAAAACGTATTACGCCGCACATGTTTCGTCACTCGTTTGCCACATTGCTGCTTGAGGAGAATGTTGATATTCGCTACATTCAACAACTCCTTGGGCATAGCTCCATTATGACCACACAGATCTATACCTATGTCTCGTCTGGGAAGAGGCGGTCGATCCTTGCGGCAAAGCATCCTCGGAATAAGATATGTGTAGACGCGGAATCGAGCTGCGCTCAGAGTTCCCCCGACTCGGATACTGCCGATACCTCGTCCACCCAACATGCGGCATATCCGACATAACATCCTCGCTCAGGCATGACCAGAACGCCGATATGGGCGCCGCGCCGCCGTACGAGCAGGCAAAGCCATATATCCTTTCGTGAACAGCGAGGGGCAGAATCTTCGATAAACTGCCGATCTGCCAACATGTCCGTAATAAAATTCTCATAATCAACAGAATCTAAGATGATCGTCTTCACAACTCTATACGCTTCTGATCTCTTCGGGATGCCGGGTGCTATCAAATCTTCAAATACGCGCGGACGTTTTACAAAGCTTGCCTTTTTGATTTCCTTCATGTTAGCCTCCACATAAAAACAGAAGAGAACTAACAGAAATTCTTGACAAGCAAGCAAATGTGTGGTAATTTATAGATTGAAAATAATTATTTTTTTAAATGATAAAAATATTTTTGTTTACTTGCTGATCAAATAATTCTGTATTTCTTTATAATACCATAATCTCCCGCTTTTGGCAGTTTTTGTGAATCAAAAAGCAAATATTTAAAAACAATTGTTTTAACGATCACCTTGTGATATAATAATAAAACTCTAAATGAAGTTTGTGGTTCACATGTGCCTGATCGGAGGAAACAATGAGACTTACCAAAAGCGAAATGGAGATTATGAACGTGCTTTGGAGAGCGGGACGTCCCCTCACGCGCGGCGATATTCTGGAACTGTCCACGGACAAGACCTGGCAGGACAATTCTATCCATATTCTGCTCAACGGGATGTTGAAGAAGAACGCAATCAAGCCCGTCGGCTTTGCCAGGAGCGGCAAGGTCTGGGCGCGCGAATATGAGCCCAATGTCACGGTCGCGGAGTATTACGCCGAAAATCTCTTTGCGCAGACCAGCGGGAAGGAATATCCCCTGCTCTTCTCCGCCATGATCAACAGCGACGAAGTGACGCCCGAGCTATTAGACGAACTGGATAAGCTGCTCCAGAAGCGCAGGCAGGAGCTGGAGTGATTGACCG
>Ga0247608_10001912_pt1 | contig 27503 bp, 26 predicted proteins | sample 176DNAGHGlowgp2_FD_193490 | JGI IMG/M metagenome (GOLD analysis project Ga0247608, IMG submission 193490) | Sheep rumen microbial communities from Palmerston North, Manawatu-Wanganui, New Zealand - 1766 DNA GHGlow gp2 | ecosystem: Host-associated > Mammals > Digestive system > Stomach > Rumen ... | reverse complement strand
TAAATCAGAAGTACGACTATTCTTGCTGTCCGCAGAAACGGGCAGGTTGCTATGGCTGGCGATGGCCAGTGTACTTTGGGCGAGACTGTTTGTAAGGGAAACTCTCGTAAGGTTCGAAAAATTTATGACGGAAAGATTCTCACCGGCTTTGCGGGCTCTGTGGCAGACGCTTTTACTCTGCTGGACCGCTTTGAAGCTAAGGTGAAGGAATATAACGGCGACATCATGCGCTCTGCTGTTGAGCTTGCCAAGGCCTGGCGTACAGACCGCACTCTGCAGAAGCTCGAGGCCATGCTCCTTGTTGCCGATAAAAAGCAGATTCTTTTGATCAGCGGCGACGGTAATGTTATTGAGCCTGAGCACGACGCGATTGCAATTGGCAGCGGCGGTAACTACGCTTATTCTGCGGCCCTCGCTTATCTTGATTCTTCGGATTTGAGCGCTAAGGAAATTGCTGAGCGTTCGCTCAATATTGCTGGCAGCATCTGTATTTACACAAATCAGAATTTGACTGTTGAGACGCTGGAGTAGCAAGGTGGGGGAAGTCTCCCCCTCGCTCGCACTGCGTTGCTCGCTACCCCTTCTAACGGGGGCCAGCCCCCGTAACGCCCCCGCATTTGTCGCGGGCTGAAAAGGAAATTACTTTTATGGAACAAATCGAAAACAAAACAGAACTTACACCAAAACAGATTGTAGAGAGACTGGACTCATATATCATCGGGCAGGAAAAGGCTAAGCGTGCCGTTGCAGTTGCTCTTCGTAACCGCTTCCGTCGCCTCAAATTGCCGGAAGAAATCCGCGATGAAGTTGCTCCAAAAAATATTTTGATGATTGGACCAACCGGTTGTGGTAAAACTGAAATTGCCCGCCGTCTTGCAAAGCTCTGCGGCGCTCCTTTTTTGAAGGTTGAGGCTACTAAGTACACCGAGGTCGGCTACGTTGGCCGTGACGTAGAAAGCATGATCCGCGACCTTATGGCCGTAGGTTATAACGACGTTAAGGCCGAGATGGAAGAACAGCTGCGCGAGAAGTCTGTCAGCGTTGTTGAAGAAAAGCTTCTGGACCTCCTGCTTCCTGGAACTGACAAAAAAGACGACAAGAAGTCAAAGAGCGACAGCGGCTCAGACGGCAAGATGGAAATCAAACCTCTGGGATTTTTGACTCAGCCTAATCCTAATGAAATTACAATTGATTTGAATAAGGTTGCCTCTGACATGCAGGAGGCTTTGAATCAGGCAAATCAGGCCGCTGCAGAACAGCAGAAAGCTGATGAAGATGCCGCAGAAAAAGAGCGCGAAAATCATACCCGCGAAAAGTTCCGCCAGATGCTGCGCGAAGGTAAGCTCGAAGATCGCGAAGTTGAAATGGTTGTTCACCGCCCTCAGGGAATGCCGAATATGGAAATCATCGCGGGCGGCAGCATAGACGACCTGCAGAACAGCATGCAGGGAATCTTAAATATGATGAACGGCCAGGGCCGCGGTAAAAAACGCAACATCACTGTAAAGGAAGCCCGCAAGATTCTTACCGAAGAAGTGCTGGATAATATGGTAGACCACGACAAGGTTGCCGACGAAGCCAAGAAGCGTGTAGAGCAGAGCGGAATTATCTTTATTGATGAAATTGATAAGATTGCCGTACATGGCGAAAGTCACGGACAGGACGTAAGCCGCGAAGGTGTTCAGCGCGATATTCTTCCGATTGTTGAAGGCAGCAACGTAAATACAAAGTTCGGTGTGGTTGATACAACTCACATTTTGTTCATTGCAGCTGGTGCCTTCAGTGTTGCAGCTCCAAGCGACCTCATACCTGAATTGCAGGGACGCTTCCCGCTTCGTGTTGAACTGGATTCCCTTCACAAGGATGATTTTAAGCGCATCCTCAGCGAGCCAAAGAACAGTCTGATTATGCAGTATACATCACTTCTTGAAACTGAAGGTGTAAAGCTCGACATCACAGAAGACGCTCTCGACCGCATGAGTACCGTTGCAGAAGAGGTAAATGCCAGTGCCGAAAATATCGGAGCCCGCCGCCTGCACACAATCATGGAAAAGGTTCTTGCCGACATCAACTTCGAAGCAGATGAACACAAGGGCGAGACAATCAAGATTGATGCTGCCTACGTTGACGAAAAGCTCGAAGGCATCAGCCAGAATCAGGATTTGAGCAGATATATTCTCTAGAAGAAAGTGGTTTCGATACGCCCTGCGGGCTACTCAACCACCGACTTTACTGATAATATCATCGCACCACTTGTCAAAGTCCGGGTCTTCTACCTGGCATTCAGGGTGGGTGAGTACGTATTCTATTGTCTCTCTGATTCCCTGATCTGCGCGCTTTGTCGCAACAAAATCAGGAACGAGCGATTTCAACTTACTGCAGTCAAAAACAACTGAGTTTGCTTTGTCACCAATCAGGCTGCCTGTAAAGTCATAATCAGAATGAGCAGCAAGATATTCAGAAGAAACATGAACTGCCTTAAGCTCAACGCCGAGCGCACTTGCAATACACTGGTAAATCTGATTCCAGGTTAGGCTTTCATCGCTCATAATCTGAACGGCTTCACCAATTGCGTGAATGTTTCCCATAAGACCGACAAAGCCTTTTGCAAAATCAGAGTTGTGTGTAATAGTCCAGAGGGAAGTTCCGTCTCCGTGAATAATCACAGGCTTTCCTTCCTTAATTCTCTTTACAACCTGCCAGCTTCCCTTGTCGCCGTGAACTCCCAATGGCACCGACCTCTCATCATAAGTATGACTCGGGCGGATAATAGTAACCGGGAAGTTCTCCTCGCGATACAATTTCATCAGATAATCTTCGCAGTCAATCTTATTGCGGGAGTATTCCCAGTAAGGATTTGCAAGCGGAGTTTTTTCGCTGATGATATAGTTGCTACACGGCTTCTGGTATGCAGATGCGGAGCTTATATACATAAACTGACGCACTTTGCCTTTTAGAAGGCGATAGTCACGTTCCAGCTGCTGTGGTACAAAGCCGATAAAGTCGCAGGCAACGTCAAAGGTCATACCGGCGAGCTTTGTGCTTGCGGCCGCCTCATCATTTATATCAACAGTAATAAAGTGGGCGCCTTTGAGACGCGGATCTGTGTTACGGTTTCCTCTATTAATAAGGTAGAGCTCCCAGCCTTTTTCCAGTAGCAGCTTTGAAATTGCCATGCTGATTGTACCGGTTCCGCCGATAAATAATGCTTTCATAAAATCTCCATTTGTCATTCTGAACTTGTTTCAGAATCTTTTTTGATAGATCCCGAAACAAGTTCGGGATGACAGTATAATTATAAACTTGCCTTTGCCGCAATCTTATAGATTTCTGCAATGTCATCAGAAGACAGCTGAACAAATCCGCCGGTTCTGCCGCCTTCAGGCAATCCAAATTTCTTTACGAGGGTAGGGATATCTTCTTCTTTAGCACCGAGTTCAGTAAAATTAATCGGCATACCGATGCTGTGGAGGAACTGGCGGAAACGCATGATACCCTCGCGGGCAGTTCTTTCAGGATCAGCAAAATCCATCTTGCAGCCCCAAACGCGACTAGCCCACTGAGCAAAGCGCATTACATCATGTTTGTAAACAAAATCCATCCAGGCAGGCATGATTACCGCAAGACCGGCACCGTGAGCGCAATCGTACAAACCACTAAGCTCATGCTCAATTCCGTGGCTGTTCCAGTCCTGGTCTCGGCCAACACCAACGATGTTATTGTGAGCAACCATTCCGGCCCACATGATGTTAGCGCGGGCTTCATAATCATTTGCGTCAGCAATTACCTTTGGAGTTTCGTGGATCATTGCCATCAAAACTGCCTCACACAAACGATCGGTAGTTTCTACATTCTTTGTGTTTGTAAAGTAACGCTCGCAAACGTGAGCCATAATATCAGTAGCACCACAGGCTGTCTGATAAGCAGGCAGAGTCTGTGTTAATGCCGGATTCAAAATAGAAAATTTCGGACGGATACATTCACCGCTTGCACCGCGTTTTACCATGCCGTCTTTTTTAGTGATTACAGAATCACCGGAACCTTCGCTTCCTGCCGCCGCAATAGTCAAAACTGTTCCAACCGGAACCGCAGCCTTAGCCGCAGCTTTTCCACTGTAAAAATCCCAGAAGTCGCCGTCGTAGCAGACACCCATAGCAATAGCCTTTGCTGAGTCAATAACAGAACCGCCACCAACAGCAAGAATAAAATCAAGGCCCTCGCGCTTACACAAATCAATTCCTTCATAAACTAAATCATCAAGAGGGTTAGGGTGAACACCACCGAGTTCAACAAACTCCACGCCGGCTGCCTTCAAAGACTCGCGCACACGTCCAAGCAAACCAGACTTTTCAGCAGATTTTCCGCCAAAGTGCAGAAGAACCTTGCTGCCACCAAACTCACGAACAAGCGCACCAGCCTGCTGCTCAGTATCTTTTCCAAAAACAAACTTAGTTGGACTATAAAATGTAAAATTATTCATCCCGAATCTCCTTAAAAAGCCTGCGTTTACGGCAATTTTTCCGTGTCTACGGTTATTTATATTTTGTACAATCATTTTACTCCAATTTCTGCAAAATCAAAAATAAATCTTCTCTGATTAAATTGTATAAATCTATAAAAATTGACCATGGAAGACCTTCGTTGTACAATAAAATCATGAAAGCTATTTTGTATTTTATTCTGATTCCAGCCCTGCTGCCTGTGTTTTTGATTTTACGATATGTATATATGCTTGATAAAAATGAACGTGAACCACTTGGTTTTGTACTAAAAGTAGTGGTTTGGGGAGCTGTATTCTCAATTCCCTGTGCCGGTGTAGAAAGATTTATGTTTTCTTTTATCAGCTCTTTTTACGATACAGAAACAATAAAATATGCCTGGATTGAGAATACTGTAGGAGTTGCTCTTGTAGAAGAATTCTCTAAATGGTTTGTTTTTATGGCTCTTGTATGGAAAAATAAGAATTTTGATTACAGATATGATGGAATTGTATATGCAGTTTCTGTATCTCTTGGATTTGCAGCCCTTGAAAACATTTTATATATAGTTTCTTATGGTACTGGAGTTTCTCTAGGCAGAGCTCTCTTTGCAATTCCGGGACATGCAACTTTCGGAGTTTTTATGGGCTACTGGCTAAGCCGGGCAAAAAACTTCTGGCTCGATAACAAAAGGCTTCGTATGAAAATCTGTAAACTTTTTGCCTTAGGTATTCCAATGTTGATTCACGGATTTTATGATTTTCTGCTTTCAGAGCAAATTGCAGCAGCAGGACTTCAGCAAGTATTTTTTATTTATGTTATTTTGCTTGATTTATTTGCCTGGCGAGTAATTAAACATGAATTCCGTACTGACCGTATGTTATAAATCATCAAAAATTTACTAATCCTTTTTCTCCAGATTCCGAAAATCAAGTAGATGTAAACAAATTTTCTGGAGGATAGAAAAGTGAATAGTTTTAGTCGTTCAATCGACCTGCTTCAGCGCGAAATGAATGTTGCAAATTTGCGCTATCAGGTTACTGCAAATAACCTTGCAAACAGTGAGGTTCCAAACTTTAAGCGTTCTACTGTTAATTTTGAAAGTGAACTTAAACGTGCTTTTGATTCTGAAGAAGCCGCTAAGAATGCTTTTCATCTTACAACTACAGATCCACGTCACATTCAGATAAACACTCCTTATGATTACCGCGAAGTTGAGCCTCGCCGTGTATTAGATTACACAACAACATCAAAGGCTAACGGAAATAATGTGGATGCTGAATACGAAGCTAACAACATCCTCCAGATTCAGATGCAGTACCGCCTGCTCACCCAGCTCACAGATTTTGAGTTTGACCAGGTTAACACCGCGATGAAGAAATAGGAGTAAGCTATGGGAATGTTCACTAGTATAAATATCGCCGCCACAGGAATGAGTGCAGAGCGTCTCAGAAGTGACGTAATTTCAGACAATATCGCAAACGCATCCACAACCCGCACACAGGACGGTGGTCCTTTCAAAAAATCTACCGTTGTAATGCGCCCGGTTGCAGATGATAATCCACAGTGGAGAACTCCTTTTACTCCTGCCAGCCTGGATAATGGTCCAGGCCGTGGTGTAAAAGTTCTGGAAATCACAAAAGATACTTCGGAAGGACGTCTTGTATACGACCCAACCCATCCTGATGCATATCAGAGTGGCCCACACAAGGGGTATGTAGAATATCCAAACGTAAATATCGTAAACGAAATGGTAGATCTCATTTCTGCTTCCCGCGCTTACGAGGCCAATGCAACAGTAATCGACGGCGCAAAGGATATGTTCTCTGCTGCCCTCGAAATCGGCCGCTAATTACTAAGTAAATGTCATGCTGAACTTGTTTCAGCATCTGTAAATGGATCCCGAAACAAGTTCGGGATGACATGATGCTAACGTCCGTTCGTTAGTTTTTAAGTGTACAAAATCAAGCTGATGTTGTACAATAAAAAGTGAGGGGAATAAAAAATGAAGATTCAGGATTTCAATACATTTCAGTTAACACGTACACATGAGGCGCATTACGGCCAGAGTAAAATCCAGCCGCTTACACAGAATGCACCTGGAATGTCTCCAATAGAGAAAATTCACCGTGCAGAAAAAAATACTGAGGCTGCATCAATTCAGCCGGCAGGACAGTCAAAATCTTTTCAGTCATATCTTTTAGATGCTCTTGAATCAGTTAATACCCAGCAGCTTGATGTAAATAAGGTTCAGGAAAAACTTATTACAAATCCGGATGATGTAAACGTAGCAGACGTTACAATTGCAATGGCAAAAGCCCGCATGAGCTTAAACCTCGCGCAGACCGTAATCGACCGTCTTGTTACCGGCTGGAATGAAATAACTACTACACGATAGTTTTTCAAAATAATTAACGTTAGTTAACATTTTTATTGTCAAATTTCTCTTCCTATGTTATACTTAATTAAATTTAATAGTAAATTTGGTACAAATTTCTTTAAAATTCGTTCACGGGAGGGGTCAGATGAACGAATGGCTTAAAAAGGTTACCGAGTCGGCCAAAAAGATGTGGTCGAACTGGAAGCCGATTCAAAAAGTCATATTATTTGGCATAATTGTAATTGTAATAGTTGTCATAATTGCGTCAGTGAAGCTTTCTGCTAAGCCTTCTACTGTCCGTCTTTTTAATGCTCCTGTAACAGATCAGAATTCTCTAACTCAAATACTCGACCGCCTCTCACAGGAAAATGTAAATGCCTACACAAACGATGCAGGTTATATTTCAGTAGATGACGATAAAACTGCCCGCCGCATGCGAGAGATTTTGATTTCTGAAAATCTTGTTCCTTCATCAGTTGACCCTTGGGCAGGTTTTTATGACAGAAGCTGGTCTACAACCGATGCAGACCAGAATGTAAAACTTAAAAATACTATTCAAAGACAGTTAAAACAGCATATTGAAGCAATTGCTGATGTTCAGCTGGCAGATGTAAATATTGTTTTACCGGAAAATCAGCTTTTTTCTGCTGATCAGAATCCTGTTACTGCAAGTGTTATTCTTAAAACTACCCCTCAGAGTAACCTTTTGCAGGACAGAAAGCGTATTCTTGGTATTCAGCGCCTTATTCTTTCTGCTGTAGAAGGTTTGCGCGAAGAAAATCTTATAATCACTGATGTCGATGGAAATCAGATTAATGATTTTGAAGGCATGGCTGAAAGTGACCGTGTAAGCATTATCGAAAAGCAGCAGAAGCTTATCCGTAAACAGGAAGTTGAGCTTCGTGCAAAAATCCTCAAAGCTCTTCAGAGAACCTTCCGCGAAGACCGTTGCCGCGATATGAACGTTGCAATTGAAATGGATATGTCTCAGAAGACCAGCGAGTCTAAAGAGTTCTCTCCAATCGTTATTAAGCCTGATAATCCGGATACTCCTTATGATGATTCTGAATACCGCGATTATCTTCCACGTTCAAGCCAGACAGTTACAAAAGAATGGCAGGGAACCGGTTACAATCCGGAAGGACCTGCCGGAGTAGAAGGTCAGACACCACCTGTTTATTCTGATATGTCAAATGTTATTGGAAAATCTACAGAGACTGGTGTTTCACAGAATAACGAATTAAACGAAAAAACAACTCAGGAAATATCTTCTCCAAAAATCGATAAGATTTCGGTTTCTGTCAACCTCGACGGAAAATGGAAGAAGGTAAAAGATAATAACGGAAATCTCATAATCGAAGATGGTGCAATCAAGCGTGAATATACTCCTGTTTCTGCAGAAGAAATTGCAGAGGCTGTTCGCCTTATTCAGGGTGCTATCGGTTATGACAGAAGTCGCGGGGACAGAGTAGAGGTAACTAACATTGCCTACGACCGCGATGACGAGTTTGAAGCAGAAGATGCTGAATACTTTGCTGCAATTCAGCGCCGCAGAACAATTCTTCTTATTCTTATTGCAATTGTTGTTGTTCTTGTCGGCTTTATTCTCTTCCGCATTATCAGCAAGGAAATGGAACGCCGTCGCCGCGAACGCGAAGCACGTCTTCTTGCAGAACAGCAGGCAGCCCGCGAGCGCGCTCTCTGGGAAGCAAAGGACGATGGTATGGAAGTTACAATGTCTGTCGAAGAGACAAGACGTATGGAGCTTCAGGAAAATGCAATCTCAATGGCAAAGGAACATCCGGAAGATGTTGCAATGCTCATAAGAACATGGTTGATGGAGGAATAGTTTATGTCAGACGAAGCAACAGAAGCACCGAAATCAAATCCAAAGCCGGTACCAAAGCCTGGACAGCTTAAGCCTGCAGGTTCTGGTTCATCATCAAAAAAAGGCAATAAGGATTATAAAAGTTTAACAGGTCGCCAGAAAGCCGCCATCTTCCTCATCTCGCTTGGACCAGAGGTTTCTGCCGAAATCATGAAGCATCTTCGTGAAGATGAAGTTGAAACATTAACCTTTGAAATTGCACGTCAGGAAAAAGTAAATCCTGAATTTAAGGACGCCGTACTTGAAGAGTTCCAGGAGCTCATGAATGCTCAGAACTTCATCACAACCGGTGGTATTGACTATGCCCGCGAACTTTTGGAGAAATCTCTCGGTTCACAGAAAGCCATCGATATCATCAACCGACTTACAAGCTCTCTTCAGGTTCGTCCTTTCGACTTTATCCGCCGTACAGACCCGGCTCATCTTTTGAACTTTATTCAGCAGGAATATCCGCAGACAATTGCCTTGATTCTTGCTTACCTTGAACCTGGCAAGGCTGCTGTAATCATGCAGAACCTTCCGGAAGATATGCAGGCCGAAGTTTCTAAGCGTCTTGCAACAATGGACCGAACTTCACCTGATGTATTGCGCGACGTTGAACGCGTATTGGAAAAGAAACTTTCTACACTGTCTTCAGAAGACTACACTGCTGCCGGTGGTGTTGAAGCAATCGTTGAAATCCTCAACCTTGTTGACCGTTCTTCTGAAAAGTCTATCATCGAATCTCTCGAAGAGGACGATCCGGATTTGGCAGAGGAAATCAAAAAGCGAATGTTCGTATTCGAAGATATCGTTATGCTCGACGACCGTGCTATTCAGAAGGTACTCCGCGATGTCGACCAGCAGGAGCTCGCAAAAGCGCTTAAATCTGTTGATACCGAAGTACAGGATAAAATCTTCCGTAACATGTCTAAGCGTGCGGCCTCTATGCTTAAGGAAGATATGGAGTTCATGGGACCTGTCCGCTTGAAGGACGTTGAAGAGTCTCAGCAGAAGATTGTATCTATCATCCGACGTCTTGAAGACAACGGTGATATCGTTATTGCACGTTCCGGCGAGGACGAACTTGTATCATAAAATTGTGCGAGGGTAGGAAGAGATGGCAAAAACTGTATTTCGCCCCGGCGAAGCAAAAAATATCGAAGAAAAAGTAATGCTTCCTCTTTATAAGGATTATTCTCCGATTGAAGAGGCTGTCGTAGAAGAGGAAGAAGAATATACCGGTCCTACCGCAGAAGATTTGCGCCGTGAGGCAGAAGAATATAAGGCACAGTTTGAGCAGGAGAAGCAGCAGTTAAAAGCTGATGCCCAGAAAGAAGCTGAGCGTATTATTAAAGCCGCAGAAGATACTGCCTTCGCAGAAGTTAAACGCCAGACAGACCAGGCGGCTGTAATTAAAGCTGATGCTGAAAATGAAGCTGCTGCAATTGTTGAAAAAGCAAAAGCAGAAGCCGCTCAGATAGTAGCCGAGGCTAACGCCCAGCACGATAAGATTGTTTCAGAAGCCCGCAACGAAGGTTTTGAACAGGGAAGTAAGGAAGGCTTTGATAAAGGTTCTGCAGAAGTAGACCGCCTTATTGACCGCATGCATAAAATCCTCGAAGCCGTTATGCAGCGTCGTGAAGAAATACTTCAGGATACAGAAAGCCAGATTGTCGAGCTTGTAATTTTGATGGCCCGCAAGGTAATTAAGATTCTTTCTGAAAATCAGAAGAATGTTATCATGGCAAATACTGTTGCTGCTCTTCGCAAGGTTAAGACCCGCGGTTCTGTTACACTCCGTGTTAATATTGAAGATGTTAAGCTTACAACTGCTCATGCAGATGAGTTTATTCAGCATGTTGAAAATGTTCAGGGAATTACTGTTCAGGAAGATTCTTCTGTTGAAAAGGGTGGCTGTATTGTTGAGACTGACTTTGGTGCTATTGATGCACGTATTTCAAGTCAGCTTACAGAGCTTGAAAATAAGATTCTCGAAGTTTCTCCTGTTAAAAATATCAAGCGGTCAGATCCTCTTACTTCGGCCGAGTAAAATAAGTAGAGCGGGGGTGGGACTGTGCGTTCTTCTTATACAGGTGAATTTAATTTTACAAAATATCTCGAAAAAGTTGTTGATGCAGAAACCATTTTGTACACTGGCCGGGTAACTGCAGTTAAAGGTCTTGAAGTAGAAAGTGAAGGACCGCGCTCGGTAATCGGCGAAATGTGTACGATAAAATTGCGCGACGGCAAAATGCTTCAGGCCGAGGTTGTCGGACTTGATGATAAAACTGTAAAGCTTGCTCCTTTTGGCGAAACAAAGGGAATTGAAGTCGGCTGTGAGGTTGTAGCATCCGGCCGCAGTCTTATGGTTCCGGTTGGTCCCAATCTTTTAGGCAGAATGATTAATGCTACCGGCCGCCCTTGTGATGATAAGGGCGAAATTGTTCCGGAGACCTATTATCCTGCTGTTGCAAATCCTCCATCTCCTAATGAAAGAACTGATATTAACCGACGTATTTCTACCGGTGTTCGTGCTATAGATTCTCTGCTTACAGTTGGTAAGGGACAGCGTCTTGGTATCTTTGCAGGTTCTGGTGTTGGTAAATCAACTCTGCTTAGTATTATTGCCCGCAATACAGATGCTGATATAAACGTAATCGGTTTGATTGGTGAACGTGGCCGCGAGGTTCTGGACTTCGTTAAACGTGACCTTGGCGAAGAAGGTATGAAGCGTTCTGTGTTAGTTGTGGCTACCAGTGATGAACCTTCAATCTGCCGTCTCCGTGCCGCTCAGGTTTGTACAGCCGTTGCAGAGTATTTCCGTGATCAGGGTAAAGACGTTATGCTGATGATGGATTCAGTTACCCGTTTTGCTCATGCTCAGCGAGAAATAGGACTTGCAAACGGTGAGCCTCCTGCACAGAAGGGCTACCCGCCAAGTGTATTTGATATGATTCCAAAGCTGCTTGAGCGTTCAGGTACAAATCAGAAAGGTTCTATTACAGCTTTCTATACCGTTCTTGTTGATGGTGATGATATGAATGAACCAATTACAGATAAGGTTCGAGGAACTCTTGATGGACACATCGTTTTGAACCGTAAGTTAGCCCAGGCTTACCATTATCCGGCAATTGATGTGCTCCAGTCTATTTCGCGTTTGTCAAAACGAGTAAGTGGAGCCCAGACCCGTAAGGCAGTAGGCCGCCTTCGCACCTGGATGGCAACTTATTCTGAAAACGAAACAATGATTACTGCCGGAATCTACCAGAAGGGGAACTCTCCTGAAATTGATGAAGCAATAAATAAACATGGCGAGATAGAAGAGTTCCTCAAGCAGGAGGAATACGAGCCTTGCCCAATGGCTGAAACTCTGCAGAAACTTTCAGCCCTTACTGGAATTGAAATTCCGGAAAGTGAATATGTTGAGGCTCCTGCTCTGGATATTCCGTATACTGCGCAAATAGTTGATGCAAATAAACAAGTAGTTGAATAATATCGTCATGCTGAACTTGTTTCAGCATCTTTTACAAAGAGATCCCGAAACAAGTTCGGGATGACAGTGAATTTTTTATGAAGAAATTTACCTTTGAACTCCAGAAAGTTCTAGAATTCCGCGACTTTGAAAAACAGCAGGCCGAAGGCGAGCTTGCCAAAGCCCTCGCAGTAGAAACAGAAATAAACGACAATCTCAAAAAAATTGCCCAGAACTATGCTGCAGTAAAAACTCAGATGAAAGGTTCCCTGAATGTTCAGGACTTTATGGCCCAAAGCCAGTACAACAATCTGCTTGAATATCAAAAAGAAGAACTTCTAAAACAGCTTGTCCAGGCAAAGCTTGTTACCGAGCAAAAGCGCGAAGTCCTGCGAGAATGCATGAAAAAAACTACCGCCCTTGAAAAGTTAAAAGAAAAACAACTTGCTGAATGGAAAGCCGCTGTCGATTATGAAGAAGCAGAATTATTGGACGAAGTGAAGAATAAACTCACGTCATCCTGAACTTGTTTCAGGATCTATTAAAAAAAGACCCCGAAACAAGTTCGGGGTGACTGTATTGCTTAATACTTAAACGCACTTCCTCCAATAAATTCTCTTATGATAGAACGTGGTGGTACTGCGCTTGGTGAGATTGTTGCAAAGTTCTCGAGGAACTGGAGCAGACGTCTTGCCTCGGCGTATTCTTTTTCCATTGGTGTTACCTGGCGGAGAAGAGGTGCTGCATAAACACGCAAAACCGACAACTCATAATCCAGCGCTGTATTCAAAACTGCATCTGCATTGTTCTGGAATGGGAAGATGTGCAGCTCTTCACCGCGGCGAACACTGGGCCACATTTCAATTGTTCCTGCTGCAGGCTTTCCGCGGAAGTTGTTGTCGCGTACAATGCGGCGAATCAGGCGGTTATCGCTGGTAGAAATACGATTGTGGTCATCAAGGTTCAACTGGGTGAGGGCAGAAAGGTAAATCTTAAACTTGAGCTCCGGTGCAACCTTTGGAGTAAGCTTGTCATTCAGACCATGGATTCCTTCGAGAATGAGAATCTCATTTTCTGCAAGGCGTAATTTATTCTTCTCTTCAAAATATGAAGTTCCAGTGTGGAAGTCGTAGCTTGGAATGATAACTTCTTTGCCATTGAACAAATCAACAAGCTGATTGTTCAAAAGCTCAATGTTCAGGGCTTCAAGGCATTCATAGTCAGGCTTTCCGTTTTCATCAAGTGGAGTCTTATCGTGGCCAACATAGTAGCAGTCGAGGCTGATTACCTTTGGCTGGTAACCCATTGCCTGAAGCTCGAGTGCCAGCTTTTTAGCTGAAGTGGTTTTACCGGAAGAAGAAGGTCCTGCAATCAGAACTACACGGACAGTCTTTTTATCAACAATCTGAGAAGCAATCTTTGAAATATTTTTCTGCTGGTAGATTTCTGTGATTTCGATGAAGTCATTAATCTTTCTCTTACCAATCAGCTCGTTGAGGGAAGCGGCAGAAGTAACGTTCATTCTCTTTCCCCATTCCTTGTACTTGCTGTAGATTTCGAAGAGCTTTGGCTGGTCTTCAAACTTTGTCAGCTTGTCCGGGTCGGAAGATTTAGGGAAGCGGAGAAGGAAGCCTTCGCCATACTTCATAAGTTCAAAGGTTTTAAGAACGCTGGTTGAAAGTACAAGAGGTCCAAAGTACAAATCAGAAAAATCACCAATCGAATTGATTTTGATTGTTGGAGTACAGTTGAACTTAATCTGCTTGCGGGTTTCTACAAGGTTTAGTTTTTCAAAAAGTTCTGCAGCCTTGGCGTAAGGAATAGTCTCTGTGGTAATAGGAATATCCTTTTCTACAAGAGCCTTCATCTCGGCAGTGAGCTGTTTGATTTCCTTTTCGGTAACCTTTTTAGCACCTTCGAGGGTGTAGTAGTAACCGTAACCAAGGCTGTGGCCTACAAGAAGGCGGGCCTTAGGAAAAAGGTTGTGAGCGGCTGCAGCCAGTAAAAGGCAGAGAGAGCGGCGGTAAACGGCAGCTCCGTCCTTTGATTTTGCAACAACCGGCTCAAGGGCTGCATCGTAAGTAAGAGGCATGTCCAGAGGACAGATTTCGTTGCTGATTCTTACTGCGTAAATTTCTTTATCCGGGATTCCAAAGTTACCTGTAATAACAGAAACAGGAGTGCCGTATGGAACCAGTTTTTTAGTGATTTCTTTTTCGTCTTTTATAAATGTAATGCTGATGTCGTTCATAATAGATACCTCACAGTTGTTCGATTTTTTCTCCGATTCTTCTATTATAAAGGGTAAATTCTGATTTGTGAAATAAAAAAAACGGGGAAGTGCCCCAAGCGTGGAGCCATGCCGAAGGCAGCCACTGGAGCGAGCGAACGAAGTGAGCGAGTGAAGCGGCCGAGCGATTAGCGAGTGGCGGAAGGCGCCTTGGACTTTGATGCCGGGCCCATATAATATTGAATAAATTTTTCATTTGTGGTATTTTTAATAGATAAAATTAGTATTCTATTATATACAAGGAGTTCCTAATGTCAGGACATAGTAAATGGGCCACCATTAAACATGCAAAGGGTTTGGCCGATGCAAAGCGTGGTAAGATTTTTACCAAATTTATTAAGGAAATTTCTATTGCTGCACGTATGGGCGGTGGAGACCCTAACTCTAACCCTCGTCTTAGAACTGTAATTATTAAGGCTCGTGCTGCTAACATGCCTAAGGATAACATTGAACGTGCTATCAAAAAGGGTACTGGTGAAGACGGTGGAGCAGCATACGAAGAGTATCTCTACGAAGGTTATGCTCCTGGCGGAGTTGCTGTAATGGTTGAAGTTCTTTCTGATAACAAGAACCGTGCAGCTGCTGACGTTAAAAACATTTTTGCAAAGAACGGTGGAAACCTTGGAACTTCTGGTTCTGTTTCTCGTATGTTCCAGCGCAAAGGTACTATCGAACTTGATGCTGAAAAGGTAAACGAAGACGAAGTAATGGAAGTTGCTTTGGAAGCTGGTGCTGATGATATCGTAAACGAAGACGGAATTATCACTGTAACAACAACTCCAGATGCATTTACTGCTGTTGCTGAAGCTCTTCAGGATAAGGGCTATGAAACACTTTCTGCTGACGTAGGAATGGTTCCAGATGCTTATACTCCAGTTGATAAGGATACTGCTGCTAAGGTTCAGCGCCTCATCGACCGTCTTGAAGACAATGATGATGTTCAGAACGTATACCACACAGCTGAATATCCAGATGACTTTGAGCCAGAGGCTTAATTAATACTTATCATATAATATGATGGAAAAGGAGCACGCACGTGTGCGAAGAGTTCTGGGTATTGACCCGGGACTCGCAAATACTGGTTTTGGCGTAGTTGATTTTTTTGAAGGCCGTTACCGCATGGTTTCTTACGGCTGTATTACAACTAAGGCTGACCAGCCACACGGAGAGCGGCTCCTTACTATTTATAGCCGTCTTGTTGCGGTAATCCAGGAGTTTCAGCCGGATGAAGCCGGAATGGAAACTCTTTTTTTTGCCCGAAATGTTACTTCTGCAATGGGAGTAGCTGAAGCCCGCGGAGTTGTTACACTCTGTCTTGCCCAGCATAATATTCCACTCGGGGAATATCAGCCAAATCAAATAAAACAGGCAGTCACTGGGACTGCCTCTGCCGACAAGGAATTAGTTGAACGTTATGTAAAGATTCTGCTTGGCTTAAAAACTGAGCCTAAGCCCGACCATGCGGCCGATGCGCTTGCAGGTGCTATTACACACCTGCATTATTCTACTTCAAAGCCTCCACGAGGACTGTAAGATTTTCTTCCATAATTTTAAGATAACTTGCACCGGCTGCAGCCTGCTTTGCGGTTGTAGACTGAATTGAATCGAGGGTAAGAACCTTTGCGTTCTTTTTCTTTGTGTTCTGAATAATTGTGCGGGCAATCTTACCGTCACCAGATTCAATTTTAAGCACTGTGTTGAGGTCGAGTTCGTCTACCTTCTTTGCAAGGAAGATTACTGTTTCAAAGCTGGCTTCTGTTTCTGCTGAACAGCCGACAAAGGCCGCAAAGTAGTCTAGTCCGTAGTCGTCTACAAGATAGCGGAATGGGAAGCGGTCGCCAAAGAGGATTGTCTTCTTGCTACCAGCTTTTACAGCTGCGGCATATTTTGTGTCGAGGGAGTCGAGGCGGGCAGTGTATGCGGCGAGGTTGGCTTTGTATGCTGTGGCGTTTGTGGCGTCCTTTTCTGAGAGGGCAGTGGCGATTTCTGCACTTAAAATTTTTGCATTGCGGAGTGAAAGCCATACGTGCTCATCATATTCAACTTCATCCTCGTAATCGTGATGATGGTGATGATGTTCTTCGGCTTCATGGTCGTGATCATCTTCGTCCTCGTCTTCATCATCGTGGTGGTGCTCGTGTTCATCTTCCTCTTCGGCCTGCATTCCTTCTTTTACTTCCTCGGCTTTTACTTTGTCGCCGAGGGTTTCGAGAAGATTTATTACCTTCATGTTTTTATTTTTTGCATTTTTGAGGGCATCTTTTACCCAGCCGTCGCTTTCGCCTCCAACGTAAATGAAGATGTCGGCTGTAGAGATTTTTGCGATATCCTGGATTGAAGGCTGATAAGAGTGGAGGTCTACACCGTTTCCGAGAAGAAGGGTGAGTTCAACATTTGCAGCTTTGTCGCCAATGATTTCGTGAGTCCAGTCGTACTCAGGGAAGATTGTTGTTACGACTTTGAGTTTGTCAGTTTTTTTATCTGATTTTTTTGCTTTTGCGGCAAACACTGATGATGTGAGTGCGAGGAGGATTGCAGCTCCTGCGATTATTTTCTTTACGTTCATATTTTTCTCCATATATTTGAATGTCATGCTGCGAAGGTTCAGCATCTTTTAATAGATCCCGAAATGTCATTCTGAACTTGTTTCAGGATCGGGATGACCGGGATGTTAAATCACCAGCTTTACTTTCTGCTTTACGAGAGTTGCCGGTGCGAAGAAGATGGCAGAAAGAATAAAAAGATTTATATAGTTAAAAGCTGAAAAATCAATTGGGTCTAGAGGTGCAGTGGCAGAGATTTTTTTTGTGTTGTGGATGACCTGCAGTACAAGACAGATTTGGCAGTTTTCTTCATGGCAGCTTTCTTCGTGACCGGCATGAAAAACTTCAAAGGTCAGGACTGCAAAAAGCGAAAGGACGGCAAGAAGGGCTGCAACTCTGAAGATATGGAAATGTTTTTTCTGATTATTCATCTTCATTTTCCTTCTTATCTGCGCAATCTGTGCAGAGTCCGTAAAAAACTGTTCTTAGCGGATTAATTACAAAGCCATGCTCTGTCTTAAGATGGCCGCCGAGTTCTTCAAGCTCTTCGCATTCAAGATGAATAAGACGGCCGCAGAGTTCACATTTTAAGTGAAAGTGCTGCTCGCTGGAATTGCAGTTTTCCCCGTCATATTCAAAGCAGGCAGCAGAGTGGTCATCTATAAAATATTTCTGGATTTTTCCTTCAGCTACGAGTTTTTCCAGCTGACGGTAAATTGTGGCAATTCCTATTGAGATATTTTTTGCTTCAAAGTGAGCACGTACATCTTCTGCTGTAAAATGCTTTCCCTGCATTTCTCTCAGATATGAAAAAAGAAGTTCCTGCTGTTTTGTTTTATAGGCTGTTTTCTGCATTTATGAAGTATTCCAATTTGATAATGATTCTCAAATTATACGAATTGCATAAAAAATGTCAATTGAATTTGAGAATAATTATCAATTTAATATGCTTCTTTTTTGCAGAACCTGAAACAAGTACAGAATGACGGATGTTTATAATCTTCACAAGTCTCTTTATATCATCTATAATGCTAATATGTTCAATTCGCTTACAGGAATAATTACCGGAAAATTTCCTAAACAGGTTTTTATAGATACAAATGGAGTAGAATGGGATTTGTGTGTTCCCGATTCTAATCTTGATATGCTTCCACCGGTTGGCAATGAGGCAAAGATTTATACATATCTTCAGCATACAGATCAGCTGATGTCTCTTTATGGTTTTGCATCTGCCGATGAACGCAGCGTGTTTTTAGATTTACTTAAGGTTGATGGCGTTGGCCCAAAAGGTGCTGTAAAAATCATGAGTGCTGTTTCAAGTGCCCGTCTGCTTGATGTGCTGGAAAAGGGTGACCTTGAAATGTTGGAAAAGATTCCTGGAGTTGGTAAAAAGACTGCCGGTAAAATGATGCTGACTCTTAAGGGTAAACTTAAAATCAGCGAGAGTGCAGGGCCTGTTGTTAGTCTTGCTTCTGCAAGCCCTTATGCAGATGTTGTTATGTCTCTGGCCTCTATGGGCTATGATAAAAAACTTGTTGAACAGAAACTTGCCCAGCTGGTTGAAATACTAACTAACGATAGTTCGTTTGCTGGTAAGAGTCAGAAAGAGAGGGAAGATATTCTCTTCCGTCGTGCTATTGTTGAGCTTGCTTAGCAGGGAGGGGATTTTATGGCTGAAGATTTTGGTGAAGATTTTTCTGCGATTGTACGTGCGGACCTGAAAGACAGATATGATGAACAGGATAATAAACTGCGTCCAAATATGCTCAAGGATTTTCTTGGGCAGGAGAGCGTAAAGAAAAATCTTTCTACTTTTATTGAAGCGGCTAAGTTTCGCGAAGAGCCTCTGGATCATCTTCTTTTAATTGGTCCTCCGGGACTTGGAAAAACTACTCTTGCCCAGATTACAGCCCACGAACTTGGAGTTGATTTTAAGGTAACAAGTGCACCAGCACTTGATAAGCCGAAAGATCTCGCAGGAATCTTAAGTACCATTACTCCGAGAACTGTTTTTTTTATTGATGAAATTCACCGCTTAAAGCCTGCAATTGAAGAAATGCTTTACATTGCAATGGAAGATTTTGAACTGGACTGGATTATCGGTCAGGGGGCTGCTGCCCGTACTGTCCGTATTCCTATTCCTCCGTTTACTCTGGTTGGTGCTACAACTAAGGCCGGTTCTGTTTCGAGTCCGCTTCGTTCCCGCTTTGGCTTTATTCCACGTTTTGAGTTTTATACCCAGAAGGAACTTGCTTCCATTATAAAGCGTTCGGCTAATATTCTGGAAATCGGGATTGAAGAGGATGCGGCTATGCTGCTGGCTCAGTGCTGCCGTGGAACACCTCGTGTTGCAAACCGGGTGCTCCGCCGTATGAGAGACTTTGCTCAGGTTGCAGGAAGCAATACTATTACTCTTAATATAGTAGATGAAGGTTTGCGTCGCCTCGAGATTGATGAAATTGGTCTTGAAAAATATGACCGCGAGATTTTGCGCTCGATTATTGAAAACTTTGGCGGCGGCCCGGTTGGAGCAGAAACTCTTGCTATCTCCATTGGCGAAAGTATTGATACTCTGGAAGATTATTATGAGCCGTACCTTATACAGTGCGGACTTCTCCAGCGAACTCCGCGTGGTCGTATGGTAACGGAAAAAGCATATACACATCTTGGACTTACACACGCTGCGGATTCAAAAGACGGCCTTCAGGGAAGTCTCTTTTAATATGGATTGCCACGTCGCTACGCTCCTCGCAATGACGACGGTGGTTGAGTAGGCTGAAGGCCGTATCGAAACAACCTTATTTTCTATAACTCTGATTTGTGTTATTATAATTCTCATGTTAACATCCGATTTTAATTTTGACCTGCCTGAAGATTTGATTGCGCAGCATCCGAGTGGAGTTCGCGGACAGGATAAACTTATGCTTTTAAACAGAGTAACCGGAGAGGTAGAGCATCATATGATGGACGACCTTCCAGATTTAATTGAGCCGGGCACTCTCATGATTTTTAATAACAGCCGTGTACGTCGTGCCCGTGTTTACGGCATCAAAGAAACTACCGGCCGAGAAACAGAATTCATGTTCCTCAATACAATTGATAAAGAATGCTGCATCTGGAATACAATGGTAAAGTCTGCTAAAAAGCAGAAGCCTGGAATGCATTATAAATTTCCTGACGGAACAGTTGCAGAAATTATTGAACACGAAGGAAATGCCGGTACAGAATTCCGTGCCCTGAAATTTGATTTTGCAATTGATGAAGACTGGTTTGAAAGAAACGGTCATATTCCTCTTCCTCCATATATTAAGCGCGGTGACACAGAAGAAGATTCTGAACGATATCAGAATGTTTATGCAACAAACACCGGTTCTGCTGCCTGCCCGACAGCCGGCCTTCACTTTACAGAGGAAATGCTGACCCGCCTGGACGCAAAAGGAATTGAACGCCGCTTTGTAACTCTTCATGTAGGTCTTGGAACCTTCCTACCAGTGCGCGAAGAAAATATTGAAAATCATAAAATGCACGAGGAGTGGTATACTGTTCCGAAAGAAACTGCAGATGCCATTAACAAGGCAAAGGCAGAAGGCCGCCCGATTCTTGCGGTTGGAACAACAAGCGTACGTACTTTGGAAAGTGTTGCACAGAAAATAGAGATGGAAGGCGGGGTAGTCGGAGCTAACAATGAATGGGTTAGAGCCGGCACAAACTCAACAAGCATTTTTATGTACCCGGGTTTTAAGTTTAAGGTTGTAGATAAGATGTTCACAAACTTTCATACACCGGAAAGCACTTTAATTATGCTGGTGTCTGCTTTTGCCGGCCGTGAGCATATTTTGAATGCCTACAAAACTGCCGTTGAAAACAGATATCGCTTTTTCTCTTATGGTGACTGTATGTTCATAAGATAGAGTGGGGCGTTGCGGGGTGTCCCCGCTGGGTGGGTAGCGAGCAACGAAGTGCGAGCGCAGGGCGGGGCTCCGCCCTCCTTATGTCAACTGCTCAAAACTGTAACGCGCAAGATTAAAGAACTGCTGTCGCATTACGTCGGTAATCATCTGATCTGTAGCGGCCTTCTGGAACTGCTCGGCTACAACCTCTTCCAGCTGAGTAATATCTTTCTGCGAAAGAGGAAGACGACGGCCGCTCATGAAGTTTTCAAACTCCTTGCTGTGGAAGGTGAATGGACCTGCAAAGGCCAGATGCACATTGAGCAGGGAGTTTTTTTCTGTATCAGCAAGAAAAGCAAAAGATGCTGACTGCTGAGTAATTGAATGCTCATGCCCAATGCGGCGGAAAATTGAAAGCTCTGCATCTACAAGAGGAATGCGGATATTTGAAAGTATAAAACCTTCCGGTACAGATTTAAAATATCTGATATTTTCACTTCTTGTTTCTGTCTGATTTTTGAATTCAAGTTTTGCATCCAGTGCCATAAGCGGAGCAAAGAGTGTAAGCTTGTGATTTTCAGAACAGATATTACCGCCGATTGTTGCAGTGTTTCTTATAAGCGGATTTGCAATACAGTTAAGAGCTTCATAAAGGATAGGCGGCAGATGGGTTTGACCAATTGCAAGCAGCTCTGAAAGAGTTGCTCCAGGACCAACATCAATATAACGCTCATGTCTGGAAATATGAGAAAGGTCTTTGATGCCATGAGTTGAAATAAATTTTTCCGGAAGACTTTCAATTCTGGTGCAGCCTCCAACAACTTTTGTTCCCGGATTATTATTGAGAATCTTTATAAGTTCTGCTGCATTTTTTGCATAAAGTATTGTCTTTCCCATTTAGTCCTCTATTTTAACTTCGTGTTTGACGTCTGTTTGAAATCTGAATGGCATAAATTATTCCATTTACCAGAGTATCAAGGTCTGTACAGCAGGGAGAAAGTGCTTTCACATAATCTGTAATTTCCTGACGGGTTGGCATTTTTGGTGATTTCAAAATCTGATAAGCAGAAAAAACTTTTCCGGCTGTACAATAACCACAGAGTTTTATACCTGCTTTTTGAAAGCCGCTCATAATTATTGAGTATTCTTCTGTCTTTACAAAATAATCCAGAGTTACAATATCACAATTTCGGACAATTCCTGCCGGAATCTTACAGGATGCTGCAGGCTTGTCATCAAGGAGTACGGTACAGGAACCACAAAAGCCGCTTGAACATCCGCTCTTTACAGAAGTACATCCGTTTTTGTGTAAAACCTTCATTAAGGATTCATCTGCATGAGCGTCTAGAATTGTTTTTGTTCCATTAAGAGTTACAGGGATTTTCATTCTGCCGCTCCTTTATTTTCATTTTTTTCGTTTTTCTTAGTTTCCTTTTTTTCGTTTGTTCTGTCACGGATTAACTGGAATAACAAATCTTCTGTACAAGGAATTTCTGTAAGCTGAGTTGTAAGTGCCAGAGAGAGGGCTGAAGAAAAGGCTGCCGGTAAAGAGTTATGAATAAGTCCTCCAACCTGGCCTGATTTATTGCTCGACTGAATAAAGCTGATGTTGATGGCATCGCAGGGAACTGTTTTTCCTTTTACCAGCATTGTCAATTCCTGCTGAATCTCAAGCTTTATTGTTCTCATTGCAGCAGCTTCATCAAAAAGTTCACCACAGTCTACAGCAACCCAGATACCCTTGATTTTTTCATTATAAGTATAAGTGTCGAGTTCAACTTCAACAACTGTTGTTATAAAGGAAGTTGTATAAAATGGTGTGCCTGAAAATTTTTCTTTATCCCATTTTGTTTTTGAAGACATAACTGCGCTTTTTTTTGATGTAAGCGGAAGGGGTTGATGAAAGCGTTTTTTCTGAATGTCATTACAGCATTTTTTTACCAGATCATTCATAATGCTGATTGAACTGGAAGAATCTTCTGGCTCTTCCGGAATCTGATTGTAAGGAAAATCAGAATTAATCTGAATGTTCTGTTTCGGAATCTGAACAATTTCTGATGCTGTTGATTTCCAGATATCCTGAATTACATCGGAAGGTTTAATTGCATGTATTTCAAGTTTTTCATCTGCGTTTAAGGTAACTTCGAGTCTGGCATCATTATTAAAGCTGGTCTGGCCATAATAGCCTGAAGGAATATAGGCTGTTGCTACACCGATTCCACGAAGAGGCAAGGCAAAAAATGGTTTACTGTCTTTTTCTGCACGGTCAATTGCTTCCATGTGAAAAGATGCATACTTTCTGTTAAAGTCACTGTTTTTAAGAGCTTTTTGAATAACTGCCTGAATGTCTCCGGTTGTAATATTAAAAGGAAAAGCTTTTGGAGATTCTGTATTGATAAGACGAAGTTCATCCGGGAATATTTTTGAAAGATTACTGAGCTTCTGAATTTCATTTTCAATTGCAAAGAAGGCCTGAGATTCAATTATCTGCATGGAAATTGAAGTAGGCGGATTCTTTGAAGTATGTGCCTGTGCATAAATATAAAGATTTTCAGGTTTATAATAACTGGTAGCTGCAATTGCAATGCGGTCTGTAATTTCCTGGGCAAAAGGATTTGAAGAGCCTATGTCTATATCAATATTGATTTTAAGGGCTGTGAGGCGTCCTTCTGCATTTAAGGCAGTACGGTAAGTAATGTCGGTAAGAACACCAGGAACCATATAGTTTTCCTGCTCGTATTGAGAAAGTATAAGTTTTACCGGCTTTTTGGAAAGCCAGGCAGCAACAGCAACCTGGACTGCAAGTTGTGTTGTACGGGCAAGTCCCGAAGGGTATATGCCTGCAGATTTAGTTTTATGAATGAATACTGCAGATTCATCTATGTTCAGTGCAGCTGCCACTGATTTTTGTGTAAAACCAGTCCATCGGGTTGGAACAAAAACATGAATCTTATCAGCTTCTGTGTAGGCAAAGGCACCTTCTGTTTCCTGCCATTTTGGAGTGAGCAGTTTTTCTTTCCAGGTGTCTGTGGAAGTAAAAGCAGCCTTGTCAAAAAGTTTTGTATCAGCCTGGGCCAGAGAAACTCTTTTGTAAAGTCCGTATTTTATTTCCCGGCTTGCTACAACAACACTTGTATTTTCTTCTATATGTGATTTATCAATTACTGTATCCAGGGAAGGCATTTCATTAATCTGCTCAACAAACTCCTTAAAGTTTGCAGTTTCTTCCTGATTATTGATTACATTGTGCAGGGCTGATTCCAGGTTTTCAACATCAAATGTAATGTTAACTGTGTCTAACAGTTTGTAAACCTTTTCTTCATCCGGGCCAAAAATAATTCCTACTGGCTCGCCACTGTAGTTTACATTTCCGTATCCGAATATTTTTGTAGTATTCTTATTTGCTGTAAGTATTTTAGCACCTGGTAAATCTTTGCTGGTATAAAGTGTGTAGCCTTCCGGCAGTTCCGGTGCACTTATGCTTTTGATTTTTCCTGCAGGGGCAGGGCTTCGTACAAGGGCAGCATAAAGACAACCTTCTTTTTCTGCATCGCTATAAAAGCCGGATGCTTCGAGAGATCGTGTCAGTTTTTTTGTTTCTGTTTTTTTTGTAGCCATGGCGCTATGCGTCTCTCCTGTTTTCATTTCCGATTCTTGTTACTGTATCAATAACAAGCTGAGCCTGTTCGTCTGTCATATCAGGGAAGAGAGGAATTGAAATTGTTTCGTTATACTGACGCTCTGCATTCGGATAAGCTTCTGCTGTAAAATCCGGGTAGAGCTGGCGCCAGTAGGTAAAATGAAAAATCGGGATAAAGTGAACTGAGATCCCAAGTCCCGCTTCCTGCATTTTTTTAGCAAACTCTTCGCGTGAAATTTTAAGTTTTTCTGGTACAAGTCGCATGAGATATAGATGCCAGCTGTTGCCTTCGCCGTCTGGCGGAAGTTTTATAAAATCTAGTTTTGCAAAAGCCTTGTTGTACATTTCTACAATGCGTTTTCTCTGTTCGTAAAAAAGCTGGGCTCTGTCTACCTGACAGCAGCCAAGGGCAGCAAGAACATCGGGTAAGTTAAATTTATAGCCTGGAGCGATAATGTCGTATTCCCAGCTTGCTCGGGGGCTTGTGTAGCGGTCCCAGGTGGTACGGTCCATTCCGTGCATGCGCATAATTGTCATGCGGCGGGCAAGTTCAGGGGCTCGGGTGCAGACCATGCCGCCTTCGGCAGTAGTAATTGTTTTTGTAACGTAAAAAGAAAAAACGCCTGCATCTCCAATGGTGCCGGCATACCCCAGGGCTGTTGGAGACGGGAATGAATGAGCTGCGTCTTCAATTACGCGGATTCGGTTTTCTGGAGTTGAATACTTTGCTGCAAGTTCCATGATTCGCTTCATATTGCAGACATTTCCCGCAATATGTACAGGAACAATTGCGCGGACCCGGTGGGCACCTTTGCCGTCATAACCGCCGCTCTGGCTGTCTTTTTTTAAGATTTCTTCTATTTTATCCGGATCTATACTGTAGTTATCTTTTTCTACATCAGCAAAAAAAACGTCTGCATTTAAGTGGCGGGCGCAGGTAGCAGTAGAAACAAAGGTATAAGGAGTTGTGATAACAGCTGTTCCTTCGCGAACTCCGCAGGCTTCCATAGCAAGAATCATTCCGCTTGTGTTGGAGTTTACGGCAAGAGAGATGATTTCGTCTGTGGGAAGCTGGGCCTGAAGGCGGGCTTCCTTCATTTTGTCTGTATCGCTTACTGCGGCGCTGAACTTTTTTTCAAATTCAAGAGCGTATTTCCCAGTGGTAAGCCAGCCGCTTCTGAGTACATCAAGTACAGCATCTTCTTCTGCTTTAGTAATTGCTGCTCTATGAAAAGGAACTTTTATTTCTGCCATTTTTTCTTCCTATAATATATCAGTTCTAAGCTGATTGTCAGTTTTTATTTCCTCGTAAAAATCACGCAGGCTTTCGCAGTCGTCACATAAAAGCTGAACGAGTTTAGCTTTGTCGCGGAATTCTGCCTCATGGCCCTGAGTATAAAAACAGATAGGGTAGAGGGCTTTTAGTAAAACTTCCAAACGTTCGTTAGTATATTCTTTGTTGTCCAGCTGTAAGAGTTTTTTATATTTTGTTGGTGTAGGATTTTCTTCCTTGAGCCAGAGAGGTTCAATCAGGCGTTCACCTTTTCTGCAGCCCATAATCTTAATGTCTATGTCTTTATAAGGTTCAAGTCCTGAGAACTTTATAATCTGCTTTGCAAGATCAATTATTTTTACAGGCTCTCCCATATCAAGAAGATAAGATTTTCCGTTTTCGCCTACGCCTCCTGTCTGCAAAACTAAAGAACAGGCTTCAGGAATGGTCATAAAAAAGCGTTCCATCTTTTCATCAGTTACAGTAATAGGTCCACCGGTTTTAATCTGGTTCTGGAAAAGCGGAAGAATGGAGCCACGGCTGCCAAGTACATTACCAAAACGTACAAACATAAAAGACTGACTGTCTGCAGCCTGCTTTGCGGCATTCAAAACAAGCTTTTCGCAGAGCATTTTAGAAACTCCGTAAACACTTACAGGAGCAACGGCCTTATCTGTAGAAATCAAAACAAAACGGTCTACTTTATGCTTAAGAGCCGCATCAAGAAGATTCTTTGTTCCAAAAACATTATTTTCAACTGCGGCAACCTGGTTTTCTTCCATCATTGGAACATGTTTGTAGGCTGCACAGTGGAAGATAACGTTACATTTAGTCTGGCGGATAATATAGTCTACATATTCGCGGTCCCTCATATCACCTATAATCGGGACGATAGTAGCTTTTTCTCCAACGCCTTCTGACTGCAAAAGCCTGAGTTCACGGTAAATGCTGCAGATAGAATTTTCGCCATGGCCAAAAAGGTAAAGACGTTCTGCACCACCGCTCAAAAGCTGGCGGGCAAGCTCAGAACCAATGGAACCTCCGGCACCAGTAATAAAGACTCGTTTTCCCCGCAGATAGCCAAGGCTTTCCTTAAGAGAAATAGTTACCGGAGTGCGGCCAAGAATATCAAGAGGATCAATTTCACGGGTCTGAACAAGGTGAGCAGTTCCTTCTATTACCTGGCTTATACCCGGAAGAATTTTAATATGATTAAAACCATTTTCAGTAAGGGTTTCGTAAATTTCACGGATTCGTTCGGTTGGGGCAGAAGGAATGGCAATGATTGCTTCGTCTAAATCAGAATTAGAAAGAATTGAGGTAACGCCGCTTATAGGACCGAGGACCGGAATGCCGTCAATATCAGTTCCAATAAGGTTTTTATCATCATCAATAAAGGCGTTTACTTTTCCAAATATCTTTTTGCGTTTAATATCATCAGCAATGGTTTGTCCGGCAAAGCCTGCGCCAATGATGTAAATACGTTTATCCATTTTCCCAACCCTTTTAATTATTTTACCACAATAGAAAGAAATTGTCATAAAAATCTCTAAACCCGCCTTTATTTTTCTCCGATTAAAATAATAAGAGTCGGAGTATTGTGTCCGGCCGGCGCTTAGGCGCAAAAGTGGGGTCTTATCGATGGGGAAACTTAAAAAACTGTTTTT
>Ga0247608_10001908_pt1 | contig 27565 bp, 29 predicted proteins | sample 176DNAGHGlowgp2_FD_193490 | JGI IMG/M metagenome (GOLD analysis project Ga0247608, IMG submission 193490) | Sheep rumen microbial communities from Palmerston North, Manawatu-Wanganui, New Zealand - 1766 DNA GHGlow gp2 | ecosystem: Host-associated > Mammals > Digestive system > Stomach > Rumen ... | reverse complement strand
TATTATATCAAATGAAAAATAAAGGTAACAAAATAAAAAGACTGTATATTTTCATACACAGTCTATAACTATTAGAGGTAAAAATATATTATCTATCTGTATCAAGTAAATCTTCTAAATAAGGTCCATACATTTTACTCATTTCATCTTCAACATATTTATTAGCTTCCCACCAATTTGCACCGTTTCGTCCAATAGTAGGTTGTTCATATTCTGACACGACGTCTAAAATTCCCATTTTCTTTATATCACGTGTCAAAGCAGACATTTCAGCTATATCTTTCTTTGTTGGTTTCTTTTTACTATTTAGTTCATTCAAACGTATCTTCTTATTTCTATATTCTTTTTCAAACTCAATAGGTGTATAATTCTGACCATTATAATCAAAAGTATCAATAAATGCTTTTTCACTTCTTTTAGGAACTATATTATGTGCTTGTTCTGACATTTCAGCAGATTTCAACATTTGTGCTTTATCTGCATCAGTCATTTCGTCATACCAACCAATTTTAGTTTTATCTGGATAACTATAATCTCTAGACATTGCTCGAACTGTTCCATCAGGCATTTCTTCAAATGTTTCACCCCATACAGTTTTATACATGTTATGCTTAGGATTAGCAGTTTTTACACGTTTTGCCATTGGCATAGCCATAAGCGCAGCTTCAGTAATAAAATCACTTGCATCACCACCATTCTTGATATTTCCATAGAAAGGAACGAAATCTTCAGCTAAAAGACTAAGTGTTTCACTAATAGGTGCATCTGGATTATTTGCATAAAAATCTACAGCATTTGCACCTGGAATAATAGATTTTAGATATTCTTTTGTTCTTGACCAGTCAGGTTTCCAAGTAAATAATGGTTTATTAGGGTCATAAGGTTCAAAAGTTTCACCAGATAATTCATTATAATTTGCCATATTTGTAAATCCTTCATAATAATGTCTAATAAAAATTAGTTGTCTAATTTACATTTGCCAAGAGGTATAAAGATGAATGTTGATAAAATTGTTGATAAAATGTATAGTGAAATGCTAAAAAGATGCAATGTTACAGATTACGCAGAAATGACGTCTGAAGACACTTTTGAAGAAGACCATATAAACCCATTAGAAGAGTATAAAACGACCCCAGAATGCAACTGTGAGCAATCTGAGTATGGTTCTGGTATAAGGTTTGAAAGATTACGTAGAATAACTGGTTATTTAGTAGGTGACACAAATAGATGGAATAATGCTAAGTTTGCTGAACTAAATGATAGAGTAAAACACATGTAGTTTACAGCTCTGAATTTTTTATTATCATTGTTGTATCACTATAACACGAGGTAATAAAAATGACAGATAAAAAACTAATAGGCTATTCTACTGACGAAGGTTTCAATATAGTTCTTTACTATTCTGACGGTTCTAAACAATATACTTCTGTTGATATAAACCAGGAAGATGCTATAGAAGAACTTGATGAATATTTAGCAAGTAATAAATAATATAACTCTTTTATAATAATACTCAATTATATCACAAAACCCTATGGATTGTCAGATATGCTGCTTCCATAGGGTATTTTTATATTCTGTGTTAGTTGTTACACTTCTTTTTCATTTGATATAATATAGTAATGAATAGAATATATTATATGAAAATAAAGTGTAACAAATAGTATTATATTCTAACAATTTTGATTTTGTTGATAGAACAATATTTTCTAATAGAACCTGTAACTAATGCTTTAGGTATTTGAACTGTATTATTTTCTACTGTAAAACCTTCTAAACATTTACCTTTATTTGTTCTATTAGTTTCTACTTCAAATGCCACATTGTAACCTAAAGATTTTGTATATTTTAGGAATTTGTAGTAGTCAATAGTATAGTCTTTGCAAATGTTTTGAAGTTCTTCTTTATCAGTGAAAACTATTGTGTTATTATCAAACTGATAATTTTGAATTATTTGACTATAAACAGTTGGATTGTATAATCTTGATTTATATTGTCTTTTAGAAGTTTTGAAGTAGCCTTCTAATACTTCACATTTTGTATCAAAGTCTTTATCAAATAGAATATCATACTTATTATCAAAGAATCTGACTAAACCTTTATAATCATCTGTATTGACAAATTCATCTGGTCTAATAACATTGGTTCTGACTACCCATTCAAAAGTATCTAGGTAATCCCACTTATTCCAGTTTTCTTCAAAATTTTCATTTAGGTAGAAAATTCTCATTAGAAGTTTTGCACCAATGATTTTGCACCAATTATATCTGTGACCTTCAGCTATAAGTTTTAGTTTACCTTTAGTCATAGAAGGTAGATAAATGTCAAATCTTTTATTTTCTTGAATAGTTAGAAGATTGTGTTTTTTGCAATAGTCAGCAGAATTTAGACTAGGATGAACTTTGATAGTCTTTTCAGATTTGTAAATCATAGGTGTTTCATTTTGTTTGCACCATTTGTATAATCTTGTAGAACCTGGAAGAACTACTTCAGTTTCATTTTCTACTGATTGACCAAAGAAACATTGGTCAAACTTATCAGCATTTGTATCTAACTCAATGAAGTCAAATCTAGTTTTTAGTTCTTTACAAACTTCTTCAAAAACTTTTTGAAGTTCATTTCTATAATCTTCTCTGGTTATTGTCTTGTGAAGATTGACTAATAGATGCCACTTCAAAGGATTGTTAGATGCTGAATAAGAAACTGCATAATCAGGATTATTTTTGTAGTGTTCATAGACTGTGTTGATATTGATTGAAGTTCTGTCAATGTCTATTGCTACAAATTCAGTTGTATTACCTACTCTTGCAATTGTGCAACCTGCATCTAATAATGAAGCAATTTCATCAAAAGTAGCATCTTTGTAATAAATGTTGTGAAATGTATTTACTTCTTTTTTGTGCTTTTTAGCTAAATCTTTAGAAGTATGTGTTGTAGAAATATATTGTATTTGCATAGAATTATTACCTTCTCCTTCTCTAGTATTACCTAGAACCTTGGCCAAGGAGAAGGTAATAATAGAATTTGTTTTGTTTTATATTATATTTATATAAGTTGCAATGTCATTTTTTGTCATTTTGTGACAATTTTTCATTTTTATGTAGTAAATATAATAAATTTTTCTTTGTTTGTCAATATATTTATATAAAAAGATTTATATTTTTTATTACTTTTTTGTTATTTTTATGTTATTTTTTAGTTACATTTGAATATTCTGTATAAAGTGGAACTTTTTGTTCCATTTTTATAATATACGTTTATTTGACCAGAAATGACGTTCTGAGGTCATTTTGTCCTTAGCCAATAGTTTATATTACCAACGTATAAAAACGTCTCAGAACGTCTCTGTGAGCAATCTAGAGGTATTTCTAGGGTTGTCTATAGGTTATTATTTTATAGATTTTTAGTTGTTACCTTTATTTTTCATTTGATATAATATGGTATAGAATACAATATATTATTTGAAAAATAAGTGTAACAAAATATAAGGTTTTATTTGTGAGTGTCAACGAACAAATAAAAGTCAATGTTTTACATTGACAATAGTAAAAGGGTCAAAAAATGACACTGTAACTTATATAAATATATTGTAACAAACAATGATAGTTTTGCAAAAAATGAAGTTGCTCGTTATATAAATAATAATGTAGAGGAATAAAACATTCATTCATTTTTTAGAGAGGATTAGATATATGAATACATTTGATTTGCTTATCAAGACCAACAGACATGATTTTTCTATGACTGAAAAAGAAAAGAAACAGTTTAGAAGTTCACAAGTTTGGCAAGACCATAGACTAAAGATTTTCAACAATCAAAAAGGTTTAGATTATATTACAAATGAACCTTTACAAGACGATTGGAACTGTCATCACATCATTATGAAAAATACAGAATATACAAAGCTTGACAATCCATTTGTAGCTTTGAATTATAATATCCACAAGAAAGTTCATGATTTGTTCAATAGTTATTTTGATGACAAACAAGGTTGGCAAGAGTTCAAAGACATTCACGGTTATAAAGATAGCAGATTTTTGAGACTTTATGAAGTATTAGAAAAAATGTTTGCTTTGAATGACGATATTGAACCAGTTTTGTATCAGAATAGAATTGAATATACATTAGTTGACAGTCAAAACAAATTTAGAAACTTTGAATTAGCCAAACAATACAAATATCCAGTCAATGATAAAGGTTATTTACAGTGGAATCATAACTACATACCAGCTGAATATCCACAAGACTCTGTAGCATGGATTCAGTATATGGCTAAAATAAATAATATAAAAGATAGAAATACTATATTATTATTGTTAGAACTTCGTCACGTAAATCTATATAGCAGTTATAAGAACTTTAGAAACAATCCTAAGATTAGACAAGAAACCAAACGTGCTTGTAGAAAAGAATTAGAAAAGACTACTGATATGATTAGAAAATACTTTATATAAATAATATGTAACTAAAAATTACTGTTCATTTTTGTTTATCCTCCTAAAAAGAAAATCCAGTTGGCTATGTGAGTCACTGGATTTTTTATTATATAATCATTAGTTTATTATCTGATTTATCTAGTAAAGAAAGTATTTTTGATAATGTTGCTTTACTATTCAATAAAGTTATTTTATTAGCTAAGTCTATTTGTATATTATTACCAACAAGAATACAGCCATTTGAGTCTTTTAGAGTATTACCTGCATGTATTCTGAAACCTCTTGATAAAGGAAATGTGTCATTGAATATATGAGGTAGATTAGTAGCAAATTTTGGACTATATGTCATATTGACTGTATACAAACCATTAGATAGTTTACGAGGGTCAAGTGTATAAGCAATCAGCTTGTCTTCTGCATACAATCTACCTAATTCTTTGAATATGTTGTCATGTTCTAGTGTAAAATACATTATTTGCTACCAAATATATCAGTTGAACTAGGATGCTTTCTCTTTAGAATTTCAACTATTTCAGCTAATAGTTTTTCTATAGTTTCTAATCGTTGTTCTGTTGAGGTCTTTGGAATTTGTCCATCATCTCGCATAGAAGTTTCAATCTCTCTAACTTTCTTTTCCAATTTTGTTTTTGCCATGATTTTTCATCTCCATATATGTAGTGTAATACTTCGTGGTCTTTTTTGTTCAACATAACTTGGTGTTCATCATCAAATATATCATAGTGATTTACATCTAAGTCTAAGTGATGACAGTTAGCACCTTTTATCAATTTCTTTTCACTAATGAATGAAGTCTTCTGTTTCTTTATCAGATTTTCTCTGAATTCTTTCCATTCTTTAGTTTTACGAACTTTGTCTTTTATATCAGAATTTTTACTCATAATATATTTATTACAAAAATAAAACCCTTATAGAGTTTGTTCTATAAGGGTTATTATTATAGGTTTATGTTTAGATTACTTGACGTAGAACATTACCTGAGCACGAGGTTCAACGCAACCAGCAAGGGTAACGATATCCCAACGAGTGTCATCAGTCATATTGCGTAAGTCAACTAATCTGTTCTGGTGAACGATAAGACCTTCAACATCAGGTGTCTTTTCATATTCAGCACCTGCAGCATCAAGCTTGTCAAGTGTTTCAAATTCATAAGCACCATCAGCACGGATAATACCAGTGAAATACTTACCTTCTGCAGCAGTATCAGTGTTACCTGTTACAGCAGAGACAGCAGCGAAAGAAGTTCCGTCTTCCTTAGCAATTTCACGAGTTCCACCCTTAGTAATGTCCTTAGCACGAACCTTTACAACAGCGGTTGCACCAGCAGCGGTTACAGCTTCAAGAACAACGAATACCTGATCCATAGAGGTTGGGTCACCAACAGTATCACAAGCCTTTACACCTTCAATGAAGATAGGAAGTGCCTTAGGAATAACCTGACCAGCAGTCAATCCAGAAAGTGTCATATCCCAAATCTTGTCATCGTCAGCGTTTACTGCCATAGCAGAAACCTTACCAGCCTTGATAGCATCAGAAGTTGCCTTAGAAACGTTTACAACAGGCATCCAACGCTGTGCACGATATTCTGCACCGTGGAAACGACCAAGCAAGCCCTTAGAATACATATCAGGAGCATCAACTGGAACGAATTGCTGACCGTTAGAAGTCAAAATTGCTTCAACATTAGGGTCAACGAAACCATAAAGGTCTTCAGTAACAACACTAGACAAGTGACCAGATGCCTGAGAAAGTGGAGTGAAACCAGAACCAATGAATGCAGTTCCAACCTTACCAAGGTCATTAGCAATAGCCTTACGAACTACACCCTGAATAAGCTTCTGACCATTTGGCTTAGCAATTTCATCTTCCCAATCTTCAACGTCTGTGACCTTTTCAATTGCGTTAGTAGAAATCAAAACGTGCCAAGGGTCAAGTGTAAGAGTAACTGCACGTTCAGCGATAGCAATCTTGTCACCATCCTGATAAGCAAGACGGTTTACAGCATCACCAGTGTCACGAACGTAGAACTTATATTCCTGACCGTTATTCTTGTCAGCAATCTGGTTCTTGAAATACTTTTTAGAACCAACTGTCAAGAAAGCACCTGCTTCTGCAGCACGAATAGCAACCATTGTTGCAAGTTTGTTAGTAATAAAAGAATTTGCCATAATAATTATTCTCCTTGGTCAATAAGACCACTATTTATGATATTTGTTTTTTGTTTTCAATTTGTGTAGTATTTGATTAGGGTCAAATACAGGTTTAGAATCTTTAGTATCTTCTGATTTTGTGACTGAACCAACTACTGGAATACTAGGTTTTGCTTTTACTTCTGTTTCTGTATTATTAGCAGTAGCTTCAGCACGTTTCTTCATTTCTTCACGAGCATACTGAACTCTCTGAGCCAACTTATCCATAGCATTATATTTGCCAAATGGTGAACGTTTAGAAAGAACTTCATTTAGATATTCAGGCGAACTAATAAGAATTCTTGTAACCAAAGGAGAAATATCACAATCATCTAAGTAACTAAGAACTGCACCTTCAGGGTCGTATGTATCTAACTTTTGCAAGAATGACTGACCATTTTGCTGAATAATAGCTCTGAAAATCTTCTGTTCCTTTTCGTCTGGAAAACATTCAGCAATACGCTTATTATTCAATTCATCATATTCTGCTAGTTGTTCAGATTTTATTTCTTCCTGATTTCTTGCTAATTCACGTTGCTTATCTTTATAATCTACTGCGTAGTCAAGATATTCCTGTGTATTACCTTTGAAATCTTCTAGCTTCAAGCCTTTATACTTCTTGATTTCTTCTTCAAGTTCTTTATTACGCTGTTCAAGACGTTTGATTTTTGCCTGTTTCTTTTGGAAAGCATAATCAATCTGTTCTTGTTTAGTGTAATGTGGCTTCTTATCAACTTTGGCTTCTTTTTCAACTGGCTGGGTTGTTTCTACCTTAGTTGTATCTGGGGTTTTTTCGTTATTATCTTTTTCTGTATTTGCGTCAGAAACCTGATTTGTCCCAGTTGCAACGGTTTCTTCTTTTACCTCTTCTGCTTTGGTTTCAACTTTAGCCTCGGTTTCAACTTTGTCAGTGTTGGTATCAGATTTGCCAGCATACTTTTCATATACTGCATTGACCTTATCTGTATTCATCATAATAGATGTTTCCTATTGACCAGGGTATTTGAAAATGTTTTGAACAATAGCCCTGTTCCATTGTTCTCATATAAAATTAGTAGTGGAGCCGATGCGAATCGAACGCATCCATCAACTTTGCAAAAGTCAATCGCCTACCTTGGAACATGCGGTCCCATAAATGAGTGTTATATTTCAAACACTCATATAAAATTAGTATTTAGAAATATGGTAATTTACTGGTAATTCATAATACATATTTGGAAGTGCAAGTGCGTTACCAATTTCATACATATTAGTTACAGAAGTAACACGCCACGTATAACCATTCATGAATACTATGCCAGCAGGAACACCAACATTATCAGAATACCACAATCTTTCTTTTTCATCAACAGGGCAAGTAAATGCACATACTTGTAAATAAGTTGGTGAATTATAGAAGGTACCTTCTAAGTGTTGTGGAATGATAGCCTTCAAACCAAGTTGACCTATATTTCTAGTTCCAACTGAGAACATAGCAAATTGTGTTAGATATACATCAGGATTTGTATGACCACCACCATGTTCATCATTTCTATACATAGAACCATTGAAATCAGCTCTTACTGGAAAGTTTGTTTCACCACCAAGTTGGTGGAATGAAATAACTTTAGGTGAACCTGCAGTCCCTAATAGGATTTGAATATCAGACCAGTTTGCTTCAAGTTTCTGTAATACGTGTGGACCTTTGTTTCCTACATAAGTATATGTGTGTGCTTGTTCATCGGGTTCAATGAAAGAACGGTCAATCTCAATGAAATGATATGAACACAAAGAAGTATTATCAATCCAAGAACCAACAACTTTTGTTCCAGCAGTTCCAGCACCAATTGAGTGCTTTCCACCTTCATAGAATGTATTACCTTGAAGAATGAAGTTTATATCTGCACCAGATTGAGAATATTGATAGATAGTTCCACGAACTATACAATCAACAATTACTGGATAAGTAGCAGACACATTAGAAAGGTCACATTTTGCAGCAGCAATAGTTGGTGCATTTATCTGAACTTGTATTGATGAATTATCAAGATTAGCAACATCAGTAACTGTATAGATATGTCCTGCATCAACAATAGTTGATTTACCAACAGTCAAAGTCTTCATAGTAATGTTCTTGCCAAATGTAAATGAAGAATTTACAGAGTGAATATAATCACTTACACTCAAAGTAGAAGACTGAACATTGAAAGTAATGTTAGAATTATCAAGATGAATGAAAGAAACTGCAGCTCTAGTAATGTTTACTGTGCCATTACAACCGATAAAAGCAACTTTATCTTGAACTACATTATAGTTGTCAAACACTGCATTACGATATTGACAAATTGACCAACCAACATAACATGTATTATCAACAGTTCTTCCCTTGAAATCAAGAGGTTTTGCTGTATTCTGTGTTACAAGTTTCAACCATTTAGAAGTAGTAGGCCAATCATCAATGTCAATAATATCACTATCATATACAGTTATAGTGTCATAATCACAAGAATCACTAAACATACTTTCTGTTAGTTTACAACCAATAAATGTAGAACTATCACCTAACTTCTTGACTGCATTGATTTGACAGTTAGTCAAAGAAACATTTTCTACAAGTTCATATTGACAATCTACAATTATATTGCTAAAAGATTTGTTATTTGTGTTTATAACACTATCAACAATCAACTTATATGTAGGATTGAAAATACAATTTGTAGAATTTTTACCCCAAGAAGTTTTTACAGTAGGTCCAGTAATAGTAAATACTGCTTTATTACTTGCATTTGTATAAACATCAAGATAAGAAGTATCGTCAGTAACAGTAATAGTTGAACTTGAACCAGTCTTACCAAATACTTTTGTTTCTTGAGCAAAGATAGCACCATACAAGTTTATATTGTTTATTTTATACCAAGTTAGTCCATCATTTGCTGGGAAATAAAGTGGCAATCCAACTGACTGTGCATAACTATTAGCATAACCGATTTGAAGTGACATAACATCAGTAGCATCAGCAATAGAATCAGCACCAAATACACCGAAGTGACGAACATCAATTCCATTTGCACCAAATGTATTTACGAGTTCCCATCTACCAGTAGATATAGTAGCAACTTTGATAACAGAACCACCATTATCACTTTCAATAGAACTAGCATTCCAAATATACATTACTTGTGGTTTATCACCAATAGTATTATAACCACCTAAAATAACTACTTTACGATTATCTCTATTAGTAATAGTATTAGGGTCAAGAGCACGTAAATCGGTAATGTTATTTACCAACTGAAATGTAGTAGAATCAACATTTATACCGTAAATATCCCAAAGATTATCACAAGAATACTGAAATAACCAGTTATCTTCATCTTCAGTCATATCACCATTACCAACATACTTTTCAAAACGAACTGTATAGTTAGTATTATCTGACAAAAACACTTGATTATTTAGTTGACCAAGTGTGTTAGTAAACATTGGATTATCAAGTGGAACATTACCATTGACATTATAGATATTTTCTAATTCAGTAGTATGAAACTTACAGAACTTTACACGTCCTGCAAGTGGTTTACCCTCATTGTCTAGCCATGATGTTCTATTATCAAATTGACGCATAAAACCTCTTATCTCTTCAATTTTACATTAGCATTATAGTAAGAACCTAAAGAATCACTTGTCATCCAGTCACCAACATCTTCAGGCGTCATTGGATAGTAATACTGTCTTCCATCAGTGTGCATTACAGCAATACCTAAATCAGGTAAGTATTCAATATCATCAATCCAACTAGATGAACCGCCCAAATCCAAACGAGGATGAGAGTCATCCCAATACTTAGGATTTATCTTTTCTTCATCTAATCCGCGTTGAGTGGCAAGCAGCCTTTCCATAGGTGTTTGACCTGGTCTTTCATACTTATGAATTAGAGCTTCATGTTCTTCAGGTGTTTGACGATATGCAGCATCTTTAGCATAAGGATTCAGCAACATATTTCTTGTTGCTTTACCTAATCCATGTCCATTACCAAAATCCATATTAGACTACTCCTAATGCTTCTTTAGCAATATCATATTTCTTTTCTTCTATTTCTACTGCTTCTTTAGCTAATTCAGATTGTTTATCAGCAATATCAAGTTGAATATCTACACCTTGTTTTTCTGCTTCTAATTCAAGTTTAGCAGTTTGAAGTTTCATACTATCTTGATGCTTTGCTAAGTCAATCATATTCTTTTCTTTACTATTCTGTAGTTCAAGTGCCATAGCTTGTGCATTCAACTTCAACTGTTTATTTTCATTATCAAGCATTTCAAGTTGCTGCATTGCATTATCAAGTGTAGCCTTCATCTGTTCAAGTTCATGAATAGCAACTGGGTCAGTAGGTTGTTCAGAAACTAACTTCAAATTCTGTCCTAAGTTAGCAATAATATCAGATTTTACACCTTCAACATAATCACTATCAATAGTATTACACATGTGAATAGCAACAAGTGGTTGCATTTCAGGTGGCATCAACTGAGCAACAGCATTCAATTCTTGACGATGCTTCAAATTGTTTGTAATAACATCAGGTCCATTTTCTAGTTCAAATGGAATATCAACTGCATTATTCAAAAGTTCTACAATGACCTTGCCAATAGTTCTATTTGCTTTATAAGCATTATCATAGAATACAGCTACATTTGACTGTTTATTATTATTTTGAATAAGAATTTCAGTAGCAGTCTTACTTTCATCACCGATAATACCAGCTAATGGAATACCAATAACATCTGCAATCAAGTTACGAGTATTAGTAATAACTGCACTTAGGTCACCCGTTTCAAAACTTTCACGAATAACTTGTGGCACATCAGCACCTTGGTTATACATGATAACTGAACCATCTTCGTCTTCTTTCTTTTCATAATACTTATCAAGGTTTTGTGCAGCTTGTGTAGACATAATGACATTAGCCTTGATAGAACGATTTGCTCTTTCCATCAAAGTAGAATATGCAATGTTCAGACCAAGCTGAAGTGACCAAGTCTTATCTACAATACCAGCATATTTGACACCCTTAGTATCATACTTTTCATATCCAGCAAAACGAACAATAGGAATATGACGAATAGGTAATTCAAGAGCTTCAACTACATAGTTACCACAAATCTTGTAATAGTCAACTGTTCCATTTTCATTCTTGACATAATAAGAAACAATCTGTAAACAATCAGTCAAATTCTCCCACTGGTCAATACCAACGAAATTCATTTTAGGTTGATTTTCAGGAAACTTATAAGGAACTACATCTTCACCATAAAGACGTTTTGCTTTAGATAGTGAAATATAGTTTACAATAGCACCTTCTTCAGCATCACTACAATCAACTTTTTCACACATAGGGTCAATAGCAACTGAACCCTGTCTATTGATGAATTCAGCAACAATCTTAGGTTCACCTGTAACTTCATCAGTAATTGTAGTAATAACAATATAACCAGCACCACAAATAACTGCTCTAGTCAATGCTTTCTTTAGTTCAAATTTTATGTCAGCATCTGCTTCAATACTATTGATATATTCTTGAACTTCTTCTAATCCATTACGATTAGATAATTCAATGTGCCAAGGTGACTGTGTATAAGGTGACACAATGGCATTAGCGAGAACAGACCAGTCAGAAAAATGAAGACAATACTTGCGTTTACCAGTTCTCAAATATGTCTTTCTTACTTGGTCAGTCCAAAAATTACCATTGAAACTTTCTAAGTCACTAATCTGCTTTGTAACTTGACTAGAAAACTTTGAAGAACTCTTCTTCAAAAAATTTCTACATTTTTCAATTATTTCATCTGTATTATCAAGCATCTATAATACCTCTATAAAAATTAGTTTTCATTTCTTGTTATTTGTTTTCCAGTCATTTTCATCAAAGAATAAAGAACCTAATAACAAAATAAGCACAATGAATAAAACTGTTGTTAGAAATATAAGGAATTCTGTCATATTATTTATGTTCTTTATTTGTTACACTTATTTTTCATTTGATATAATATGGTATAGAATACAATATATTATTTGAAAAATAAAGGTAACAATTTATTTGTTTTCTTTATCTTTGTCTTTATTTTGAATAAGTTCTATGATTTTATCTACTATTAGATTGAATATAACAGATTGTAATAACTTTTTCATTTTTTCAATTCCTTTATTGCTTCTACTAATGAATCTAGTTTTTGAGAAACTAATGCTAGGTTAGTATTTAGTTCATTACACTGTGCACGTAAATCATCTAAAATTGTATCTCTATGTTGAGCTTCCATTTTTAGATTGTTGATTTCCCAAGTATTCTTTTGAACTACATCGTGCAATTCTTGACTATCTTTATCTCTAGCAGCTTTAGTTACTTCTCTATCAGCTTTTATAGATTGAAGTTTATAGTAAACCCATATAACTAATACTACAGCAATAAGAAGTGGTAATGCTGCAGGAGGAATAAGAGGTGCTAATGTTGTAATAATGTTTTCCATATTATGCATCCTTTACTAATCTAACACATGCACCAGCTGTTGCTGCATAGTTAGCTGTTACTACTGTATAACCACCATTATATCTCATAAGGACGTTGTGAGCACCGTCTGAATCTTCTAAATAGTTCGCACGGTCAAACTGATTTGCAGTAGAAGTAGCAACACGACATGGATTCAGTCCAATACCTGACTTGTTTAGATCTGCGTGATAAGGAAAAACACTTCTAAATTGGTCAGCATTTGACAACAGTTTAGTAATTCCTCGATTATGTTCATATTTTTCAGTAGTTGGCAACTTGATGTCCGGTTCATTTATCAGCTTTGTCCAATCAGCTGGCTTTGGAACTCTCCAATCACCTAAACCTGCATTGCGTAAAGCAACAGTTATTGCACTTACATTAGAAATAGCAGTAGAATAATAATAACCAATAGGTGCTGGTGCATTAGGATTTGTATACCATGTTCCAACATCCCAAGTCAAATCTTCAGTAAGAACAAGTAAACCATTCCATTCTACAAAGTGATAATCTTTACCACCTAGAGTAATGTAATCTTTAGGTTTCATTTCTTCTGCAGTTCTGACAATTTTAGATAAAACACCGTCAACTTTTACTTTACCATTTTCATCTTCTGTATAAAATACCTTATTAGGGTCATAAACACCTAAACCAGAAAAGTGAGCGTATTGCTTTCTTTCAGTATATACTTCACCAATTCCATTCATTGTGAATACCTCCTACTATTATGGTAAAGTTACAGTATAACCATCAGTAGTAAATGAAATCAAAACATTTCCTACAAGATTACCTTCATAAGTTACATTAGAACCACCAAACTGACCCATGATAGAACCAGAGGTTTTACCATTTTCAAACAATGCTTGTGCTAATGACTCAACTGTTCCTGAAACACCACAATTCTGTGCATAGATTGCTGGGTCACCAGTTGTATTACCGATAAGATTAGTGCATCCACCTAAATTGGCAATATCACCATAAATTTTTGTATTTGCAATATAAAACTTATTACAGTTTTTATTTTGCATACAAACTATATTACCAGTTATATCTGAACCCTGTGTAAAATATAAACTTCCATTCCATTCAGAACTAATAATTACACTGTTTATAAGTTTTGCCAAATCACTGCATTTTCCATAGTGCATAAGAATTCTAGAACCAACAATTCCAGGATTTGAACCAATATCATTCAACTTATAGTTTACTGCATCAAATGGCAAATTATTTACCAAGATATTTCCAATACCAACCCAAGAAGAACAAGTTCTATAAATGTATTTTGGATTTCCAAAAACAGTAAACATAGGTAAATCTAAAGTTCCAAAAGAAATACCGTTGAAACCAGTAAGTTTATAAATCTTTATATAGTGTTCACCTTCAGTCAAATAAATGTTACGAGAATCTTGTGTATAAGAAAATGTGAATTTATTTGTAGCTTCAGCAGTTCTTGAACCTACAAGCAATGCAGATTCATTTATACTTTCTACATAAGAATTGTTATAACCAGCATATCTAGCACTGAATGCAAGATAGCCAGTCCAATTAGCTGGAACATTTACTTTGAAAATGAATGTATCAAGGTCAGTTCCAATATAGTCATTTTCTACGATTTCACCTGGTAATTTTTGTATAATCATACATACTCCTTATGCAATTTTTATAATTTCGTTTTGTTTCTTGATATAAAGTGAATCTTCATCTACAACATAGAACTGTTGTCCATTATTCATAGGATTTATATTATATATGTTGCTCAATGTGTGGAAAGTAGGAAGTCTATTACCACTGATAGACAAATCAAGAATACAGCCTTCATAACCATCTGTAAATTGTGGTAATGGCATACCGTCATTTCGTCCAATAAATGTAATTGCACCAGTAGATTTCAAACAGTGTCTATTAGCATAAAAGTTAGCTTGTGCAGTTTCATTATCAGTATCAAAAGCACGACAATTTTCAAAAACAACTGATGTGTGTGAACCAAAAGATAATGCTGTAGAATTTGGCATATTAGGCATTTGACGAACTGAAAATTCACAACCAATAAATGTTAGCTGAGCATTATAATGGTTAGCAGTTCTAACGAAGAAACCATCAACATCATTCTTTGCTGAATCAGTCTCAAAGTTACAATCGTAGAATGTTGCTGAACATTTCATACCATTATCATAATCTTCAGGATCTTCACCGTATTTTATCCATTCAATTACACTACCGTATGAACCAAAATTACAACTCCAGAATGACGCACACAAAGTTCCTTCAGCAATTTTTATACCACATTCACTACAGTGGTCTGTATAGAAAAGTCTAAATGAACAAAGCATGTTACCATCACCACCTAAATACATACCCATGCGGCAACCAGAAACACGAACATCGTCAAACTGACAATCCCATTTTACTTTTCCAAGAAGTTCAAATCCACGGTCAAAATTATAGATCCACAATCTTTTGAAAATATAGCCATAGTGACCAACATCAGGTGCCCAATCTGGAGCTAAACTATCAGTCATATAACAGTAAATACCAATACGGCCAGGGTCACCTGGATTTGGCATGTTGTAAAGGAACATATTTTCTATACATACATTTCTGTATTCAAATGCGAATACTGCAGCACCAGTATCTGTTCTTGTGCTTCTAAAGTAAATGCATGTTGAACCCTGTCTAGGATTATTTGGGTCATCATGATTTCGTGGTTCATAGTTTTTCCAACAATCATGACCAGAAATATGAAGTGAGTGTTGTGCAGTTACAACAGTAGGTGATTTTGCCCAATACAAACCAGCATGGAAACGAACATCAATTACACCAACAGCAACCATTCGTGCAATAATAGGTGCAATATTGTAGTTTTCATCAGCTTTCTTCATACCAAACTGTTCTACATACATTGTAGTAGCAGTAATAAGCTGAGCACATCTCTTATTTGCCATCTGAATAATATCCATACCATTACCAGTAACACCAGTAACAACACGATATACAGCAGCACCACCATCATTTGGACTATGGAAGCCAGCAGTCATAGCATAGTCAAAGTCATAGGCGCTATTTCTCATTTCATTTACTGTATTGAACATTCTTATAGTGTGATTATCAGGTAAAGGTTCACTTGTAGTAATAGGTTGACCTTCTTCATCAATAGCCATAAGAATCTTATCATTTTTGGACTTTATACAATAAGCTGCTGAAGTATTATCATGTGTAAAGATATTATATAGAGTATAAACAAGCTTTAGATATTTTCCATTATGTATAGGATATGAAGTTCTTTCATTAGTTACTTTATAAAGACCACCAGTATAATCATCTGCTGTAACAATAACATATTGGTAAAGATATGCAGAAGTTTCTGCATCAAGAATTGTATCAAAAACTTTTATAACGTGGTCATCTTCAACAGTATTCTGTTTGAAAAGAATTTCACCATCATTATCAACTGTAAAAAGAATCTTACCATTTTTATCAGTTTCAATATAAACACCATTATTATCATTTGAATGACTAATACTTGGCATCATTGTTTTGAAAACTGGAACAGCATATCTTTCATTATAACAAGCAATACTGTCATTAGTAGCAGTATCACTACCAATGTAAAGTTGAACTACCTTATCGTTAGGATTATCATTCAATACCAATGCATAGTCAAAGATATAAGCACTAGTCTTCATGTCGTTTGTAGTATCAAACACATGAACTATTTGCTTGTCTTCATTTTCTTTATTGAAGTAAGCATAACCTTGGTCATCAATACCAAACATTAGTTTTTCACTTGAATCTTTGATAGCATATACGAGATTTTCATCGGCTGCTGTTTCTACAGGAACCAATCCGTCAAATCCTACGTATAAAATGTTGTTGTCATTCAATAATTGTGGCATGTAAACCTCTAAACAATTGCTTGTTTTCTATAACCATCAAAAAATACTTTTGCAGTAGTTGCTAAAAATCCATTAGACATAGATTCAATTTTCAAGCGAACTACTGTGTGTTCTTCAGCTAAAGCATCTGAATAATGCAATGTAAATGGAATTATAATAGAACCTTCATCCATTTCAGATGCATTTACTTTCTTTATTTCTTTATAGATTATATGTTGAATATCACTATCTTCTTCAAAAAATAATATTACATTCAATTCATCGTCTGAAACCGTATGTCCTTGTCTAGCATACATAAAGCCTTCTACTATAAGTGTTCCAGTTATTAGTTCACCAGCAGATAAATCAGAATAATTCCATAAATCTATAAGTTTTGAACTATCACCAGTTATAATACTTGTTGTAGCAATTGGTCCGTCATAATAATGTGAAAAAGTATAAGAATTTTCAGTATTGCAGCCTAAAGAAACCTTTTCAGGTGTAACAACTGCATATAAAGGTTCTTTGATTTCCATAGGAAGTTTATTTACAGAAATCTTTTTAGTTGTATTATTTACTACAACAGGATTTTCACCTGTATATGTAGGTGCAACTAAATCATCTTTTACATTTACTTTATAAGCTATATTACCATGTTCATCTGCTCTTGCAGTAACATAGGTAGTATCTGAATTTTCAACTTTACTAATACCTTCAGGTTTTAGACTAATAGTATTATTTTCATTATCTACATCAATGTATCTACTACCTTGCAAAAGTTTCTTTGCATGAATAGTATATTCAGTATTACCTTGAGCATTTTGACTTTCATCAACATCTACAGTATCAGAGCCAACAACCTTAGTAATTGCTTTAGGTTTTAGACTGATTTTATCTCTTTCATTGTCAACATTGATATACTCAGAACCATCATAGATTTTACCTACAACGTCTGCTGCTTCAAGCAAATCTGTATCAGCTGATTGCAATAATGAATTTGTATTTTGTGCTGGCATGTTATTCCTCTATAAAAATTAGATTATAACTAAGATATGTATCTAGTATAAAAACCAATAGTTACTGTTAGTTTTTGACCAGCTGTCCATTTTGTATTGTTTTCTATATTTCTCAAGTCTAAAGAAAATCCAGCAGTGTTCGATATACTTTTAGCATCAATCCAACCAGATGCATGTGCATCAGAAAACTGACTCCAGAATTTTGTAATATATACATAAGGTGTATCTCTAGTTATAACTGGGTCACTATCCCAACTAACAGTATAACCAAATTGTAGAAGTGCCATACCAGGATTTTGAACTTGTGAATCAAATTGAATTTTTATTGTATAAAACAATGGGCAAGTCATTTTTGTGTAATTTGCATTCAACCAAGCTTTTACTGGTGCAAATTCATCATTCATAGGCAAAATTATATATTCATTGTCACTGTTTATAGTATATTCTTTTGATATTTCCACTCTATAATTTGCTTTACTATTTAGAATGATTTGATTATTATTTGTATGAATACCAGTTCCACCTGTATATGGTGCTAGTCGTGTCATATTATTATTATACTTATAATAAATATCACCGTTTTTTCTTACTTCAAATGCATTACTTCTATTATCAGTGTCAGCACCATTTCCAACAGCAAAATAATAATCACCTGGAGTAGAATAGTCGCCAATAATAGTATTACTATCAGCAGAAATAGTGTTTCCTCTACCAAAAACAGTAGAATAATTACCACTTATAGTATTGTCATAACCAGCATAGAAATTATAATTACCATTAGCACTTGAATTAGTATCTACACCAATTATTTTATGACCAAATTCATCATAACTAGCAGTCAAATCTGCACCAGGTAAAATTTCAGTAGTATTACCTACGAAATCTTGGTCAAGATAAAGTTTGACCATACTAGAACCACGGTCAACTTTCAAAGGCCACTGTGTATATAATGTTTTTCTATTGACTACATTGATTGTATTGTCATTAGTGATATCAATATTATCACCAGCAGTCAATTTGTTTTGTTTTGTAGCTAAATCATCTTTAGTAGCAACAACATCAGTATCAATTGCAATAGTAACAGTATTACCATTTTTACGAATAATAATACCATAACCTTCTCTAAAACGAAGATTTATATCTGGATTTATACCTGAAGAAACAGTTAGATTATCTTTTGACATCAACAGATTATTTCTATTGTCTTTTACAACAATATCATAAACCATATCATCAGGTGCAATGATAGTGCAGTTACCAAGTGTATTAGTCAATACAGGTGTAGGATTATAATGATTAGAAAAATCACGATATGTATTTACAGTATTAGTAGTTCCAGCCTTGTAGACATAGATTTTAGCACCTACAATAGGTTTACCATGATTGTCTACAATCTGAACTACAGGTGAAATAAGATAACCTAAAACCATATTACTTGTTCTCCATATATTGTTTATATGCTTCTTTTACAATATCACTAGAATTATCATCTGGTAAATATTGTCCTTTATCCCATAATGGTTTATATTGCTTATATGTTTCTGTTATTGCTTTTTTGTAGTTTTCTTCAGCTTTAGCAATTGCTTCATCACCAACATTTTCATTATGACCACCAAGCATTTTACGCATAAGTCCTGTTGCAAGTGGAGGTGTAGCTCTTGGGAATTTTTCAAATGCACCTTCTACAACATCACCAAGTGCCTTACCAATTTTACCTTGTGCACCTAAAGCACCTGCAGCATAATCACCTATAAACTTTCTTCCTTGAGGTCCACCTACTAAACCAGTTCCTTCATTCACAACAATGTCTTTACCAGTTCTGAGTAATTCTCTTGTCAAATCATAATTATCTGAAGGTGTATAAGCAGTTCTTTGACCAAAACGAATAAGTGGGTCTACGGCACCAGCAATATATCCAACATAAGGTGTTTGTGTTGGTATGAAATTTGCTGCTTCACCAACTTTACCTAAACCTTCATTTAGTGCAACTTCCCAACTAGGTGCTCCTTCAATATATCTCTTGATTGCATACTGATTACCGAAGTTGCTTGCAAGTTTAGAGTCTTTTACATTTTTAGCACGTTTATATTCATCAGCAATTTGTTTATTTTCATTAGCTTCTTTTGTTCCTAATTCAATGCCTTTATCTAATTCTCTATTCCATAGTTCTTCTAAACCACGGTCAACATCTTCAATAGAAACATTTAGATTTTTTGCTATATCACGCTTATTAGCAGGTGTAAGATTTTCATATTCCATATTAGGAATTTCTTTTTCAATCATATCTGCTAAATCAGCATTAGATTTATAGTTTTTATCTATATTGACGAAACCACCTAAACCAGAAACTTCACCACGAATAGACTTCCAGAATTCACTAGGATTTTGAGTAGAATTCAACTCACGAGAAAACTTTTCATATTTCTCGTCAGAAATAAGACCTTTATCATAGGAATCATCAAGCCATTGTCTTATATTTTTCTTATTCATTATTCCCAATCTCCTATGTCATCATTGAATGTAAAGCCCCAAGCTCTCATCTGCTTATTAGTATATCTTCCTCTTTTATAACCTTCTCTCGCTTCTGCTAATGAAGGTTTAGTAATTTGTTTTACTTTAGAAGGAAGTTTTACATCATTTGTCATATTAGCAGCGTCAATTTCTGCTTGTAAAGCATCAATATCAGCATTATATGCATCAACAGAGTCTTTATTCTTTCTATCCAATGTCTTCAAAGCATTTTCAAGTTTTGCACCTCTATCTTTGAAATCCTTCAATGTATCTTCTTTCATTTTATTTTGAACTTCAGTAGATAGTCGTGTATTAGGTGTTTCAACATCAGCATTAGATTCAGGTGTTTGGATTTCAAGAATTTCATCTAACTTTTCTTCTAGTAATGTAGTATCTACACCAGCATCTTTTGCAGCTTGAATTTTGTTACGTGCAATTTCAATATCTTTCTTACTGATATTACCAACAGAAGTAATACCACCTTTAGTTTTACTATCTTCAATGCCGCCAACCCATTCTTCAGCAGTGTTATACAATGTTCTTTGATTTTCTTCTTTCTGTTTCTGTTCTGCATCTTTTCTAGCTGCATCAAGTAACAAAGCAGATTTCCAATTCTGAAGAGGTGCTGAATTACCTGTTCTAATATATTCTTCTCTAGCAGCATTAGCAATAGGGTCATTAGCAGGTAAATCCCATTTAGAAACTTCCTGTTCTCTATTATAACGTGCCATAGAGTCATCAAATGTTTTACCAGCACTGTTTAGTAAATCACGCATAGGTGACAATACAGACTGTCTACGAGCAACTTCATTCTGATAACGTTGCTGAGCTACATTATTCATATTCTGTAATACAGAAGGGTCAAGCATTATTCTACTACTATAAACTCTTGCCATTTTATTACCTCATTATAAACTAGAATGCTCCAATAGTAGCATTTACATTAGTTGATGCTTTATCACCCATAATACCAAGTAAGTCAGCCATATAGTCAGATTGCTGTTGCTGTTCATTACTAATAGCACCACCAAGTAAACTTGCTTTATTCAACTGACCTTGACTAATAGTATTCAACTTATTCTGCATATTAGTAATATAATCACTATATTCATTATATGCTTGATTACGGTCAATATTCATTTGTGCTTGTGCATCTTTATACAAGTCTTCTGCAGCCTTCCAACGTGAATAACCCATACCTGCCATAGCACCAGTTCCACCTGCAGCACCTTGACCAGCTTGACTAGCTTGTGTTTCTAAACCAGCTAAGTTAGCAATCTTATCTGCCATAGGGTTCATGAAATCATCAACTGACTTGTCATAACTAAACTTATCAAAGTCATATACTTCAGGCTGATAGTTACTAATCAAATCTTTATATTGCTGAACCATGTCGTCATCAGCCAATCTCATACGATTAGCATCATAATCATTCAAAAGGTCCATCATACGCTGATATTCAGTATTAGACTGTGCTAAAGCACCTTGAACTGCATGCTGTTTCTGTCGTTGCAATTCACGTTCTAGTTCTCTTTGCTGTTGTGCATTTATAAAATTGACTGCACCATTTACAAATCCACCTACAATTTCTCCAACTGGCATATTATTATTCTCCTATTCAACAACTGTCATCCAGCAATGGTCGCCGATTTCAATCCATTGTTTATGTTTACATTTTACGTTCTTGTTTATTGTTTCTAAATCTTCACCATTAGCAACAATAAGTTGACCAGCATATACTATGGTTGCATCTTTAGTAACATCTTTACCCCAGACACCTCTAACAGCTTCAGCTAGTTCTTCATGTGTGCTATTCAATGTGGTAATTTCCATTATTTACTCCTACCAAGCACATTCTTGAGCTTGAATTTTTATTCCATATAATGCAAATGGTATATTATCAGAACAAGATAATTCTAATGTGAACTGTCTAGCCATACCAAAATCATAGAATACACAGTCATAGTCATAATCACCGACATAACCTAAACTAACAACTTCATTGTCAGACCAAGTAGAACCATCGGTAGAAAATCTCATCATCATTTCTGCAGGAACATCTCTAAAATCTTCATACTGACCATTGTTAGTCATAACTTCTATACTATCAATATAGAATGCAGTTGAAGTAGATTGAATAATTCCACCTCTACGAAGTCTAAGTATAGAAGTATCATCATGTTCATTCCACTTTTCTTCAGTTTGTTCAGCAATACCACCATCATAAGACTGCCAAATAATACCATCAGCATTCATTGTAGCAAAGTTATATCTCCAAACAACCTGTTCATTTTTGTGATTTAGTGAACAACGGTTTGACCATGACTGTTCTGTCAAATCATAACAATAAGTTACATTAGCACTTGGGAATGAAATACAATAGAATACATGCTGATTATCTTGCCAAATTTGTGCAGTAGCATCTTTTACTGTTTCAAATTTAGAAATCTCTCTTTCAATTTCAGGTGTAGAAACTCTTGCAGCATTAGTTCCACCTTGTAATACGTAAATACCGTTATTACCAATATCAGATGAACCAAGCCAAACAACAGTTGAACCAAGCTGGCAAAGTGAATTGACCGCTTTTAGACCAATAGGATAAGCAGCTGTATCAGGTGAATTGAATGGAACGTTTACATCAGAAGTATATTGGAACATTTGGTAAGAACGGTCACCAAATGTATAAAGTCTAGAACCATTAGCAATTAGAGCAGTAGTATTATCAGGTGCCCAATAAGCTTGTAGTGACTGACCGTTATTACCCCATTCTTCAGAACCAACCTGGAAAATGTTTTTATCTACTTCATTGTCATCATTAGTTCTTTGGAAAGGAAACTGATATGTTACATAAAAGTTATCACTATTTTTATCATTTACTACAATATAACCATATAGATAAGCTACGTGTGAAGGCTTGATAGTAATACCTTTTTCATAGTCTGTATATGGTAACTGAATAACAGAAAAATCTTCACGCTGATTAGATGGTCTAAGTTGTGTATTTACTGCATAACAGAATTCACCATCTACAATAACTAAGTGAGATGGCATATCTTTTACTGTCAAACTTCGTCTATCAAATGTTCCAGCTGCAGTTTCAGCAAAATGAACCGGTGTAGAACCAGGTGCTAAATCAGCAATCTTATAAGGTGTTTTACTTGGCATCTGTATCATATACAAAGAATTACCAAATACACAATATGTAATTGGTGAATTATTATAACCATTTGAACAAGTAAAAATACCTCTACATACACCAGGAATACTACAAACAGTTTTGTAACCCTTGATTGGTCGCAAAACTTTAGAAACATAGTTTTCATTAGAATTTGTAGTTTCTTCAAACATATTCAGTGTATAACTCTGACCAAGCTTGGCTAAATCAGATTTAGCAGTAGAACCTACAATGTTTGTTATAACTCTTGTTTTAGCCATTATACACTCCGATTAGAAATAAGTATCAGCAATAAATCCACCACTTCTCAAATAAGACTGCATTGAACCACCTGGAAGAGAACCACCTCTAGTAATAATACGCATTGTTGCATTAGTTGCTTTCAATGCAGCTTCTAATTCATCCTGTTCTGCCTTTAGACTATTCTGTTTTGTAGTATCAACACGAGGATAACGAACTGACAATTTATAAGCTAATGCACGAGTAATAAGTTCAATATAAGGTGTTGGCAAATTTACAACGTCATCATCTTCATATTTCATTTCTACATTATAGATTAGTTTACACTGTGGATTATTCTGTAAAAATCTAGGTTTGAAATATACTTTATAAAGATTAGGTCCAACTGGTTGCCAAGAAACAATAAAATCAGAATAAGTAGCACTGTAGAAATTATCGTAAGCAATAAACTCCATAGGTGTCCAGTCAATAGCACCATTATACTTATAATACATTTTCTTTGGAAGTTGAATACCATTAGCTGTTACATCAGCATCTTCACCTTCACCTACATAAACTCCTTCAGTTGTAGGTGAGAAATCAACTTCATTCTTATATGCTTCAATATAGTCTTTTGAAGAAAATTCTTCTAAAACACCGTTGAATAACTGAAGAGCAGAAACAAACTGATCTTCTGGCAATTCTTTCTTTCTAGGACATATATTAGCACGTGCAGCACTTTCTTTTATAATATCTCTTACTTTGGTCATTATGAATTCCTCTATAAAAATTAGTTTTAGTAACTATCAACTTCTGTAGTGCAAATCTTTTTACCAGCATTTTCTATTGCTAAATACTCATCATAAGCTTCTCTAAGTGTATTTTCTATATCAGTTCTCTGATTTTTAGCTTCTAGAACATGAATTCCTTGTGTATAAGCTACTCTGAATAGATAACTGTATGCAGTTGAACCTTTTGTTCTATCAAAATACTTAGGTCCAGCTTCCAATATGCCACAATACATTTCAGTTCTACATTCTTCTCTAATATCTGGGTCTTGATATTTGAACTTTACATTGTTTAGAACAATTTGAACTAATGACATAACCAGATAACCATACAAGTTATATTCTCTTTCTGTCAAAGGTTCTGTATTATCTTGTATACGTTCCAATAGTTTCTGTAATACAGGATTATAACACTTTGGCATGTGTTTTTTATCCCTAAAGATATTACCTGTTAGTTTATAACCTTTATTTGTAATTTCTTCAATATATTCTTTATAATGCATATCATATTCTCCTTATTTGTTACCTTTCTTTTTCATTTGATATATTGTATCTATTACTATATTATATCAAATGAAAAATAAGTGTAACAAGTTATACATTATATTTATATCATCAAATATCTACAAATCTCATAGCAATATCTAAACTTTGATTAGGTGTTAGTGTATTCAGTATATTACTTGTATCATATAATGCTAATGCTAAAGCATCAGAAGTATCAGGTGAACGTCCTATTAGTTCTTTGATATTAGCCTTAGGGCATAACAAAGTTTTACCTGAACCATTTATTTGATAAGTAGTATATTGTAGTTCTTCTCTAATCTTATCATCATCAATATAGAAACCTTCTCTAATCTTGTCAGCTAAGTTGAAATACATTTCAGCACGGGCATTTAGATAAACAGTATCATTATTTGCTTTTTGAGCAAAATTTATGGCATTTACTGCTATATTATTGACATTATGTTTCAACATATCACAAAGACCATTACCAAAACCACCTGTGCAGTCAATGTTTATTCTTTTTACATCCCATCTTTTGACTAATTCATTAGCAATATTATATAACTTATATGTATCAGCTACTTGTTCTCTAACAGTTTCAAGAATGCCATTATCATCACTAACCACAAACACATTATAGTCACCACCTGAACCAGCACAGTCAATACCCATCTTTCTAATACCATAATTTTCTTTTCTTTTCAGTGGATAATCTAACTGTCTAATAATACCAAATTCTACATCATCGTCTAATATAGTTCCTAGAATTTCTTGCTGGAATGCTGCATCATCTTTGATAGCATTTTCTTGTAGTTTATAATCTTCTTCACTAAGTTCAGTATTATCATACATTGTAGCAGTAAATACATCTTTATCTACTTCTGTATTTCTAAACCACTTATTCCAAATGGAACCTTTACGAGGTGTAGTTCCAAATATAATTCTTTTACGTCTAGCAGAACCACGAAGACAAGGTGCAACTGTTTCTAATATGTTGATAGGTGCAATAGCAAATTCATCAAGAATAAGCATAGAACATTCAGATAGACCACGAACAGACTCAATGTTTTCGTAAGAAAAACCATAAAGTTCACCTTTACCGAATTTGATAGAGTGTAAACCGTTATTTACAATAGGCTCTAACTTACATTCTCTGAATCTTTCTTGTATTTCTTTGAACATGGTAAGCATCAATGCTCTGAAATCTTGAGCAAATAGAATAATCTTACCACCTTGGATAAGTTCTTCTATTGCCATAACTGACAAGAAAATAGACTTGCCACAACCACGACCTCCAACAATACCAGAAATCTGTTTTGTTGAATTTCGTGCTGCAGATTGGTGTTTTAGTAAATGACAATCTATAAAGATTTTACCATTTTCATCAACTGTTCTTGTAAATACTGGTCTTTTAGACATTTTCAAACCTAAATGTTATAGTTTCTCCATCTGCTTTCTTGATTTCAGCTACTTTACTATCTTCTTTTCCCCAATGCATTTTATCTCTTCTCTCAAGTATATCAAATAGTGTTTTAGCTGATTTATTACCACGTTCTCTCAATAACATCTTTGTTAGTTCATTTCTGACTAATGCTACATTGTCATTGAATAGTTCTACCCAACTATCATTATAATCTTCTATGATAATGCCAGGAACGCAGTTTAGTCTGCAAATTCTATACCATTCTTCAGCATTAGACGAAGAAACAAGACCTAGTGACATATCTCTAAGTCTTTTAGTATCTCTTTTGATTTGAATACCTTTACTATTGGTAATGTATTTTTCATCTTGCCAAAGTTCAGGTCCATTTTTGAATAAATCTTTTACATAATCATACAGTTTCATAACTATACCTCCGTTTTATTGTAAACGTTACAGAAGGTTTTTACCGAAGATGCCTACAAACTTCAGTGGTCTACCACCTTAGCCGTCTGCTACTTCAAACGGTGCTAATTCTTCCTCATTCATAATTCTTTGCAAATTCTGAATAAGTCCTGAAATATGTTCAATCTTTTCAATCTTCTTTGGTAATTTTACCTTTTTATCACAAATAGGCACATCACATTCAATTTCAAATGAATGTTCAAATGATTTAGGCAACTTAGCTTTTTCAATAGGTGCCATGTAACTGTTTTTCTTTGTTGTCCAGATAATAAATGTCTGCATATATTTCTCCAATAAAAATTAGATTGAATTGAAAATGTTTTCGTATAGATAAAAATTAGTGTCTAGCCAGCGACTATTCAAGTATTCATACTGATAATTCAGAATTTCAGCATAGTTTTCTTTAGCAGTTTTGACTATTTGTTCTATATCTTT
>Ga0247608_10001904_pt1 | contig 27615 bp, 22 predicted proteins | sample 176DNAGHGlowgp2_FD_193490 | JGI IMG/M metagenome (GOLD analysis project Ga0247608, IMG submission 193490) | Sheep rumen microbial communities from Palmerston North, Manawatu-Wanganui, New Zealand - 1766 DNA GHGlow gp2 | ecosystem: Host-associated > Mammals > Digestive system > Stomach > Rumen ... | reverse complement strand
CAATTATTAGAAAAAACCGTAAATACACTTTTTTCGGAGGAAGAACACAAGAATTAGAAAAACGTACAAGGGTAAAAGCAAGAAGTGTAGCAAATGCATTAGAAGAGTTAATGTTAGAAGCAGAAAATGTCGTTATAATGGGTCATACTAATAGCGATATTGATGCACTTGGGTCAGCTCTTGGAATTTATAGATTGGCTAAAACCTTGGGAAAAGAAGCCTATATTGCTAGCGGTACAATTGGAATAGGATTAGAAAATTTTGTAGAATATGCAAAACGTGATTCAGAATATCAAAATGCTATAATAGGTAAAGATGAAGCAATAGAAATAACAAATCCAGGAACATTGTTGGTAGTTGTAGATACGCACAAGAAAAGCTATTCGGATGTACCAGAATTAGTAGATATGGCAGGAAAAATAGCAATAATCGATCATCACAGAATGAGTACTGATTATATAGAAAATGCAGTACTAACTTTCCAAGAAGTTTATGCATCATCTGCAGCTGAGCTTGTAACTGAGCTAATAACATATTCAGAACAAAATGTTAAATTAACAAATGTTGAAGCAGAAGGTTTATATGCCGGAATTATGATGGATACTAAAAACTTTACATTTAAAACTGGTGTACGTACTTTTGAAGCAGCAGCATATTTGCGTAAATGCGGTGTTGATATAATAAAAGTTAAGAAGTGGTTCCAAAGCGATTTAGAAACATATAATACAATATCAGAAATAGTTGCCAAATCTGAAATTGTTGGAGAATCAATAGCAATTTCTATATATGATAAAGTTGATAAAGATGCAAATATTATATGTGCCAAAGCAGCAGATGAATTATTAACAATAAGTGATATTACAGCTTCATTTGTAATTGGAAATTATGGTGAAAAAATCTGCATCAGTGGACGTTCATTAGGAGATATAAATGTTCAAGTAATATTAGAAAAACTTGGTGGTGGAGGCCACATTACATTAGCTGGTGCTCAAGTCGAAGGAATGAATATTTATGATGTAAAAAAAGAATTAATTGAAAAAATTAAAGAATATTTTTCAGAACAAGTATAATATTTGACAAAATATTATATTAATAGTAAAATACTTATATACCTAAAAAAGAACAGGGGGAAAATAAAATGGAACAAAAAATAAGAGGATTACTTGCTTATTTATTTGGATGGATTGGAGGATTAGTAGTATTACTAGCTTTCAAAGATAACGATAGTAGAACAAAATTTAATGCATGTCAATCAATAACAATGTCTGGTGCAGCATTTATAGTAAGTCTTGTTTTAGGATTTATACCAGTAATTAAATATTTTGCAAATATTTTTTCAGTATTAATGTTTGTTTTAGCTATTGTTGGTATGATAAAAGCATACAATGAAGAAGATTATGAATTACCAGTAATAAGCGATTTAACAAGAGAAATATTTAAAAGCAAATTAGATTAATAAAAAGGAAATTTAGGATTTAATCCTAAATTTCTTTTTTGTTTTGATGCTTTTGCAATTGTCTGCTTAATTATGTTGAAAATGTGTGGATATTATTTATTTCGTACGTCTTGAAAAATTGCAAAAAATATTATAGAATATAGAAAACTAAAAATAGCGAAAGGAATGAGGCTTAACATGAAAGTAATATTATTAGATAATATAAAAGGTGTAGGAAAAAAAGATGAAGTTATAAACGCAAGTGACGGATATGCAAGAAACTTTTTATTTCCTAAGAAATTAGCTGTTGAAGCAAATGCTGAAAATATGGGAAAATTAAAGAATAAGCAAGATTCTGCTAAACATAAGAAAGATGTTGAAAAAGAAAAAGCAGAGGAAATTGCAAAGAAATTAAAAGATATAACATTAACAATTAAAGTTAAAGCAGGAGATAATGGAAGAATTTTTGGAGGTGTTACTTCTAAAGAAATTTCTGAAAATTTAAAAACACAATATAAAATTGATGTAGATAAAAAGAAAATTGTATTAAATGAAGCAATAAAAAACTTGGGAGTTTTCAATGTTTCTATCAAGTTATTTGAAGGTGTTATTGGAAACGTGAAAGTTAATGTAATAGAATTTTAAGTAGAGGACGGAGAAGGTTTTAAAATTCTAAAATCAGGGACAGATCTAAATTATGAAAAGAAAGGAAGTAGAAGAAATGGATTTTAATAAAGTACCACCACATGATCTTGAAGCTGAACAAGCAGTAATACGGAAGTATGCTTACAGACAAAGAAGCTGTAATTGCTGCAATTGAAGTACTTTCAGATGAAGATTTCTATAGAGAAGACAATAGAATAATCTATTCTGCTATTATGAATTTATACAATAGAGGTGAGCCAATAGATATTATCACATTAAAATCCGAACTTTCTTCTATGGGAAAATTTGAAGCAGTTGGTGGATTAGAATATTTAGCAGAGTTACCTGAAAAGGTTCCAACAACAGCAAATGTTGATAAATACATAAAAATAGTTGAAGAAAAAGCAACATTAAGAACATTAATAAGAACTGCAAATGAACTTATAACTTTAGGCTATGATCCAACACAGGAAGTTGAAGAATTAATGGATAATGCTGAAAAAAAGATTTTTGGTGTTATGCAAAACCGTTCTCAAAAAACATACAGTTCAATGAAGGATATACTTGTTGATACATTCATTGAATTGGAAGAATTATATAACAGAAAAGAACATGTAACAGGTGTTCCAACGGGATTTATTGATTTGGATTATAAAACAGCAGGTCTTCATGGTTCAGAATTAATATTGGTTGCCGCTAGACCTGCTATGGGAAAATCAGCTTTTGCTTTAAACATTGCTACAAATGCTGCTGTAAGAGCTAAAACACCAGTTGCAATTTTTAGCCTTGAGATGTCAAAAGAACAAATGGCTAACAGAATTTTGTGTAGTGAAGCTTTGGTTGATAGTAATAAAGTTAGAACGGGAAAAGTTGAAGATGATGATTGGACTAAACTTGCAGAGGCTTCAGGTATTTTGTCTGAGGCACAAATATTCATTGATGATACACCAGGTATTTCTATTATGGAAATTCGTGCAAAATGTAGGAAAATGAAGTTGGAAAAAGATATTGGTTTAGTTGTAATTGACTACTTGCAGCTTGTTCAAGGAAGCAATAAACGTGCTGGAAGCCGTGAGCAAGAAATTGCTGAAATTAGTCGTTCATTGAAAATACTTGCTAAAGAGATCAATGTACCTGTTATTGCGCTTTCACAATTATCTCGTGCTCCTGAACAAAGACCAGACCATAGACCTATGCTTTCTGACCTTCGTGAATCTGGATCAATAGAGCAAGATGCTGATATTGTTATGTTTTTATATAGAGATGATTATTATAATCAAGACTCTGATAAGAAAAATGTAGCAGAAGTAATCTTAGCAAAACACAGAGCTGGTTCAACAGGAACAGTGGAACTTGCATGGCTTGGAAGCTATACAAAATTTGCTAATCTTGATAATAGATATTAATCTAAAAATCAAAATATTTACTTATGTCAGATGTAGAAGAATTATTAGAAAAGGTGGATAAATTGATAAATAAAGTACTAAAAACAATACAAAAATATAATTTAATAAATGAAAATGATAAAATTGTAATTGGTGTTTCAGGTGGTCCTGATTCAATGTGTTTACTTCATATTTTAAATAGTATAAAAAATGAGTTGAATTTTGAAATTGTTGTAGCGCATATCAATCATATGATACGTCCTGAAGCTGATATGGAGACTCAATATGTTCAACAATTTTGTGAAAAAATAGGCATTAAGTGCTATGTAAAAAAAATAGATGTAGTTGAAAAATCTAGTAAAGAAAAAATTGGAACAGAGGAAGCCGGAAGAAAAGCAAGATATGAATTCTTTGAAGAAGTAGCAAAAATGACTGGAGCAAATAAAATAGCAACAGCTCATAATGCAAATGATAATGCTGAAACTGTATTAATGAATATATTTAGAGGAACAGGAACTACAGGACTTAAAGGAATTGAACCAATTCGTGATAACAAATATATTAGACCAATAATAGAGTGTGAAAGAAAAGAAATTGAAGAGTATTGTGAAATAAATAAATTAGACCCCAAAATAGATAAATCAAATTTTGACAATATATATACAAGAAATAAAATAAGAAATATTATTATTCCACAAATTAAAGAGGAATTTAATCCTAATATAATAGAATCTTTAAATAAGTTATCAATATTAGCAAGACAAGAAAACGACTTTATAAACAGATATGTAGAAAAAATAATAGAGGAAGAGTTGATTTGTAAAGATTTAAACATAAGCCCAGAGGAGTTAATAATTGATTTAAAGAAGTTTAATAATTTAGATAAATATATAAAAAGCAAGGTGATTTTATCTTTAATAAAGAAGGTTTTAGGTACAACCCAAGGAATAGAAAAAATTCATGTTGAAGATGTTATAATTCTATGCGAAAAAAACATTGGAAATAAGTATTTAACACCAAATAAAAACATAAAGGTTTTCGTAAATAAAGGTAAGATACATTTTATAAAAAATATATAGAAAATATAGAGACAGAATACCGACTTTGAAAGTTGCGGTATTCTGTTTTTACTTGAAAATTATGTTAAGTTATGGTATAATAATTATATTCACTAAAAATTTAGTGGAAATATATTGAAAAGAGGTTAAAAAATGTCAAGCAACGATAGTGTTAACAACAGTGGAACCGGTGGTTTTGGTTATATAGTTCTTTTGTTTGTCATTGTTTTATTTATAGGATTTTTAGATTGCAAAGGTAATCTAAACCTGAAATCGAATAACAATGAGGCAGAAAACGCTAATATTACTTATCTTAGCAATAACCAAAATTTAGACAAGCGGAGAAGTGTAACCGATGATGAATTTTATTGGCTTACAATGTTGGTAGCTTGTGAAGGCGGTCATGAGACAAGAGAAGGGCAAATAGCAATTGTAGCTACAGTACTAAACAGATTAGATGTAGCTTATAATGGTGCTACATGCATCGCAGATGTAATATTTGATCCATATCAATATTCTTGTGTGTGGGATTGGAATTTTCATATAGGTGATAGAACAATGTATTATTCTAATCTTTCAGAGATTGGATTAGATGTTGAAGCTATAGAAGATGCCGTAAGAGCAGCTTTAAATGGAGAAGATCCAACGAGAGAATCACTTGAAGGAGGAGCATATTATTACTATAATCCAGATTGCATATCAGACGAAGAAACAGAGGCTAGAAAAACTATTACAAAAAAAATACGTATTGGAAACCATGTCTTTTATAGAGTATGGGACTAATGAGTAGTAAGGAGGATTATTATGAGCGAAAAAGCACTTAAAATAGTTATGCTCATTTCTGTTATTTATCTTGCACTGGGCATGTGCTTAGGATCTTGTGGAGCATTAACTGATGACTCATCTGCAGACAGTTCTGAAAAGGTACCGTGGGCAGATGACATAAGCGAGTTGAATGAGCAGAATGAAGAAGATGGACAAATAGAAGGATCAGAGCAAAATGATCAGAACCTTTCTGAAACCAGTAAAGAAGATGAGAAGAAAAATTTAGTTTCTCTTGTTTATTCTGAAGGCTGGAACCAATCCGACAACCTTAACCTTGCCATTGCCGCAGTGGTTATAAACCGGGTAAGAAATCCTGATTTTCCCAATAGCATCACAGATGTTATTTTTCAACCGAATCAGTTTATAAGTGTATACACAAATACACTGGTAGATTATGAAAATATTCCGGTTGAAGAACGTAATCAAGTAGAAAGTGCAGTTGAGTCAGCTTTGTTGGGCAAAGATCCAACAAATGGAGCTTTTTTCTACTATGAAATTAAAGATATAAATCCGGACGAAAACGTAAGAATAATGACGACATATCATTGTACGGAAATAGACAGATTCGTCTTTCTAAGGAAATATCCGTATAATTAAAATCTCTTTTAACTCCAACATATATGTTGGAGTTTTTCTTTTTTTGATGTAGATAAGATAAGAAAAAAATTTAACATTTATGTTACAAAAGATTAATTATTCCGTGTTTCCGTAATAGTTAGAAAAACATGTCGAATTTTGTAATGTGAAAGTTTGATGAATTGCTTGAATTAAGGGTAAAATTATGTTATAGTTTCAAGTAGATTTTAAAAGTAAGAAAGAAAAATTTCTATAAAAGAAAAAATTATAGTAAAATTTTTTTCATATAAGGAGGTAAATCTGTGAAAAATAGTTTAAAAACATTAGCGATTTGGTTAATAATTGGAGTAATATTTGTAGTGCTTATTTCATCTATTTTAGAGAATAATGACAGAAAACTATTATATTCAGAATTGGTAACTAAAATTGAAGCAAATGAAGTAGAAAACATTGAAATTAATTCATCAGGGACATCAGCAACAGTAAAATTAAAAAATGAAGATAATCAAAAAGAAGTTAATATTCCAAACATGGAAAGCCTTATGAATACACTAGAGGAACCTATGAAAAATGGTCAAGTCAAAGTTAAAGAAAAATCAGAATCATGGTTTATGGTTATACTTGGATTATTAACACCATTTGGAATACTAATTATTTTCTTTATATTCTGGTTCCTTTTAATGGGAAGAGCGCAAGGTGGAGCTGGCGGTAAAACAATGTCATTTGGAAAAAGTAAAGCAAGAAATATAACAGAAATGGATAAACACAAAGTTACATTTAATGATGTGGCAGGCGTTGACGAAGAAAAAGAAGAATTACAAGAAATAGTAGAATTCTTAAAAAGTCCAAAGAAATTTACAGACATGGGAGCAAGAATACCAAAAGGTGTTTTATTAGTAGGACATCCTGGAACAGGAAAAACTCTTCTAGCTAGAGCAGTTGCAGGAGAAGCTGGAGTTCCATTCTTTATCATAAGTGGTTCTGACTTTGTTGAAATGTTTGTAGGTGTGGGTGCATCACGTGTTAGAGATTTATTTGAACAAGCAAAGAAAAATGCACCATGTATAATATTCATAGACGAGATTGATGCAGTAGGACGCCAAAGAGGTGCAGGTGTTGGTGGAGGACATGATGAAAGAGAACAAACATTAAACCAATTACTTGTTGAAATGGATGGTTTTGCAACAAATGAAGGCGTAATAGTTTTAGCAGCAACAAACAGACCAGATATATTAGATAAAGCATTACTACGTCCAGGAAGATTTGATAGACAAATAGTAGTTTCAGCACCAGATGTAAAAGCAAGAGAAGAAATATTAGAAGTTCATGCTAGAAAGAAAATTATTGGTTCAGATGTAGACTTTAAGACAATAGCAAAAAATACTTCTGGATTCTCAGGAGCCGACTTAGAAAATGTCTTAAATGAAGCAGCTTTACTAGCAGCAAGAAGAAATAAAACAGAGATAAATATGGCAGAGATTGAAGATGCAATGGTTAAAGTTACGATGGGACCTGAAAAGAAAACAAGAGTAAGAAGTGAAAAAGAAAATAAACTAGTTGCATATCATGAAGCAGGTCATGCTGTAGTAAGCAGATTTTTACCAACACAAGATGCAGTACATCAAATTTCAATTGTACCAAGAGGAATGGCTGGAGGATATACTATGTATAGACCAACAGAAGATAAATCATTTATGTCAAAATCAGAAATGTTAGAGCAAATTGTTTCTCTATTAGGAGGAAGAGTTGCTGAACAAATAATTTTAAATGATATATCAACAGGAGCAAGCAATGACATTGAGAGAGCAACACAAATTGCTAGATCAATGGTTACAAAATACGGAATGAGCGATAGAATTGGAGCAATAATGCTTGGCCAAAATCAAGAAGAAGTTTTCTTAGGAAGAGATTTTTCACAAGGAAAAGGGTATTCAGAAGAAACAGCTGGAATTATTGATGAGGAAGTTAAAGCAATTGTTGATAACGCCTATAAAACAGCTGAAAGAATTTTAACAGAAAATATTGATAAACTTCATGCTGTTGCCGGAGTACTTCTTGAAAAAGAGAAGATTGACGGAGAAGAATTTGATAGAATTTTTGCTTAGCATGTAAAATCCGAGAGAATTATTTCTCTCGGATTTTTTTGAGACAAGTCCGCCCAAAAATGTCTCTTTGCTAAAGTTTGCGAATAAATTGTTGATTTTCGTTTAGAATATGTTATAATGAATGCAAATTATTTATAGGAGGTTATATTATGCCAGATTTAAAAGGTACAAAAACAGAGAAAAATTTAATGGATGCTTTCGCAGGTGAGTCACAAGCTAGAAATAAATACACTTATTATGCAAGCAAGGCAAAAAAAGAAGGATACGAGCAAATTGCTGCCATTTTCCAAGAAACAGCTGATAATGAAAAAGAACATGCTAAAATATGGTTCAAGTTATTACATGATGGAGAAGTTCCAACAACAACACAAAATTTAGCTGATGCTGCAAATGGTGAAAATTATGAATGGACAGACATGTATGATAGAATGGCAAAAGAAGCTAAAGAAGAAGGATTTGATCATATTGCATATCTATTTGAAGCTGTTGGTAAAATTGAAAGAGAACATGAAGCTAGATATAAAAAGTTATTAGAAAATATTGAAGGTGGACTAGTATTTAGCAAAGATGGAGATGCAATTTGGAAATGTAGAAATTGTGGTCACATTGTTATTGGAAAACAAGCTCCAGAGGTATGCCCAGTATGTAATCATCCTAAGTCATATTTTGAAGTTAAGGCTGAAAACTATTAATATTAAATAGTATTTATTATAAAACGCTAAAATTAGTAAATTTTAGCGTCTTTTTTTGCATAAAAAAGGAAAAAATGTTGATTTTTTTCAGAAAATATGCTATAATAAAAAAGTACTGAACTATCAGTATAGTATACATAAGACAAAAGAAAGAAGATAAACATACAAAAATCATGTATGTTTTTAATTTGTTTTTAATACATTTTAAAGATATTACAAAAGTTTATTAAATAGGAGGATGTAAAATAATGTTTAAATTTAAAATGTCTTTATTAGTAAAAAGTGCAAAATTTAAAGCTACAATTGCAGCTTTAGCAATTGCGGCAATACTTGCAGGTATAATTTTTATACCAAAAAACAGAGCTGGTGAAAAAAGCCAACAAGTTAACATTAAAGCAAATCAATCAGGAGTTACAGTAGCTGGTCACGGAATTACAGTTATTGAAAAAGATGGAAATGCAAATGGATATAATAACTTATTCTGTGTCGAGGAAGATGCTCATTTAAGTTATAGAACATACAGCAATCCAATTGATATTTCAGCAGCTGGAAATTATTTTAGTAACTTAAATTGTGCTAAATGGTTAATTAATAACATGTACGTTTCTAACATTAAAGGAAGCAATGGATTAAATGATGGAACTGCAAGACATGTTATGATTATGAACTTAGCTAACTTATTAACATCAGATACAGTTAAAGCAAAAGTTGCTACATATGGATTTGATGGATCAAGTGTTACACCACAACAAATATTTGCTTTAAGAGATGTTAAAATTGGTGGAACATATAAAGAAAATGCTTTAGAAGTAGTTGAACAAATTGCATTATGGAAATATACAAAAAATGCAGGTAATTCAATTTCAAATGCATATAGAAACAATCCTAACCAATATTTAGATGGTGCTAACTTAACAGCAGAACAACAAAAAACATTAAAATATGTATATTATGCGTTAACAGCTGTTGCTGATACTAAAGCTAATACAGCTTCAGGAAACAGTGTATCAAATTTCGTTACATTAAATAAACAAAATGCAAAATTTGATGAAAATACATATAAAGTAGGACCTTATTATTTAGAATCAAACGGAATGAGATTAACAACATATAGTTTCGGAAATCCTGCTAATGCTGAATACCCAGTTAAAATTACTATAACAAAAAATGATGGTACAACAGTAGAAGCTGGAAGAGAAATAATTGAAAAGAATAAAGATGGAAGTTTCTTTATTAAATTAAACGGATATAAAGATAACGTTAAAAAAGTTGATTTAAGAATCGATTATATGATTTCTACAATCAATACAGAAGCATATGTATTAGATGGTGGAGATAAACAAAACTTAATGGGAATTGAGAAAAATGTTGGAGCTACAAGCTTATTTGATTCAAAAGATATAGTTGTTAAAGCTCCAGAAGGAAAATATTCAGTTGTTTTAAGAAAAGTTAAAGCAGATGGAACAACTATTATTTCTGAGTCTCCAGCAGCATTCAGCATAAATGGAGAAGAACAAAGTACAGTAAATGGTATTTTAGATATTGCTAAAGCAAAAACAATTGCTAATACAAATCAAGTAGATTCATATGAAATAATTGAAACAGAAGCTCCAGAAGGATTTACAAAATTTAATGGAACATTAAAATTAAATGTTAAATTCAAGTTATCAGGTAAAACATATATAATAGATAGAGATAATACTGCAACTGAAGGATTTACAAATGGTGCTAAAGTTGACATTTCAAATGATAATACACAAATTACAATTACAGTACCAAATGACGAAATTCCAAAGCCAGGAGAATATAGTGTTGAATTATATAAAGTAGATAATAATGGAAACACAATCAATACTCCTGCAAAATTCAATATAAACGGTAAAGAAGAAACAACAAAAAATGGTAAAATTACAGTTGCTTCAAATGTAAAAGTAAATGATGAAACAACAGTTGGAAAATATACTATTAAAGAAACATCTGCACCAGAAAATTATCATTTATTTGATGGTACAATTAATTTATCAGTAAAAATGGTAAAAGAAGGTAATACATATGTATTAAAAGATAATGGTATTACATTCAATGTTGATAAAGAAAATAGTGGTGTTAAATTTACTTTAGAAGGATCAACAATTAAAATTTACGTACCAAACACTCCAAAAGAATTTGACTTAAGCTTACGTAAATATATATCAAAAGTTGATGGAAAAGATGTTAAACCAAGTAGAGAACCTATTATAAACGAACAATCAATCAAAAACTTAGAAGAAACAGGAACAGCTTCATATTATCACATTAAAGATAGTATAGGTGTTACAGTTGGTTCAGAAGTTGAATATACAATTAGAGTTTATAACGAAGGTGAAATCTTAGGATTTGCTAAATCAATTACAGATTACATTCCAGATGGATTAACTTTCGTAAGAATAGCTGATGAAAGTGCAAAAGAATATACTACAACAGCTAAAGAAGGAGATAAAGTAATAGTTCTTAACTATAATGGAAACAGAGAAATTCAAACATTAAGAGACTTTATCGGTAAAAAAGATATTAATGTAACAGATGCTTATTATCAAGAAGTTAAAATCATTTGTAGAGTAAATGATACAGATAAAACATATATTACAAGCCGTGCAGAAATATCAAATTATGGATATTCAGAAAAAGATGCTGAAGGTAATACAGTATGGAAAGACGCTAAAGCAATTGGAAATGTAGATAGAGATTCAGTTCAAAATACAATTAAAGATGCTTTAGACTTAGATAATTGGTATGAAAATGCTAAAGAAAGAACATATGTTGATGGAAATGGAAAAACAGTAGTTGATAAAAACTATTTCCCAGGTGTTCAAGATGATGACGATTTCGAAACAGTTGAAATCTTATCAGGAAAATACAACATTGTTATTAGAAAAGTAGATTCTAAAGATCAAACACAAACATTAGCAGGTGCTTACTTTGGTGTTAAAGGTTCAAACATAGATACAGAAGTTGGACCAACAAACGAAAACGGAGAAGTTTCTGTAATTAAAGGTGTTCAAATTGTTAACGATAAACAAGTTGATAACTATACAATTACTGAAACAAAATCACCAGTTGATTATCACGCATATAATGGAGAAATTAAAGTTAAAATTGCTACAAAATATAATGGAACAACATTTGTAATTGATGATAAAAATACATCAGTAGATGGAAAAGATGTTAAATTTATAACAAATAAAGATAACACAACAATTACAATTATAGTACCAAATGAGAAGAAACAATTTGATTTATCATTACGTAAATTTATTACAGAAGTTAATGGTAAAGAATTAGAAGAAAGTAGAGTACCACAAGTTGATACATCTAAATTAGCTAGTGGAGAATCTACAACAGCTACATATACACATCCAAAGAATCCAGTAGATGTTAACCCAACAGATGTAGTTACATATACAATTCGTGTATATAACGAAGGTGAAGTTGATGGTTATGCTACAAAAGTTATGGATGATATTCCTTCAGGATTAGTTTTCTTACCAGAAAATGAAATCAATAAAGAATACGGATGGGTAATGTATAAAGAAGTAAAAGATGACGAAAAAGTTGCAGTATCTGCAAATACAATTAAATATAACAATAAAACATATGTTGCAACAGATAAAGCAGAAGGTGCTGACTTAATTGTAACAAAATATTTAGAAAACTCATTAATAAAATCTTTTGATGGTAAAACATTAGATTATAAAGATATTAAAGCTGCATTCAAAGTTGTTGAACCTGCTACATCTGATAGAATTATTACAAACTATGCTCAAATTACAGAAAACAAAGATTCTAATGGAAATCCAGTTATTGACAGAGATTCAACTCCAAATGAATGGAATGATGGTGAAGATGATCAAGACATTGATAAAGTTAAAGTTAGATATTTTGACTTAGCTTTAAGAAAATGGGTAACTAAAGCAATTGTTTATGAAAACGGAAAAGAAACAGTTACTGAAACTAACCATGGTCCATGGGATAATCCAGAACCAGTTGTAAAAGTTGATTTGAAAAATACAAATATTAATGATGTAAAAATTAAATTTGAATATTCAATTAGAATATACAACCAAGGTGAAATTGCTGGTTATGCAAAAGAAATTTCAGACTATATTCCACAAGGATTAAAATTCGTTCAAGAAGATAACCCAGAGTGGAAAGAAGTTGACGGAAAAATAGTAACTAGAGCTTTAGAAAATACTTTATTACAACCAGGTGAATATGCTGATGTTACTGTAGTATTAACATGGATAAATGGAACAAATAATTTAGGAACAAAAGTTAATGTTGCTGAAATTAGTGAAGACTACAATGATTATGGAACACCAGATATAGATTCTACACCAAACAATAAAGTTCCAGGTGAAGATGATATTGATGATGCACCAGTTATCTTAACAGTTAGAACAGGTGAACCTATTATTTATACAGGTGTTGCTATTGCAGCTATTGCTATAGTTTCATTAGGTATAGTGTTCATTAGAAGAAGAGTTCTTAAATAAAATTTTTGTGTAAATTACACATTTTAAAAGCAATAAAGATATTTTAAACATTTTATATAGAGCAAGAGGCTTACGCCTCTTGTTTTTTTTGTGCTTTAATGATATGATGGGGGCAAGGAAGCTTTGCACTTGTGCATTGGGTCGTCGAAAAGTCCCGAAAAAAGTCGACCAGCTAAATAATTAACGCTCCGTTCGTTTACTGGCGTTTGGATTTGGGTGGAAGACGATAGGTGGGGGCGCCAAACTGCGCACTACACTTCGCGTTAATTATTTAGCTGGTCGACTTTTTTCGAGACTTTTTGACTACTTTACAGTTTTTTTAATGCAAAGCGTGTTGGGAGGATAGAAAAATATATGGAAAAGATTATTCAGATTATTGCGGGTGAATTAGGTGTTAAGTATGGACAGGTTGAGAACACTGTTAAGCTTATTGATGAGGGGAATACAATTCCTTTTATTGCGCGTTATAGGAAAGAGGTTACTGGGGGATTAAGTGATGAACAGTTACGTGACTTGGGAGAGCGCTTGAGTTATTTGCGTAATTTGGAGACTAGAAAAGAAGAGGTTAGAAATTCTATTGAGGAGCAAGGTAAACTTACTGATGAGATTGTTGCAGCTTTGGAGAATGCTAAGATTTTGGCTGAGGTTGAGGATATTTATAGACCTTATAAGCAAAAGAAGAGAACTAGAGCTACTATTGCTAAGGAAAAAGGGTTAGAGCCTTTGGCTGATATTATTTTTGCTCAAGAGGAAGTAAAAGATATTAATGAGATTGCTAAAGAATTTATTGATAGCGAAAAAGGTGTTGAATCTGCTGAAGATGCAATTGCTGGTGCTATGGATATTATCGCTGAAAATATTTCTGATAACGCTAAATATAGAAAAGAAATTAAAAGATTATGTTATAGAGATGGATTAATTGTTACAAAGGGTGATCCTGAAGTTAAATCAAGCTATGAAATGTATTATGATTTTAATGAAAAGGTTAATAAAATTCCAAGCCATAGAATTTTAGCTATTAATAGGGGTGAAAAAGAAGACTTCTTAAAGGTTAAAATGGAAAAACCAGAGGAACAAATTATAGAATATATTGAAAGAGATATTATAAAAAAATCAGCTTCAAAGGGCGGTACACAAAATAATCAGTTTGAGCAAATTTTAAAAGATACTATTTTAGATAGTTTTAAAAGATTGATTGAACCATCAATTGAAAGAGAAATACGTTCTGATTTAACTGAAAAAGCAGAAGAACAAGCTATTAAAGTATTTGGACAAAATGCAAAACAATTATTGCTAGGTGCACCTCTAAAAGGTTTAACTGTAATGGGATTTGACCCTGCATATAGAACAGGGTGTAAAATTGCTGTAATTGACGAAACAGGAAAATTGCTAGCAACAACAACAGTATACCCAACTGAACCACAAAATGATGTAGAAGGTGCTAAAAAAGAGTTAATTAAACTTATTAATAAGTTTGATGTAAATATGATTGCCATTGGAAATGGAACAGCTTCTCGTGAGTCTGAAACTTTTGTTTCAAATATGATTTCTGAATTAGATAAAGAAATTTATTATGCAATTGTAAGTGAGGCAGGAGCATCTGTTTATTCAGCTTCAAAACTTGCAACTGAAGAGTATCCTGATATAAATGTTTCATTAAGAGGTGCAATTTCAATTGCTAGAAGACTACAAGATCCATTAGCTGAACTTGTTAAAATTGAACCTAAAGCTATTGGCGTTGGTCAATATCAACACGATGTTAATCAAAAAAGATTAACAGAAAGTTTAACAGGCGTAGTTGAAGATGCTGTTAATAAAGTTGGAGTTGATGTAAATACCGCAACACCATCACTATTATCATATGTTTCTGGTATAAATAAAACAATTGCAAATAATATTGTTAAGTATAGAGATGAAAATGGAAAATTAAAAGAACGTAAGGAATTATTAAAAGTACCAAAGCTTGGAAAAGTTGCATTTGAACAATGTGCAGGTTTCATTCGTATTTTTGATGGAAAAAATCCACTTGAAATAACTGCGGTTCACCCTGAAAGCTATGATGTAGCTGAAAAATTGCTAAAGAAAATCGGATATGACAAATCTGATTTGATTGATAAGGAGAAACTAAATCAAATAAAAGCCCACTTATCTGCATTAAATGTGGAAAACACTGCTAAAGAATTAGAGGTTGGAGAGCTTACATTGAAAGACATTATAGACGAACTTTCAAAACCAGGTAGAGATCCAAGAGATGAAATGCCTAAGCCTATTTTACGTAGTGATGTTCTAAAATTCGAAGATTTAAAAGAAGGAATGATTCTTACAGGAACTGTTAGAAACGTTATAGATTTCGGTGCTTTTGTTGATATTGGTGTTAAGCATGATGGTTTAGTACATATTTCAGAACTAAGTGATAAATTTGTTAAAAATCCATCTGATATTGTATCAGTTGGGGATGTTGTTAAAGTTAAGGTTATAAAAATTGATACCGAAAGACAAAAAGTTGGACTAAGCATGAAGATTTAATTTGCAGAAAACCTTTTGATTATGCATGAAAGGAAGAAAATAATATGAAACAAAACGAAAGAATAAAAGATATTATTATTGCTGTATTATTAATTGTAATTTTCATTTACTTTATTTTAGGAATAAATTCGTTGAGTCATGGAGATAAAATGGGATTTTTCAACTTTAGGTGTTATATAATGTCATCTGACTCTGATGAATCGAACGCTAATGCTGGTGATTTAATTGTTGCAACAAAAATTAAAACAGAGAATATAAAAGAAAACGATTCTATTATTTACAAAAAAAATAATAGATTATACATAGAAGAGGCAAAAGAAAATAATCTTCAAGATAAAGAAGTAGTTGGAAAGTTTTTATTCAAGGTAAAGGGGTTAGGAAATATTGCAATGTTCATGAGAACCCCGTTAGGTATAATTAACATACTAATGATTTTTGTTTGTGCAATTATAATTATTAAGAAAATTGTTAAGAATAGGGAAGAAAGTTCACAAGACGATTTAAAAACGATTGAATTTGATAACCAAAATAAAAATGAAAATTAAGAGGAAACAATATTATGAAAGATAATAAAGATGTTAAGAAGGATGTAAAAAAACGGAAATAAAAAGAAAGTTATAAATATAATTGAATATGTAATTATTTTTCTTGTTGTGTTTTTTAATGCAATATTGGTTTTTCAATCAATGAATAATCCAAATAAAACACCAAATTTATTTGGAAAAAAAGCGTTTATTATTATTTCTGGCAGTATGATTCCTGAAATTCAAATAGGTGATGTGGTTATAGTAAATGACACAGATGCAGTTAAAATTGGTGATGTAATTGCTTTTAGAAGGGATTCAACTGTTATTGTTCACAGAATAGTAAAGGAAATGAATATAAATGGTGAAGTAATGTATCAAACTAAAGGTGATAATAATAATGTTGAAGATAAAGAATTAGCTCCAAAATCAACAGTTGAGGGAGTTATGATTGGAAAGATTCCAGCTATTGGAAAAGTTTTGATGTGGCTTTATAATCATTTATCAATTGTTATAGTTGTTCTTATTGCTATTTTAATTTTAAGATTCATATTTAGATAATGAACATGTAATTGCATAAAGAGTAATCAGGTTCTAAAAGAACTCCTTTAAAATAAACTTATATAAAGTTTGTTTTAAAGGAGTTTTTACTATGGAACATTTAATGAAAACGACATTGTTAGGATTATTTTTTGGGACATTTGGAACTACATTAGGAGGAGTTATAGGGGTTACGTTTAAAAGAAATTCAAATAAATTTTTAAGCTTTATTCTGGCACTGGCGTCTGGCTTAATGACTGCTATTGTATGTTTTGAATTGGTGCCAGAAGCTTTGGAAATCTCAGGGTTAGCTTCAGTATTATGTGGCATAGTATGTGGAATTTTATTAATGATTTTATGTGATATTTTTGTTGAAAATAAGTTTCAAAAAGTGACAATACATGATAAAAAAGATAGATTATTGAAAACTGGAATTATAGTGAGCATTGGATTGGCAATTCACAATTTTCCAGAGGGCTTGGCTATTGGATCTGGTTTTGAAGCTTCGAAAACTTTAGGATTTTCACTTGCACTTGCAATTGCTTTACATGATATTCCCGAAGGAATTTCAATGGCTGTTCCTATGAAAAATGGTGGAATGAATTCTATTAAGGTATTGTTTTATGTCATTCTTTCAGGTGTTACAACAGGTATTGGAGCTTTTTTCGGTTCACTAATAGGCGGAATATCACAAAACGTTATAGCTGTTTGCTTATCTTTTGCAGCGGGGGCAATGTTATACATAGTTTCTGGAGAACTTATGCCTGAATCAAATACACTATATAAAGGAAAGCTACCTACTATTGGACATATTGCTGGTTTTGTATTGGGAATGTTAAGTTTGACAATCTGATAGAAATGAACAATTACAACCATTTCTGGGTTTTGATTTATTTTAGGAAATAATTGGAAATCTATTGAAAATTTAAATGTTTCAATATATAATATCAAAAGTAAAGAACTTTGATTTTCACAAATGAAAAGGAGGAAAATTTATGGCAACAAGAGATAAAAATATATGGATTTTAATAGTGTTTATTTTAGCAGGCCTTGTAATAGGGGGACTTATAGGTCAATTTGCTTCTAAAGTTGATTATTTATGGTGGCTTGCTTATGGTGAAAGCTTTGGTTTATCACAACCACTACAATTAGATTTAAGTATTGTAAAATTAACATTTTCATTAATGTTAAAAATAAATATTGCAAGTATTATTGGAATGGCTATTGCAATTTTTGCTTACAGAAAAATCTAATTATAATGAACAAAACGAATTATTCTGGGAGAAAGGACGTATATGACTATAAAAATTAAACAACTTCCAGAGAGTGAAAGGCCATATGAAAAACTGGAAATATATGGCGAAAAAATGTTATCAAATGCCGAGCTTTTGGCAATAATAATAAAAAGCGGAACTAAAGAGAATACATCTGTAGAACTTGCAAACAAAATTCTATCACTTGTAGATAATAATGTATTACAATCTTTACAAGATTTTTCACTTGAAGATTTCAAAAAAATTAAAGGAATTGGAAAAGTAAAAGCAATTCAATTAAAAGCTATGTGCGAACTGGCAAGAAGGATGTCTCAGCCGGTTAATAAGAAGAACATAAAGGTAAATTCTTCTATTGATGTAGCAGAGCTATTAATGGAAGAATTGAGGTTTGAAAAGATTGAACATGTTAAACTATTATTGTTAAATGCCAAAAACATAATAGTTAGAATTATAGATATTTCAAAGGGTGGTATGAATTCTGCAATAGTAGAGCCAAAAGAGATTTTACAAGAGGCAATAAAGTCGGGAATTCCTAAAATTATACTTGTACATAATCATCCGAGTGGTGACTCAACACCAAGTAAGGCCGATATAGAGTTAACTAAAAGGTTATATTCAGCTGCCAATATTATAGGAATTCAATTATTAGATCATATTGTGATTGGTGACAGGTGTTATACAAGTATTTTTTCGGCAGAAAGGATTGTGGAAAATTAAATGAGAAAATCTAGATTTAAAAAGATTTTTGGATTAGCATCTAAAGATATTGGAATTGATTTAGGTACAGCTAATCTTTTAGTAACTTTAAAAGGAAAAGGAATTGTATTAAAAGAACCATCTGTTGTTGCAATAGATAGAAAGACTGGAAGTATTTTAGCAACTGGTTATGAGGCAAAAGAAATGCTTGGAAGAACTCCTGATGAAATAAAAGCAGTAAGACCAATGAAAGATGGTGTAATTGCTGATTTTACAGGAACGCAATTAATGCTTAAAAATATTTTAACAAAGGTATGTCAAAGATATAGCATTGGAAAACCAAGGGTAGTTGTTGGTGTACCATCTGGAATTACTGAGGTGGAAGAAAGGGCTGTTGAAGAAGCTGTTTTATATGCTGGAGCAAGAGAAGTGTATTTAATTGAAGAACCTATGGCTGCTGCAATTGGCGCAAATATGGACGTTGCTGAACCAAGTGGAAATATAATTGTAGATATTGGTGGTGGAACAACAGAAGTTGCTGTAATTTCATTAGGTGGAATTGTTGTTAGCAATTCTATTAGAGTTGCTGGGGATGAACTAGATGAAGATATAGTAAATTATGTAAAAAGAGAAATGAATTTAGCAATTGGAGAAACAACTGCTGAAGATATAAAAATAGAAATTGGATGTGCACTTCCATTAATGACGGATTTATCAAAAGAAGTAAAAGGAAGAGATTTGGCAACTGGTCTTCCTAGAACAGTTTATATTACATCATCTCAAATTCAAGAAGCAATGCAAGAATCTATTGGGAAAATTGTAGATATTGTTAAAAATACTTTGGAAAGAACACCTCCAGAATTAGCATCAGATATTATGGAGAAGGGAATCGTTTTAGCTGGTGGAGGTTCACTAATTAAAAATTTAGACAAGCTATTAAGCCAAGTTACAGGTATGCCTGTTTTAATTGCTGACAATGCTTTAGATTGTGTTGCTAGAGGGGCAGGAAAAACATTAGATGAGATTGATAAATTAAAAACGGTATTACTTAATGCAAGAAAAAGAAAGTAATACATGAAAGGAATTGCAGAACTTGATGGACAAGAAAAAAAAGAATTCAGTGATTGGAATTGTTATAACTATTTTAATTCTAGTATTTTTAGTTGCGATTTCTAATACGAAAATTGAAAAAGTATCACAAATTGGCAATCCATTTACTAATTTTGTAAATTCAATTCAAAATGGTATGGTGTACTTGAAAAACAAGATTGCTGGAAATGATTCATTTTTCGTTAATTTAGATGAAATGAAAAAAGAAAATGAAGAGTTGAAAAAGAAAAACAGTGAATTAGAACAATCATTGAGAGAATTAGAAATTGTAAAGGCAGAGAATGCTACTTTAAAAGAATATGTAAATTTAACAGACAAATACACAGAATATAAAACTTATCCTGCATATGTTATTCAATCTGATATTAGTAATTATAGTAAAATAATTATGATAAATGCTGGTAAGAAAGATGGAATTGATGTTGATATGACAGTTATTTCTGATAAAGGTCTTGTTGGACATGTTATTTCTGTAACAGATGATACAGCAAAAGTTCAAACCATTATAGATACATCAAGTACTGTAACGTGTACAATTAGCACTACAAGAGATAGCATTAGTGCAAGAGGTGTTATAGATTCTAATGATGAAATAAGAGCAACTTTTATACCAACAGAAGCTAATGTCTTAGAGGGAGATACTGTTGAAACTTCAGGAATAGGTGGAATTTACCCTAAAGGTATTCATATTGGTACTATAAAAAAAGTTGTAAATACAAAAAATATTACTAATAGATATGCTATTATAGAGACAGCAGTTGATTTTTCAAAATTAGAAACTGTATTAGTTATAACAAATTAGTTAATTTTAGAACGTTTCTCATAGAATAAAATACTGTGAGAAACGTCTTTGTGACTAAGAAAAGAAGGTGAATTATCTGAAAAAGACAATTTCAATTATTGGAATAATATTTATTTTTTTTATATTATATTTTATGCAAATAGATTTTTTTAGTTGGTTTAATATTGCAGGTATAAAGCCAAATTTATTTATAGTTTTGGTTCTATGTGTTGGTTTATTTGTAGGTAGAAATTATGCAATGCCTTTAGGCTTTATAATAGGTATATATTTAGATGTTTTGGCAGGAAGACAAATTGGGATTTCGGCTATTATATATGCTTTAATAGGTTTTCTAGGAGGATATTTTGATAAAAATTTCTCAAAGGATAGTAAAATAACAATATTGCTTATGGTAGCAGGGTGTACTTTGTTATTTGAAACAATTGTATATTTGTATAATTGTGCAAGGAATCTTATACCACTACAGATTATAGGATTTATAAAAATATTGCTAATTGAGGTTGTTTTCAATATATTGTTAACAATTATTTTGTATCCTTTAATTAGAAAAGTAGGGTATATGTTAGAACATGTATTTAAAAGTAAGAAAATTTTAACTAGATATTTTTAATATGTGTAGCTGATTTTATAAAAAAATGTTTTGAAAGAGGTGAAATTTTGGGCAATTCAGATGCTAGAAATAGTAGAATAAAGTATAATGTTTTATCAATGTTAGTATATATTGTTGGAATTATATTATTGGTTCAACTTTTCAACCTTCAAATTATAAAGGGCCAAGAATACAGGGAACAATCAAATACAAGATTGACAAGAGAGTCAGTTTTAAAAGCTGCAAGAGGAAATATATTAGATAGAACAGGTAATCCTATAGTTTCAACTACTATGGGTTTTAGACTTGATTTGTATAAAACTAAAGTTGATAATCAAACTTTGAATGATACTATTCTAAAAATTGTTAACATTTTAGAAAAAAATGGGGATAAGTACTGCGATAATTTACCTATTTCTGTTGAACCTTTTGCTTATAAAATTGAAAATGAAGATGGCCAAAAGGAATGGAAAAAGAAAAACAAGATTGATGAAAATGCTTCTGCAGAAGATTGTTTTTATGCGCTTAAAGAAAAGTACGAAATTCAAAGCACAGATGTTAATGAAACTAGAAAAATAATGACAATAAGATATGAAATTTCTCAAAATGGTTACAGTAGCACAAAGCCTGTAGAAATATGTAATAATTTAAGTAGGGCAAGTAGTATGGAATTAAGTGAACAAAATTCTAAGTTTGCTGGAATTGATATTGTAACAGAACCAATTATTTCATATACATCTGGAAGTTTAGCATCACATATATTAGGCACGGTAGGTAAAATAAAAAAAGAAGAATTAGAGGGAAGAGAAGATACATATGATATGAATGACTTAATTGGTAAAACAGGAATTCAATATGTATTTGAAGATGTGCTAAAAGGTAAAAATGGTATCAGACAAATTGATATGGATATTGATGGGAAAATCACGGGAGAGTATATTGCAGAAGAAGCTGTAGCAGGGTCTGATGTTGTTCTTACAATAGATTCAAATGTTCAAGAAATAACAGAAAAAGCGTTAAAAGATAATATAACGAAAATATCAACTGGAGGTTTTGCTTCAAGAAGTGATGCTGATGCAGGTGCTGCTGTTGTTATGAATGTAAAAACAGGAGAGATACTTGCAATGGCAAGTTATCCTGATTATGAACCTCAATTATTTGTAGATGGTATTAGTAACGAAAAATATAGTGAATATGAAAAAAAATCAGCTTTATATAATAGAGCGATAAGCGGGGCATATGCTCCAGGTTCAATATTTAAAATGATTACAGCTATTGCAGGCCTAGAAAGTGGAGCAATTAATGTGAATACTACTATAAACGACACAGGGGTGTACCCACATGCACATAAACCAGTATGTTGGTATTATACGGAATATGGAAGAGGACATGGATATTTAAATGTGTCTCAAGCAATTAAACATTCATGTAATTATTTCTTTTACGAAGTAGGAAATAGAATTGGAATAGATACAATAGAAAAATATGCAAAATATTTTGGATTAGGTAAGAAAACAGAAGTAGAATTACCAAGTGAAGCAACTGGGAAAGTAGCTAGCAGGTCTATTGCGGATAATGAAAATAGAAGTTGGTATTTGGGAGAAACTTTGTCTGCATCAATTGGACAAAGCTATAATAATTTCACACCAATACAAATGGCTAAATATATTAGTATGTTAGCTAATGGTGGAAAAGATATAGATGTTACATTGGTTAAAACAATAATAAATAGTGATGGAACTCAAATGTCAAAACGTGATATTAATGAATTTGTAAATAATAAATTAGGATTTGATTCAAATAATAAAACAGAGGAAATGAATATTTCTCAAGATAATTTACATGCTATCTTGGAAGGTATGAAGGGTGTTACAAGTGAATCAGGAGGAACTGCATATTCAACTTTTGCAGGGTTTAATATGGAAGTAGCTGGAAAAACAGGAACTGCTCAAGTTGGAAATAAAACAAATGGATGGTTTGCTGGTTTTGCTCCATATGATAATCCAGAAATCGCGGTTGTAGTTGTTGTTGAAAATGTTACACATGGTGGATATACTGCAGAGGTTGCAAGAGATATTTTTGCAGAGTATTTTGGAATGAATGCAAGTAAAATTGTTGAATCACAAGAAGCAATTCCAAGTATCCAACAAATAAGATAAAATTTTAAGGTTAGGGATAGCTCTCACTTAAAAGAAAGGATGAAAAAATGTCTGATAATGGTATTATATTTAATTTAAAAAAGAGACACATAACTGTTAAAATAAATGATGAAACAGAATATAAAACTGTTATTACATGTTTGAAAAAGAAATTGCCAGAACTCAAAAAATTATATAAAGATTCCACTCCTGAGATTTATATAATGGGCAAAGAATTTTCTAATAAGGAAATATACTCTATTCAAAAAATAGTTGATAAATTTTTTGACATTGATGTTAATTTCTCATGTTCAAAAATGTTAGGACTTCATGGAATTAGAAAAACCTTTTATAAAGATATTGCAGTTTCTAAAACTAAATTTATAAGAAATTCTCTAAGATCAGGTCAAAAAGAAGAGTTTGAAGGAAGCTTAGTTGTTTTAGGAGATGTAAATTATGGAGCAGAGGTCATTGCTGGTGAAAATATTGTTGTGCTTGGAATACTAAGAGGATTGGCACATGCTGGCGCTAAAGGGAATAAAGAGGCTATTATTTCAGCAGGTTCCATACAGGCAAATCAGATTAGAATTGCAGATGTAGTGAAAGAGTTTGAGAGAGAGGAATTTGAAGGTTCTTCGATTAAAACAAATGCTTTTTTAAATGAAAAAGATGAAATTATAATTGAATAATTAAACATGTGGACGGTTCTAGATGTCATCGAATAATTCGACATATAGAACCGTCCAAGTTGTTAATTCATTTAATTTAAAAGAAGGAGAATTAAAGCAAGGAATAAGTATTCATCTTGAATTCCTTCCTGATATAAAAAGAATATTATACATATTAAAAGTAAATCGTCGAAATATATTTTTAATCCGAAAATTTCAAATAATGCTTCTTCTTTTTCTTCATGTAAGGTTGAACAAGCATTCATTTTAACATTTTTATTCTCAGATTCTGGTTCAAATTCAAAAGTGGTTTGTGATTCTGGCTTGATACGATTATTTTCAGATTTGTTATTATAACGATTATAAATTGGCGCTCTAGACACATATTGTTGTTTTTTTCTAAAAAATGGAGGTGGTAAATAGAAGTTATTGTTGTACATGCTTATTATCACCGCCTAAAGGATTCATTATTTCAATGATTTTTCCCATCTTCATTAATTGGATATACTGATCAACTTTGCTTTTTCTGCTTTCTTTTAAATAGGGTTTTAAAGATTTTAGTAAGTTTGTTCTAGAATCATCTTGCTTGCTATTCATTGAATTCATAATTTGCTGCATCTTAAAAAAAGTATTCATGTCGAAATTTTCGAATATATTGTTTGTTCGATCATCAGAGTGGTTGCTATTGGAAGAATTAATATTTTCAGATTTCTTTTCAAATTCGCTTGAAGGTTCATTTTTTGATTGATTTGAATTATTACTCATAGAGTTTAGAATGTTTTTTATATTATCAGGCATTTCTGCATTTCCATTCATCATTTTACTGAAATTCTGCATCATTGCAGACATATCTTCATTCAAACTAAATCACCTACACTTTTTATACTAATAAAAATCTTAGTAATAGTATATGCTTAATAATTTTAAATGTTACAAATTTGATTTCCAATTAGAAGAAATAATTAGTGTATATTGAAAAAATCTGTGTCAATATATTGTAATTTTCCCAAAATTATTATAAAATACTGTAAGTAAATTGTAATATAAAAAGCGATAATAAAATAAATACAAAAAATATATCACAATATGTAAAAAACTTTTTGTAATTCACATATTAAAATTGACAAATTTTTATTTTTTTATGTACTAAAATGTGTGAAGAAAAAAGGTACAAGAGGTGGTAAGGATGTTTCAAAATATAGAAAAAGGTTTTAATAAAGAGGAAAACCAAAAAGAGGATGTTAAATTATATAGAATTGCTGAACTTAAAGAATTAGTAAAGAAATTTTTTGTAAAGCAGAATATATTGCTATACATTGTTTCACTAATGGTTTCAATGGTCAGTTTTGGAGGAAATAGTTCATTAGGACTAGCTCCGTTTGCTTTAGCCATTGTGGCTGCAACTTTGAGTAATGCAATACCAATAGGTTTTGTATATGTACTTACATGTATTGGAACTTTTGTTGGATTTGGACCAAGCGGATTATTAAATTATGTTATTACATCAGTTGTATTCTTCATTAGTTTGTTTATTTTTAAAACAAGAATTCAAGAAGATTGCAATGAAAGAAGAAAGGTTGGAAAAAATCTTATAATTGCAAGTTTAGTTGTTCAAATAGCTCCAATAATATTTGGTACATTTTATTTATATGATTTATTAATTGGAATTATGCAATCAATTATTGTATTCATATTCTATAAAATATTTGTAAATTCAATAACTGTAATTAGAGACTTTAATTATAAGAAAGTATTTTCAATAGAGGAATTAATGGGAGCTAGCATGTTAATTGCAATAGCACTTTCAGCATTGACACCAGTACATGTGTTAGGTTTCTCAGTTAAAAATATATTATGCATTTTAATGGTTTTAGTTTTAGGATGGAAAAATGGAATGCTTGTTGGAGCAACAGGTGGAATAACAGTAGGAGTAGTTTTAGGTATTATTGACGTAGGAAATCCAATAATGATTGCTGCATTTGCAATTTCAGGACTACTTTCAGGATTGTTTAGTAGATTCGGAAAACCAGGAGTAATAATTGGCTTTGTTTTAGGAAACACTGTGCTAACATATGTTTCAAATGGAAATATTGTACCTATCATAGTATTCCAAGAAATTTTGATAGCTTCATTAGGTTTATTACTTATTCCAAAGAAAATTGAATTTGTAATCGAAGATGTGTTTACTAACTCAAAATTATTACCAGAAACTACTGGTAGAGCATTAGAAGGAAGCAAAGAGACAATTAGAAAACTAACAAATATATCAGAAACAATTTCTGAAATTGCTCAAAGTTATAAACAAACAGCAGCTACTGTTTTAGATGATGAAATGACAAAAATTGAACAGGAAAATAAAGAAATATTTGTTAAAGAGTTACACAATAATATTGAAAACATGGAAGAAAACATGCTTTATGAAGAACTTTATTATTCAGACGAAATTGTTTCAGATATTTTTAAAGCTTTATTAATTAATACAAGAATCACTAAGAAACAATTAGTGGATATATTTTCTAATCATAACAATTATATATTAGGGTATGATGAGGAAAGTGATAATTCTTCAATAGAAAAAGATATTTCTGAAATGATAAAAAAGATAAACTATTCATATAAAACAAGTAAGATGAATTTCGTTTACAAAAAGAAAATTGAAGAAAATAATAAAAATGTATCAGCACAATTACAAGGAGTTTCAGACATAATTGCAGAAGTTGCTGATGAACTTGAAGAATCTCAAGCAAATGAAGTAGAAGAAGAATTTAAGAACGAAAAAGAACAAATAATACAATTATTAAAACAAAAACAAATTAACATTGACGAAATATATATTAAACAAGAAGATACTGGAAGATATAAAATTACAATATATCAAAAATGTTGTGATGAGCTTGATGGAAGTGAATGCCCATATAAGACAATAGGACAAGTTATTTCAAGAGTTTTAAAAGAAAAAATCAGTTTAGTGGAGCAAAGTTGCGGTTTAAGAAAGAAAGAGGATATTTGTAAGTTTTCATTTATGTCAAAGGATAAATTTAATTTGCAAATTGGAATTGCTAAATCAACTAAAGATGGTTCACCAGTTTCTGGAGATACAAGTATTCAAACTAGACTTGAGGATGGAAAATATTTAATTGCTTTAAGTGATGGTATGGGGTCAGGACCTGAAGCAAGAAAAAGCAGTAAAATAGCAATCAAAATGCTTGAAAGGTTGTTAACATCAGGGTTTAAAAAAGATACATCAATAAAATTAATAAATTCAACATTAGCGTCAACAATGAAAGATGATGACATGTATGCAACATTAGATATTGCAATTTTAGATTTATATGCTGAAAATATGGAGTTTGTAAAAAATGGTGCATGTCCAACCTATGTAAAAAGAGGAAAAGATGTGCAATTATTAAAATCTATTACAATGCCAACTGGAATAATTGAAAATATCGAATTAATTGAATATGATAAAGATATTAAACAAGGTGATATTATTAT
>Ga0247608_10001903_pt1 | contig 27616 bp, 28 predicted proteins | sample 176DNAGHGlowgp2_FD_193490 | JGI IMG/M metagenome (GOLD analysis project Ga0247608, IMG submission 193490) | Sheep rumen microbial communities from Palmerston North, Manawatu-Wanganui, New Zealand - 1766 DNA GHGlow gp2 | ecosystem: Host-associated > Mammals > Digestive system > Stomach > Rumen ... | reverse complement strand
TCCCTATAGTTAAAGTAGAGGATACAAATAAAGAGTTACCTTATTTATGTCAAAAATTTTATGACTATCCTGATAAGAATCTTACTATGATAGGGGTTACTGGTACAGATGGAAAGACTAGTACTACAACAATAATTCAAACTCTAATAGGAAAAAACTTATGTGGTTATATTGGGACTAATGGTAGAAGTTATGGTGATTTTATTGGAGATAATCCTAATACTACACCTGATGCTCAAAATTTATACATGTATTTAAGTGAATTTGTAGAACATGGTTGTAAGTATGCATCTATTGAAACTAGTAGTGAAGCTTTCTTTAGAGGTAGACTTCAAGCTATGAGTTTTGATATTAGTGCTTATACTAATGTAACTAGTGAACATTTAAATATTCATGGTAGTTTTGAAAATTATTTAGAAAGTAAATTAAAACTATTTCAACAAACTAAAGCTGATGGATTCTGTATTGTTAATAATGATGATAAGTATGCTGAAGATTTTAAGAATGCAGCTAATGGTAAAGTATTAACTTATGGTAGGGAAGAAGGAAATACTCTTCAAATAAAAGATTTTAAAGTATATCCAGATCATACTGATATAGAATTCATATATAATGGGGAATCATTAAAAATAAATAGTCCATTATTAGGTGATTTTAATGTATATAATTTAGCTTGTGGATTACTTTGTGTATTTGCTTTAGGATTTAAATATGAAGATATTAAGTCTAGAATTCAAGATATTAAAGTAAGTGGTAGATTGGAACTATTAGATACAAAAACACCATATTATGTTATGGTGGATTATGCTCATACTCCTAATGGTATTAGTAATTTATTAAACTTTGTTCATACATTAGATATTAATAGAAGTATAGTTGTCATAGGTCAAGCTGGAGAGAGAGATCCATATAAGAGACCTAAAGTAGGTAATGCTGTAGTAGAAAATGCTAGTTATGCAATATTCTGTTATGAAGATCCTCGTAGTGAAGACCCTATGGCTATTTGTGAAGATATAATTAAAGAATTAAAGGAAACACATGATAATTATGAAATAGTAATTGATAGACGTGAAGCTATACAAAAAGCTATAGATATGGCTAAAGATGGAGATATGGTTCTAGTTCTGGGCAAAGGAAATGAAACATATGAAAAACTTAAGACAGGAACAATTTATTTTAATGACATAGAAGAAGCATACAATGCTGTAGAAATTCGTAAATCAAGAGAAGGAATAACTAATTAGAAATTCCTTTTTTCTTTATTTCGTGATATATTTATTATGGTGATATTATGGTTAAAAAAATCATAAAAATACTTCTAGTATTAATTGTAATGTTAACTATATTTAAGTTTTCAGGAGAGAATGATGTTAAATCTGATAGTAGAAGTGATGGTATAATTGTAAAAACTACAGAGTTCATTTTAAATAGAAAATTAACAGATGATGAGAAAAAAATATATATAAAAAAATATGTTGTTTATGTTAGAAAAACTGCTCATTTTACTTTATATTTCTTATTAGGGTTAGCTTTTATTAGTTTTTTAAAAGAATTTGATTTAAATAATAAAAAATTATTATTATATACTATTATATTTGTATTTATATATGCTTGTAGTGATGAAATACATCAATTATTTATAAAAGGTAGAAGTGGAGAAGTACTTGATGTATTGATTGATACATTAGGTGGATTTACTTCTAGTTTAATATATACTAATTTTAGAGTAAGGAGGAAATTATGAATAAGAAAAAACAACTTGCGAAGAATACATTAATTATTTTCTTTGGAAGAGTATCTACACAATTAATTTCATTTTTCTTATTACCATTATATACTTCTTTTTTAGCTACTAAAGAATATGGATTAGTTGATTTAATTCAAACATATGTAACTCTATTAGTACCAATAATTACTTTAGAGTTAGAGATGAGTATATTTAGATGGTTAATTGATTCTAGGGGTAAAGAGAAAGATACTAAGAAGCTTATTAGTAATAATTTCTTTGTATTATTTATTAGTTTAACTATATTTAGTATTTTATATGTAATAGTAACTAGTTTTATAAATATACCATTTAGATGGTTAATTTTAATAGATATAATTATATGTGTATTTGGAGGTAATTTCCTACAGGTAGCTAGAGGCTTTGGTAAGACACTTGATTACTCTATTAGTTGTATATTGACTGGTGTTACTACAGTAGTAAGTAATATTATATTGATTTGTCATTTTGGTATGGGTGCCGAGGGTATGATTATATCTATGGCATTAGCTAACTTTATATGTGGATTATATTTATTTATTAGATTAAAACTATATAGAATGATTAATCTAAAACTAACAGATAAAAAGTTATTAAAGGAAATGTATAAATACTCTATACCATTAATTCCTAATAGTGTTAGTTGGTGGATAGTTAATGTAAGTGATAGAACTATAATTTCATTTATATTAGGTAGTTCTTTTAATGGACTTTATGCGATTAGTAATAAATTTCCAACTATTATATCTAGTTTAACTGGGGTATTTAATTTAAGTTGGAGTGAGTCTGCAGCACTTCATATTAATAGTCCTGATAGAGATGAATTCTTTAGTGATGTATTTAATACTATTATGAAGTTATTTACAGGCTTAGGGGTTGGAATGATTGCTTGTATGCCATTTGTATTCCCATTACTTATTAATGCTAAGTATAGTGATGCATATAACTATATTCCATATTTAGTACTTGGTAGTGTATTTAATGTAGCAATTTGTTTATATAGTCAAGTATATTTAGCTAAGAAACTATCAAAACAGGTTGCTAGTACTGCAGTACTTGGTGCAGTTATTAATATATTAATTAATATAGTATTTATTAAATATATCGGTCTTTATGCAGCTGCTATAAGTACCGCTATAAGTTATTTTGTAATGATGGTATATCGTCATATTGATTTAAAGAAATATGTTAATATTAATATTAGTAAAGGATTTATAATTAATACTATTATTATATTTAGTTATTCGATATTTCTTTATTATCAAAGAGATTTATTATTAAATATAATTAATTTAATTGTTGTAGTCTGTTATGCATATTTAATAAATAGAAAATTCTTAAAGAGTAGTTTAGATACAGTAATTGGAAAACTAAAAAGAAAATAAACATATAATTACTTAGGTGATTATATGTTTTTTATTGATTTAATTAGAAGTATATTTTGTTTTACTGGAAGTTATTCTAATGATGTGTTTTTGGATCCTTTAAGTAATGAAGAAGAAGAGTATTGTATAAAGAATAAGGATACTGATAAAACTTGTCGTAATAAGCTTATAGAACATAATTTAAGATTAGTTGCACATATTGCGAAAAAGTATGATGCTAAGTTAGTTGATAATGATGATTTAATTAGTATAGGCACTATTGGTTTAATTAAAGGAGTAGATACTTTTAAAGATAAGAAAGGTGTTAAAATTACTACTTATTGTGCTAGATGTATAGAAAATGAAATATTAATGTATTTCCGTAAGAATAATAAGTATAGTAAAGATATTTCTATCAATGAGGCAGTTGGTTTCGATAAAGATGGTAATGAGATTGAAATACAAGATATACTACAGGTAGAAAATTGTGATTTTTGTGATGATATAGATTTAAAAGATAATATTAAGTCTTTATATAAGTATATTAATGTATTAACTCCTAGAGAAAAGAGAATAATAATAAAAAGATATGGATTAGATAATACTAAAGAGGAAACTCAGAAAACAATATCTAAAAAATTAGGTATTTCTAGGAGTTATGTTTCAAGAATTGAGAAGCGTGCTTTAACTAAATTGTTAAGAGAGTTTATTAAAGAAAAAGATAAATAGTTTTACTATTCCATTCTTTACAAAAACTAGTAATTTTTATATAATTATATAGTATAAAGAGTGGTGTGGTATGAAGAAAAAAAAGTTATTTTTAATTATTGGTTTAATTATTTTATTTGTATTGGCAGTAGGTTTATTATTATATGAATTTGTACTTATGCCTAATATTAGTTTAAAGGGTAAAAATCCTACTATTGTAAAATATGAATCTAAGTATATAGAAAAGGGATATAAAGCTAGTTATTTAGGTAAAGACATTACTAAAGATGTTAAGGTAAGTGGAAAAGTAAATAGTAAAAAACTAGGTGAATATAAAATTAAATATAAAGTTAAGAGTGGTATGTTTACTAGAGTAGTTATTCGTAGAGTATTAGTAAAAGATTTAGAAAAACCTAAAATGGATATATCTAAAGATGATTATTATGTATGTCCTGGAAGCGATTTCGTACCTGAAAAAGTTACTGTTACAGATAACTTTGATAAAAAATTAAATGTAAAGAATGTTTTAAGCCCTGATAAGAGTTCAGTTACTTATAGTGTTAGTGATTCTAGTGGTAATACTACTAAAGTTACTAAGAAGGTTATTTATAAAGACAATGAAGCTCCTAAGATTGAAGTTAATGGTGGGGAAGAGATGTATATTCAATTAGGTGATCAATTTGATGATCCGGGTGTAAAAGTTATTGATAACTGTGATGGAGAAATAAAAAATTATAAAAGAGATGGTAGTTGGAATGCTAATGAGTTAGGTGATTATACTATTACTTATACCGCTACTGATAAAGCTGGTAATACTAGTACAGCAACTCGTAAGATAATTGTATCTAATGGAGTAATCTATTTAACATTTGATGATGGACCTAATAGTGGAACTACTAATGTAATACTTGATATTTTAAAAGAGGAAGGAGTAAAAGCTACTTTCTTTGTAACTAATAATGGTCCTGATGAATTAATAAAAAGAGAATTTGATGAAGGACACACAGTGGCTCTTCATACGGCTAGTCATGATTATTCTATTGTTTATGCATCAGATGAATCTTATTTTAATGATTTATATAGTGTACAAAATAGAGTTAAAAGAATTACTGGTCAAGAAAGTAAAATAATTAGATTCCCTGGTGGAGCTAGTAATACTGTTTCAAGACGTTATTCTAGTGGTATAATGACAAGATTAACTAGAGAAGTAGTTAATCGAGGATTTAAATATTATGATTGGAATATATCTAGTGGTGATGCTGGAAGTACTACACAAGCTAGTGGTGTATATAGTAATGTGGTTAATAGTTTAAGACATGATAGAGTTAATATGGTATTAATGCATGATATTAAACCATATACAAGAGATGCTATTAGGGATATTATTAGGTATGGTAAGAATAATGGTTATCGATTTGAGAAGATTACTATGGATACTGAGATGATTACTCAAAGGGTTAATAATTAGACAAAATAGTTATTTTAATATATAATACTTGAGGAAGTGATATTATGGGATTATTTAGACCAAACATCTATAAAAAGACAATTTATGATATAAATTATGATTTATTAAAGGAAAAAGGTATTAGATGTTTAATATTTGATTTAGATAATACTTTAGGTTTAATATCTCATAAGAGTTGTCCAGAAGATGCTGTTAAATTAATAAATAAATTAAAGAAAGATTTTATAGTAGTTATTAGTTCTAATAATACTAAGAAAAGATTAAAACCTTATTTAGAAGAATTAGGTATAGAAGGTACTTCATGGAGTATGAAACCTTCTATTAAAAGTTTAATATATATAAAAGCAAAATATAAATTACATAAAAAAGAAATGTGTATGATAGGGGATCAAATAGTTACTGATATACTTGCGGGTAATAGATTTAGAATTAAAACTATATTAGTTGATCCACTAGGAGAAAAAGATTTAAAAATAACTGGAATAAATAGAAAACTAGAGGCTAAGATAATAGCTAGATATGAGAAAAAGGGATTATTTAAAAGAGGAAATTATTATGGAGAATGAAAAGAAATGTTTAGGATGTGGTGTTACTCTTCAAGATGCTAATTTGCTTCAAGAAGGCTATACTACTAGTTTAGAAAATGATCTTTGTCAAAGATGTTTTCGTATGAAAAATTATGGTGAATATCAAGTGGTTACTAAGTCTAATGAGGAATATTTAGATATATTAAAAGATGTAGCTCTTACTAAAGATTTAGTTCTATATGTCACAGATTTATTAAATTTGGAAAAAGACATAGAAGAAATAAGAAATTTAATCCCTAATAAAATGATTTTAGTACTTAATAAAATAGATGTACTTCCTAAATCAGTTAAAGAAGAAAAATTAATTAATTATTTAGAATCTATGAATATTAATTTTGAGGAAGTAATAGTTATTTCTGCAAATAAAAATTATAATATAGATTATTTATTAAAGAGAATTAAGTATTATCAAACAAGTAAGAATGTTTATGTAGTAGGTCATACTAATGCAGGTAAATCTAGTTTAATTAATAAGCTAATTAAGAATTATTCAGATAATACTCAAGAATTAACTATGAGTCCACTTCCATCTACTACTTTAAATATGGTTACTATTGAGATTAATGATCATTTAACATTAATAGATACTCCAGGATTAGTAGAGAGTGGTTCAATATTGAATCAAGTTGATGAAAAGATGATGAAAAAGATTAGTCCTAAGAAAGAGATTAAACCTCGTACATATCAAATACGTAAAGGTCAATCTATAGTAATAGAAGATTTGGTTAGAATAGATTATGTTGAAGGTGAAAAGAATAGTTTTACTTTATTTATGTCTAATGATTTAAAAGTAAAAAGATTATTAAATTTATTTAATAATGAAGAATTATATGATAAGAATAAAATTACTTATAATATGAAATATGATGAAGATTTAGTTATAAGTGGTTTAGGTTTTATAAAAATAGTTAATAAGGGTACAATAGATATTTATATAGATAAAGATGTTGAGACATTTACTAGAAGAAGTTTAATATAAAAGAGTTTTTACTCTTTTTTATTTTGTATAAAATTGGTATAATAGATTAGAAAGAAGGTAAGATTTATGCCAACAGCTCATATAGAAAGTAAGTTAGAAGATATTGCTCCTATAGTATTAATGCCGGGAGATCCACTACGTGCTAAATATATTGCTGAACATTTTTTAGAAGATGCTAAACTAATTAATAAAGTACGTAATATGTTTGGTTATACTGGTACATATAAAGGTAAAAGAGTAACAGTATTTGCGAGTGGTATGGGTGTTCCTAGTATAGGAATTTATTCATATGAATTATATAATTTCTATAATGTAGAAAAAATTATTCGTATTGGTACTTGTGGTAGTTTTGATAAAGATATTAAATTACTTGATGTAATACTTTCAACAGGTGCTTATTGTAAGAGTCATTTTGATGAATTATTAGATGGAGTCAATATTGATTTTATACAAAGTAGTGATTCTTTAAATAGAAAGATTATTAATACGGCTAAGGTACAAGGAATTAGTTTGAATGTAGGAAAAACTATAACTAGTGATGTTTTTGATCCATATTGTGACGATAAACAAAGATTTAGAGATAGTTTTCCAGATATGAAATTTCTAGGTGCTGAAATGGAAGCTTTTGGATTATTCTATATAGCTAGAAAATTAAATAAAGAAGCTGCTTGTTTAATGACGGTAGTTGATTCATTATTTGATAAAAGAAGTCTTTCTAGTGAAGATCGCGAGAAATCATTGGATGATATGATTACATTGGCATTAGAATCAATAATATAAAAGAATAGATTGGGTATAATAAAATAGAGGTGGTAACATGAAAATATTAAACAAAGACTTGGGAAGCTATAAACTTCATTTAATTAATACCGATAAATTTAAAACGGTTACTATTAAAGTTGTTTTTCATACTCCAATAAAAAAAGATGAAATAACAAAGAGAGTATTAGTTACTAATATTCTTCTTCAATCATCTAATAAATATGATAGTAGAAGAAAACTAACTATAGAATCAGAAAATTTATATTCAGCAGATCTTGGCATTGGTAATCAAAGATTTGGTAATTACATTAGTACTAGTTTTAATCTACAAGTATTAATGGATAAATATACTGAAGAAAATAATTTAGAAAAAAGTATTGAGTTTTTACATGAAATTATATTTAATCCTGATGTAGATAAAAAATCATTTAAAAAAGAAAAAGTTGATTTTGTTAAACATGATTTAATGGTAAAACTTAATTCAATTAAAGAAACTCCTAGTGGATATGCTTCTATTAGGTTAGGGGAATTGTTTGATAGTAAAAGTCCTTTTTCCTATAGAATGATTGGATATTTGGAGGATTTAGATAAAATAGATGAATATAATTTATATGAATCATATTTAGAAATGATTAATACAGATTATGTTGATATATTTGTAGTAGGTGATTTTGATAATAAAGAAATGTTATCTTTAGTAAAGAAATATTTCAAGTTTAAAAAAATTAAGAAGCCTAAGAAGAGTTATATATTAAAGAATAGAAAACCTCGTTTAAGAAGATATTTTAATAAAGAAGAAATTAATAATAGTCAATCGATGTTAGCCGTTGCTTGCCCTGTATATAGGTTAACTAAGTATGAAAGAGATTATGCATTACCTTTAGGTAATTTAATATTTGGTGGAGGAGCTGATTCTAAGTTATTTAAAGATGTTAGAGAAGCTAATTCATTATGTTATACTATTCGTTCTTGGTTTAATAAAATGGATAATATGATTATTATTAAGGCTGGTATAGATAAAGTTAATTATACTAAGGCAATTACTATAATTACTAAGAAACTTGATGAGATGAAAAAAGGTAAATTTGATGATAATGATATTAGTAATGTTAAACAAGAATTAATTAATGCATTAGAAAGTTTAGAAGAAGATGAAAATGCAATGATTAATGATGTTATGTCTAGTGAATTATTAGAATTAGATGATATAAAGACTAGAATAGAAACTATAAAGAAAGTTAAAAAGTCTGATATAGTAAAAGCATTTAGAAAAGTTCATATGGATACAGTGTTTTTACTAGAGGGGGTATTAGATGAAGAAAATTAGTTTAAAAAATATAGATATGACTTTATATACAGAGACTTTATCTAATGGTTTAGAAGTGTATATGTTACCATATAAGAACAAAAAAAATTACTATGTAACATTTGCCACTAGATATGGTTCTGATGTATTAGAGTTTACTGATGTAAGTAAAAATAGTTATAAACCACCATTAGGTATAGCTCATTTCTTAGAACATAAAATGTTTGAAGAAGAAAGTGGAGAAGATCCATTCAGTTTTTATGCTAAAAGTGGTACAGATTGTAATGCTTGTACTTCATTTGAAAGTACACAATATATGTTTTGGGGTACTAAGAATTTTAATAAGAACTTAGAATATTTATTAAGGTTTGTAACTCATCCATATTTTACTGATCAAAATGTAAAAAAGGAAAAAGGTATAATTGCTGAAGAAATTAAAATGTATCGAGATTATCCCGATTATAGATTAGAGTTAAAATTAAGAGAAAACTTATATAAAAATCATCCTAGAAAATTAGATATTGCGGGAACTGTTTCTGAGATAAATAAAATTACTAAAGAAGACTTATATAATTGTTATAATGGATTCTATATACCTAGTAATATGTTTATATTAATGACTGGTAATTTTGATCCTGATATAGCATTAGAGATAATTAGAAATGAATTAGATTCTAATAAGAAAACTAAAATTCCAAAAATAAAGAAGATAGTTGAGCCAATTAAAGTGTGTAAAGATATGGATGTAATAAAGGGAAATGTAGAAATACCAAAAGTAGCTATAGGATTAAAACTATCTACTAAAGATATAGAGTTAGATGAGTTAGAATTATCTTTATATTTAAATATGTTAACTACTATTATTTTTGGAGATTCATCTTTATTTAAAGAAAGAGTAAGAGAGAAGAAAATACTTAATGGATTATCTACTGGATGGGAGAATTTAGAAGATATTAGTACTTTTTATATACAAGCTGCTTCTATTAAACCAGATGAATTAATAAATGAAATTATAAGTGAATTTAATAATGTTAAAATAGATGAAGAATCATTTAATAGAATTAAAAAAGTATGGATTTCAAGAGAAATTAAGATGGTTGATAATATAGAAGAAGAAGCTGATAATATATATTATGATGTTTTAAAATATAAAAAGATTATTCCTAATAAGATAGATATTATTAAGAATATGAAATTTAAGGTATTAAAAGATATTATTAAGAATGTTAATTTTAAGAATTATAGTATTGTAAAGATGGAAAAAGAATAGTGTAAAGGAGTGTCGAAAGATATTCCTTTTTTTACACATGTTTGATAAAATGAATATAGTAGAGGTGATTTTAATGGAATTTAAAATTAGTGAAAATATTGAGGAAGAAAATCAAGAACCAAAAAAGGATAATGGTGTATTTAAACTTGTAGTTATTGTAGTAGTTGCACTTGCAGTATTTTTAGTAGTATTTCTTTTATTAAACGGAATATTAAATTCTAATAAGAAAACTACTCCAAAGACACCTGTTGTAACTAGTGAAAAGAAATCCTTAACAGAAAGTAATGTTAAAATATTGTATGGATATGTAACATATAGTGCAGATGAAAATGGACCTAGATATGATAAGTTTGTAAAAAATAAAAAAGTTACTGCTAAAGATTTTACTGATGAAGAAAAATATTATTATGCATTACAATATGCACAAGTAGATGATTTTGAATTTACAGATAGATATGATGATAATAAGAATCCAATATTTAGTATTTCTGATCGTAAAATAAAGAAATATATGGAATACTTTTTTGGTAAAAATATTAGATATAGTACTGATATAACTATTGTATATCCATTTAGTTTCAGTATAGATGATAAAAATGTTGGTACTATAAAATATGATGAAGAGACTGGTACTTATCTTGCAACATTTGCTAAAGCTCCTGTAGTGGATGAAAAAAATATTATTGATCCATATTTAGGTAAGTTAGTTGAAGCTTATAAAGAAGTAGATGGTGGATATCGTTTAGTTGAAAAAGTAATATTTGTAGATATTAAACAACAAAATGATGGAAAATATGAAGTTACTATTTCAAAAGATTATGATCATAATAATATTATAGAATCAGCTGTTGATCAAACAGAAGAAGATATTAAGAAGATTACAGTAGACAAATATAAAGATAAAGCTGCTACAATTACATATAATTTCAAATTAAATGGTAATATCTTATATTTCTATAGTAGTGAAATAAATTAAAGAGCATAAGCTCTTTTTTTATGATATAATAAATACTTAGGAGGGGCCAAGATGCAAGAAAATATAAGAAACTTTTGTATTATAGCTCATATAGATCATGGTAAGAGTACTTTGGCTGATAGAATATTAGAATTAACAGGTGCGATTGATAAAAGAGAATTAAAGAATCAAATGTTAGATTCTATGGATCTTGAAAGAGAACGTGGTATTACAATTAAGTTAAATGCCGTTAGTTTAAAGTATCAAAAAGATGATAAAGAGTATATGCTTAATTTGATAGATACTCCAGGACATGTTGATTTTTCTTATGAAGTATCTCGTAGTTTAGCTGCTTGTGAAGGAGCTATTTTAGTAGTGGATGCATCTCAAGGAGTAGAAGCTCAAACTCTTGCTAATTTATATTTGGCTCTTGATAATAATTTAAAGATAATACCAGTTATTAATAAAATAGATTTACCTAGTGCAGATCCTGAAAAAGTAATTAGTGAACTTGAAAATATAGGTTTTTCTAGAGACGAAATAGTTTTAACTAGTGCTAAGACAGGTGTAGGGGTAGATAAATTATTAGATAAAATTATTGAAGTAATTCCTTCTCCTACTGGTAATAAGAATGCTCCATTAAAAGCATTAATATTTGATAGTTTATTTGATTCATATAGAGGTGTTATTACTTCTATTCGTGTAGTAGATGGAGAAGTAAAAGTAAAAGATATAGTTAAAATGATGGAAACTAATGCAGTGTATGATGTAGTTAGTTTATATATTAATACTCCTCATGAAAAAGAAGTTAATTCATTAAAAGCTGGAGAAGTAGGATATTTAGCTGCTTCTATTAAGAGTATTAGTGATGTGCATGTAGGTGATACTATCACATTAGAAAGTAATCCTAGTAAAAATAGATTACCAGGATATAAACCTATGAAACCTACAGTATATTCTGGACTTTTCCCAATAGATGCTTCAAAATTTGAAGATTTAAGAGAAGCTTTGGAAAAATTAAAATTAAATGATGCTGCTTTAACATATGAACCTGAAACATCTAAAGCATTAGGTTTTGGATTTAGATGTGGATTTTTAGGACTTTTACACATGGAAATAATAGAAGAGAGAATTGAAAGAGAATTTGGAATTGATTTGATTGCGACTAGTCCTTCTGTTATATATGAGGTAGTATTAACTGATGGTACTAAAGAAATGATTGATTGTCCTAGTAAAATGCCAAGACGTGAAATTATTTCTAAGGTATTAGAGCCATATGTTAAGTGTAGTATATTTACTCCTAGTGAGTATATTGGTCCTATTATGGAATTATGCCAGGATAAACGTGGTAATTTTTTAAATATGGAATACTTAGATGAGACTAGAGTGTCTATTAACTATGATATTCCATTATCTGAAATAGTATATGATTTTTTTGATAGATTAAAAAGTTATACTAAGGGATATGCTTCATTTGATTATGAAGTAACAGATTATAAGGAAAGTAATCTTGTTAAGATGGACATATTATTAAATGGAGAAGTAGTAGATGCTTTATCAGTAATTGTTCATAAAGATTTTGCTTACTCTAGAGGTAGAATAGTCTGTGAGAAATTAAAAGAAATAATACCTAGACAGTTATTTGAAGTGCCTATACAAGCTGCTATTGGAACTCATGTAATAGCTAGAGAAACAGTAAAAGCACTTAGAAAAGATGTATTAGCTAAATGTTATGGTGGAGATGTTACTCGTAAAAAGAAATTATTAGAGAAACAAAAAGAAGGAAAGAAAAGAATGAAACAAATAGGTAGTGTAGAAGTACCTCAAGAAGCATTCTTATCAATTCTCTCATCTAAGGAGTAGTTTATGACAAAAGAAGAAGAAAGAAAAATTGAAGAAGAGGCACAGGAATATATTAATAATGATTTAACAGAAAGACAAACTGCAGAAAAATTAGGTATTAATAGAAGAACTCTTCAATTACATTTGAAAAAGTTAGAGATTATTAATCAAGAATTATACAATTTAGTTTTAAAGAAAAAGGAAAGTAATATTAAAACTGGTAGGATTAAAGGTGGACAAATTGGAAAGATAACTGGCCCTAATTATACTAAAGAAGATGCTCTTGAAAAGGCACAGGGAATCATAGATAATCTTTATACATATGAAGAAGCAGCAGCGATATATGGAATACCTAGGTCTACTATATATGAAATGGTGCATAGTAAATTTGTACCTGAAAATATTAAAATGCAACTTGATTTAGTTGCTGCTCGTAATAATAGAGAAAAGAATGCTAAAGGAAATATCATATGATAAAAAATTGTTATATACATATACCTTTTTGTGATAAGATATGCTCTTATTGTGATTTTTGTAAAATGTATAAATATGATAAGTTTATTGATTCATATTTAGATGCATTGGAAAGAGAAATCAATACTATTTATAATGGTGAAGAATTAGAAACTATTTATATAGGTGGAGGAACTCCTAGTTCATTAAGTGTTTCTCAATTAGAAAGATTATTTAATATATTAGATATATTTAATAAAAGTAATAATATTGAATATACAATAGAGAATAATTTTGAAAATACTAATAGAGAAAAGTTAGAATTATATAAAAAAGTAGGAATTAATAGATTAAGTTTTGGAATAGAAACTATTTCTAAAGATGGATTAAAGTTACTTGAAAGAGATCTTGATTTAGATAAAGTAAGAGATACTATTAATACCTGTAGGGAACTTGGTTTTAATAATATAAATGTAGATTTAATGTATGCATTACCTAATGAAACAATAGATGATTTATCTAAAGATTTAGATTATATTTATTCTTTAGATGTAGAGCATATTTCTACTTATTCATTAATAATAGAAGATCATACTAAATTAAAGATTGATGGTATTAATAATATTTCAGAAGATTTAGATTATGATATGTATAAATATATTTGTAGAGAAATGAAAAAACATAATTATAAACATTATGAGATTAGTAATTTTTCTAAAGATGGATATGAATCTCATCATAATTTATGTTATTGGAATAATGATAATTACTATGGATTTGGATTAGGTGCTAGTTCTTATATAGAAAATAGAAGGATTGTTAATACAAGAAGTTTAGATAATTATAGGAAAGAGAAGTATGTAAAAGAAATAGAATATTTAGATATGGATGATACTATGGAATATGAAGTTATTCTTAATTTGCGAAAGAAAGATGGTATAGATTTAGATAAATTTAAGGATAGATATAATAAAGAATTATCTAGTGTCTATAGTTATAGTGATTTAGTGGAATTAGGAGTATTAGAGTTATATAATAATCATCTTTATATTCCGGAAGATAAATGGTATATTAGTAATAGTATTATAGTTGATGTATTGGAGAGAAAGATATATGGATAGAGAAGAATTATTTTTAGATGAATTAGGTTATATAAAAGACGATAGTTATCAAGAGGCTTTATTAAATATAATTAATTTATTACCAGAATATTGGTTAGAAGAAGCTGCTTCTAGTACTGGTAAATATCATCCAGAGTATGCTTTAGGAAAAGGTGGTTTACTTCGTCATTCTAAGGCTGCGATGAGAATAGGATATGAATTATTAAATAATCCTTGTATTGGAGATAAGTATACTGATAGAGAAAAGGATTTAATGCTTATGAGTTTATTAGTTCATGATGGATTAAAATTAGGTATGCCTCAAGAAAAATATACTAGATTTGATCATCCAATATTAATGGGTAAATTTATTTTAGATAAGAAAGATGAAATTGGATTAAATTTGGAAGATGCAACTTTCATGAATGATGTTATTAAAACACATATGGGTCCATGGACTACAGATTATGATGGTAATGAAGTGTTGGAAAAACCTAAAACAAAATACCAAAATTTTGTTCATATGTGTGATTTTCTAGCTAGTAGAAAATGTATATTAGTTCCATTTGAAGATAATAATATAAGTGCTTAGGCACTTATTTTTGTTGTGTAAAAGATATTTTTTTGATAAGATTATATAGAGGATAGGTGATAATATGGGTAAGATTATTGTTATTGAAGGTACTGATTGTTCTGGAAAAGAGACACAATCTAAATTGCTTGAAAAAAGATTAAAGGAAATGGGTAAAAAATGCATTAGATTTGATTTTCCTATGTATGATACACCTACTGGTAAAATAGTGGGAGGTTGCTATTTAGGAAAAGAAGAAATTGGGAAAAGCGTATTTCCTGAGGGAGCAGTTAATGTAGATCCTCATGTAGTTAGTTTATATTATGCTGCTGATAGAAAATATAACATGAGCAAGATAGAAGAATATTTAGATAAAGATTATTATGTATTATTAGATAGATATGTAACATCTAATTTGGCTCATCAAGGTAGTAAAATTAAAGATAAAGATGAAAGATATGAGATGTATAATTGGATAGATAAATTAGAGTATTGGCTACTTAAATTACCTAAACCTGATAAAACTATATTTTTACATGTTCCATATCAATATACTTTAGAACTTAGAAAGAATAGAACTAGTATAGATGAACATGAAAAATCAGTTGAACATTTAATGCAAGCTGAAGACGCATATGTTGAATTAAGCCAGTTATATCATTGGGATACAATTGAATGTATAAAGGATGGTAAATTAAGAACTATAGAAGATATAAATGATGAGATATTAGAGGCAATAGAAAAAGAACCTTATTAAAAGGTTCTTTTTATTTTATAATTTTGTAAGTCCATTAACAGGTGGTGTAGTTGTAACTACTTGCTGTGGTCTTGCTGTTTGTTGTACTGAAACTATAGTAGGTTGAACTACTTGTTGTGGTTGAACACTTGGAATTGTAGTAGGTTGAACTACAGGTTGTGTAGCAATAACTGTTTGTGGTTGTTGTTGAACTTGTGGTGTAGTTTCTTGCTCTACGGGTTCAGGATCAGCAAAATCTTTTGCTGTAAATGTTGTAGGTACTACAACATCTGATACTACATTAGTCATTTCTAATAAATCATTAGAATCTACTGTTTGTACTTCAGGTTTTGGTGCATTTACTTTAATTTCATTGCTTATTTCCTCTTCGTAATTATCATCATCTTCATTTTCAATTTCTATTGTACGATATACTTCTTCAAAAGAAGTTTTCCCTTCAAGACATTTTATTAAAGCGTCTTGTAACATTGTAATTGTATGTCCAGAGTAAACCATTTTAGCTAAAGCTTTTTTCTCTAGATTTTCATTATTTAATGCATTACGGATGTCATCATCAAGTTCAAGAACTTCGTGGAATGCAAGTCGTCCATGATAACCATTACGACAATGATCACATCCTTGAGGATTGGCATCCCATACTTTATCAACATCCATTTTCATGAATTTTTTAAATACTTTCTTTTCGTATTTTGTTGTTTCTCTTTGATATCTACAATGAGGACATAACATTTTAGCAAGTCTTTGAGAAATAATACCTGTTAGGGCAGTAGATAATAAATATCTTTCAACATCCATATCAAGCAAACGTTCAACAGTAGCTAATGCGTTATTGGTGTGGATTGTAGATAAAACTAAGTGACCTGTAATAGATGCACGAACGGCAATTTGAGCTGTTTCAGAGTCACGAATTTCTCCGATAAGTATGATGTTAGGGTCTTGACGTAAGATAGAACGTAAAGCCGCTGCGAAAGTCATACCAATTTCTGAGTTTACTTGAACTTGATTAATACCTTCAATATTCATTTCTATTGGGTCTTCAACAGTAATTATATTTGTTTCAGGTTTATTTAATTCTTGTAGAATAGAGTAAGTAGTTGTAGATTTACCAGAACCAGTGGCACCAGTTGTAAGGATTATTCCATTTGGAAGAGACATCATTCTTCTTACTTTATCTAAGTTTTGAGGATGGAATCCTAATGTATCGACACCTTCAAGACTTTTTGAATAGTCTAAGATACGGATAACGATTTTTTCACCTTCATTTAATGGTAAGCTAGACACACGCATGTCTAAGTCAACTCCACCAAATTCACCTTTGATGGCTCCATCTTGTGGAAGACGAGATTCTGTAATATTCATATTAGCAAGTAATTTAAGTCTTGTTGTTAAGTTTTTTTCATAAGCTTTTGGAACGAAAGTATAATCTTGACAATCACCATCAATTCTGAATCTAACCATCATTCCATCTTCTCTAGGATCGAAATGAATATCGGAAGCATTATGTTTAGATGCAGAAATAATGATGTAATCTGCGATTTGTGTAACTGGTGTTTTTGTAAAGTCAAAACTCACCATGAAACTTTCGGTTCCTTTTTGGACACGTTTGACATCAAATTGAACCATCATTTCAACCCCTTTGTCTACTTTTTTATGGTATTTTACTAAAATATATTATATAATAATTCTAAGAGAATATCAAGGAAAGGGAAGTCAAAAATGAAAAAAATTAATTCTTCCGGATTTGTATTAGCAGAAACCCTTGTGGTTACTGTATTTTTAATGGTTATTTTTTCAATGATTTATGCTAGTTTTATACCTTTAGTAGGTGAATATGAAAAAAGAGAAAACTATGATAGTGTTGATGGTAAGTATAGTGTTTACTGGATTAAAAGAATGATAGAAGATTCTTCGTATAATATTCCTGATAGTAAATCAAATTATATTAAGGATTATGGTTATTTACGTTTTGAATGTAGTGATATTAAGGATGATGAAGAGAAACGTGAATTTTGTATTAATATAGTTAAAAATCTTCAAGTTGCAAGTTGTGATAAAAAAGGTAATGGTTGTGAAATATATATTACTAGGTATCGTTTAGATAATATTAATGATGATAGTAGAACTTGGTTTAAAGGTGCGGTTAGAAAGAAACTTAAAAAATATGAGGAATTATGTAGTGGAGATGATTGTAAAAATTCATATATAAATACTTGTATAGCAGAAACTACAGATAATGAAGAGAATAGAGCAAAATGTGCAGAATTAGCCGAAAGCAAAGTATTTCGTTCAGGATTTGAAGATTATATTTTTAACTTACCTGATTATACAGCTGAATCTTTAAATTATGCTAATTATAGAGTTATTGCTTGTTTCCATAATAAAAGAGATAATAATAATTATTATTCTTATGCAACAATCGAGGTGAGTCGTTAATGAAGAAACTAAATAATAAAGGAATCACAACGGTTGAGGTATTAATATGTTTTGTATTAGTAGTAATAATAACAGTATCAATATATGCTACTGTTTCGAGTTTTAATGAGAAAAAAATAGTAGAGGGTTATAAGGAACAAATATATAACTATAAAAATTTATTAACTCAAGATATTCAAGATGATTTTATAAAGATTGGTCTTACTCATGCTAAATACGAAAGAACATCTGATGGTAATAAAGTTATTCATACAGTAGATTGTTCTTTGAGAGATGGTAGTGAAAGAAGACTTGTTGTTGAACAAAGATTAGCCGCTAGTTCATATCATATAGGTGGATCTGTTACTGAAGATGATTATTTTATGATTAAATATGGTGAACCTGATGATTTAATTGATAGAGATTTACCTGATTTAGGCCATTCTGGTTATGATCCGATCGAACGACAAATATGCGATGTAGATGATCCAGAAAGAGATGTTAATTGTAGAAAAATTCAAGATTTAAGTATAAATAATGTAATGATAAATATTACAGATGATAATGTGTTATCTATTTATATAGGTTTTTATCATCCTGATCTTGGTACTAGGTATGCAATTAATATTGTATGCCCAATAGATTATGTATCAGGAGGAACTGATTCTTCATCTGCTTGGACTTATTAATAAAAATATTAAAATAGCAAGAATAGTTCCAATTATTCTGCCTTTAATAAATGATTTATAAAGTGAAGTATCCTCAAGGATACTTTTTACTTGCATATGTATAGATATACTTCCGAAAGAAATAAATAGTAGTATAAATAGAGATCTAATAATACTATTATTAATTATAGTAGTAGAGAATACTCCTTTTGTTAAATCAAATATACCGGAAATGAATACATAAAAATATGGATTAAATGAAAAATATTTAGTAATTATAGATGATATTAGATAAAAAAATATGCTAGTACCATAGATTAATATAATAGTTTTGATAGATTGGTATATAGATTTTTTTAATATATAAGAAAAATTTTTTGGATAAGTAATTTTCTTTTTTTCTTTTTTATATTTTTTAGTAAATAAAAGTATTATGAAATTACTTAGTATTATTGAAAATAATATTTTAATGCATATATTTCTATTTAGTATTGTACTGATTGAACCTAATATGAATAGTGGGTTTGGAAAATGACTAAATAATAGTAAATTAGAAGCTTCTTCTTTGGTTATATTATTGTTTTCTAATAATTCTTTAGTGTATTTAGCTCCACTAGGAAACCCACTAATTAGACTAAGTAAATATATATAAATACTATTTATATTGATGGGAATAATATCTAATGCTTTATATTCTATTAAAAGAGTAGAAAATGTAAAAAATATGAAACTAACAGGGAATAATTTTGTGTAAAATAGTTCATTATATTCTAGAAAACATTTTATTATATATTTTGAATTTATAAAAAATGTAACTAAAAGAGTAATTAAACTGACAAGTAATATAATTGTTTTATAAGTTTTTTTCATAAAATTCCTTTTATTTGTTATAATTATTGTAGGTGATAAGATGAATAAATTAATTTCTTATATAGTTAATACTATAAAAGAAGAATACAAATTTATAATTACTTTACTTCTGTTATTCATTATATTCGTATTTCCACTAAATTATTATATTATTATTGGTGGAGGAACTAGTGATGTATCTAGTCGTATTAAAGTAGAAAATAAATATGAAAGTAAGGGTAGTTTTAATATAAGTTATGTAGAGGAACTAAAAGGTACTGTAGTTACTTATTTATTGAGTTATATTATTCCTAGTTGGGAAAGAGAAGATGCTAATTTATATAAATATAATGATAATGAAAGTATTGAAGATATAGAATTTAGAAGTGATTTAGATTTATTATATTCGAATGGTAATGCTACATATTGGGCTTACACACTAGCTAATAAAGAAATAGAAAAAATTAATTCTAAGTTATATGTAATTACGGTGTTTGATGGATATAAAACACCATTAAAAATAAAAGATCAAATATTAAGTATTAATGGTAAAACTTTTGATAGTGTTGATAAATATAAAGAGTATATGCAAACATTTAAAGAGAAAGATACAGTAAAAGTAAAGGTGTTAAGAAATAATAAAGAAAAAGAATTTGAATCTAAATTATATAAGTATAAAGATAGATTAATACTTGGTATAGGATTAGAAATGGTAAATGAATATAAAACTGATCCTTTAGTAGATATTAAGTTTAAAAGTAGTGAGTCAGGTCCTTCGGGAGGATTAATTACTACTTTAGAAATATACAACCAATTAACAAAAAAAGATATAACTAAAGGATATAAGATAGCGGGTACAGGAACTATTGAGGCTGATGGTACTATTGGGGAAATTGGTGGTGTAGAGTATAAGTTATTAGGAGCTTCTAAAGCAAATACAGATATATTCTTAGTACCTAAAGGAGATAATTATAAAGATGCAGTTAAATATAAGAAAAAACATAATTTAAAAATTAAGATAATAAAAGTAGAAAATATAGAAGATGCTATAAAAAAATTGAGTGATTTAAAATAGGAGAATATATGAAAAGAATAATTAAGGTAATATTTATATTAATAATATGTTTAAGTGTAAAAACAGTGTATGCAGAAAATTATAAATTAAAGGAATTAATACCATATAAAGTAGATACTACAATACATACTGATAATTTTAGTTATAAAGGAATATACTTTGATGAAAAAGGTGTTCATTTTAATGGTATAAAGAATTTAACTGATGAAAGAAAACCTATAAGTATAAGTGTTGGATTGTTTGATAAGAGAGGTATAAATGTAGGTACAATTAATTATTGTGATTTATATTTAAATGGAAAAGATGAAATGAGCTTTCTTATTGAATTTAGTGCAGGATATTTTGGAGATAATAAGAGCGTGAAAGATGTTAAATATATTGCAGTCTTAGATGACAATATTACTTGTAAAAAGGGAGGAGCAAAATATTACATTGGTCAAAGCGTTGATAAATTGGGTATTATTCATAGAGATAAACTTGATAATAGTGTAGGAATATTACTTTCTGTTTTAACAGTGATAGCTGGAGTTGTTTTAATATTTGTGATTTATAAATTAATATTTACAAAATCATATAGAAATGTAGATGGAAATGAAGTAAGAGAAGCTTTTGATGATATTAATAGGGAATTAAAAGAAAACCGTGAAGAAGAAAAAGCTAATAAATTTGAAATGGTAGATGATGTACCGAAAAAGTCTGATGAGATAATTCAACAAGAAGAAGATGCCAAAAACGAAGATAAATCATCTACTGATTTACATAATTTGTACAAATAAAAATGTAAATTAACACACAATTTACATTTTTTTATTTATATGTATAAATATAATTGATAAAATGATAATAGGTGGTAGTGTGAAAAAGGTTAAGAATAAAAGTTTGAGAAAGATAATAGAATATTTAGTGTTATCATTAGGTAGTATCATAGCGGCTTTTGCTTTGGAACAATTCTTAATACCTAATACAATATTAGATGGTGGAGTAACTGGTATTGGAATTATTATTTATAAATTAACTAATATTCCACTTAGTGTATTAGTATTAGCTATAAATATACCATTTATATATATAGGGTATAGAAATCTAGGTAAACATTTTCTTAGAAGGACAATTTATTCAATGATAGTATTTTCTTTGTTCTTATCATTCTTTGAAATGTTTAATCCATTTACAGAAGAAATATTATTAGCTACTGTGTTTGGTGGAGCTATATTAGGACTTGGTGTGGGATTAATAATTAAGAGTGGTGGATGTAATGATGGTACTGAAAGTGTGGCTATTGTTATATCTAAAAAGACTAATTTAAGTGTAGGACAAATTGTATTAGTGTTTAATCTAATAATATATTGTGCAGCTGGTTTTATATTTGGATTCGATAGAGCAATGTATTCATTACTTACATATATTATTACTTATAAAGTAATTGACTTTGTATCAGTAGGTTTAGAACAAGCAAAAGCAGCAATGATTATTACTGATAAGGGAAGTAATATATCAGAAGAAATATATAAGAAACTTGGTAGAACTACAACTAAGATTAAGGCTAAAGGATTAATTAGTGGTGAAAAAGAAGTAATGTATTGTGTTCTTACAAGAATTGAAATATATGAATTAAGACATATTGTAGAAGAGATGGATGAAAGTGCATTTGTTACTATTACTGATGTTTCGGATATAATAGGGGATCATATAAAGAGTACAAATAAAAAGAAATTATTTAAAAAATAGATGAAAATCTATTTTTTTTTATTTTTTTTTAAAAAAAGTGTTGACTTTTTATTCTGTTATTAATATAATGTTAATAACAAGTGAAGAAACTTGTATATTTTATAACATTAGTTATTAACAAAATGTTAATAAGAGGAGGAGATAATATGACAAGACTAGTAATAGGAAAAAAGAAGTTTGAAAAACTAGTAGAGAAGTATTACAAAGAGGTTGAAGATTTTATAGGAACGGCCACCGCATTATCGAAAGTTGATTCAGATAATTGGCACCAACCATTATTTAAAATAAATGGTTATATTGAAATGGCAGGATCCAATTTTAGTATTGAAAGATCAGCAAATGAAGGAACTTTAAAAGAAATAATTAATTATTATTACGAAGGAGTAGAAAATATTACGTTTAATTTAAAAGAAGGAGTTTTTGATAACGTAGTAATAAATATAAAAGGAAAGGTGAAGAAAAAATGAAAATAGATAAAGAAAAATTAAATGAACTTATAAATGAGTATTATGAAGAAACCAGATACCAAATTAAGAATATGGAAATTGGTGTAGAAAAATGGAGAAATAAAAACGGTATGGGATATCGTCCTAGGGTAGACATAGTAAGAAGATTAAAATCTGAACTTGTTTTTGGTGAAGCAGAAGAAACTTTATATGTAGATGATATTGCTAAGATCATAGCAATTCAATTAAGAAAAAAAGGTTATGAAGTAGAAGAATTTAAATTTAATTGTGATGAAAAAAATTTTGAAATTGATGTAACAGCCAAAGAAAAAAATAAAGGAGTGATAGATGTGAAAAATTTAAAAATGTATGAAGGTTGTTTAATAGTAGTAGATATGGTTAATGGATTTGTAAGAGAAGGAGTATTACATGATCCTAATATAGCTAAGATAATACCTAGACAAATCGAATTAATTAAAGAAGCAAAAAATGCTGGAAAGCTAATAGTCTTTATAAAAGATACGCATGAAGAAAATGCAGTTGAGTTTGAAAGATTTGGTAATACAAAACACTGTGTTAAAGGAAAATTTGAGGCAGACGTCGTAGATGAATTAAAGGAATATGAAAAAGATGGAATAGCTATTCCTAAGAACAGCACATGCTTTATGGAAGCACCTGTATTTAGATTCTTGATGGATGTTCAAAAAGAAATAAAAGAGTTTGATATAGTGGGATGCTGTACTGATATATGTGTAGTAAATGGAGCTATAGCTTTAGCAAACTACTTAGATCAAAATAATAGAAAACATGTAATTAGAGTACATGAAGATGCAATTGCTACATATGCAGAAGATAATAGAGGAGAATATGTTGATGCCGCTAAATTATTAATGAAACAACAAGGCATTCAATTAGTTAAGAAAGGAAGATAATTATGGAAAATAAAACATTAATGACAGATTTTTATGAGTTAACTATGGCTCAAACTTACTTTAATGATGGTAAGAAAGATGAAATAGCATATTTTGATATATTCTTTAGAAAGAATCCTTTTGATGCAGGATATACAATAGCTGGTGGTTTAGAAGAAACTATAGAATATATTAAGAATTTTAAATTCGATAAAAGGGAAATAGATTATTTAAGAGGTTTAGGTTTTAATGAAGATTTCTTAAATTACTTAGCTAATTTAAAATTTAAAGGTGATATATATGCGGTAGAAGATGGAACAGTAGTATTCCCTAATGAACCGGTTCTTACTGTAAAAGCAGATATTGTTACAGCGCAACTTTTAGAAACAGCATTACTTGCTAACTTCAATCATGGAGCTTTAGTTACTACTGCTGCTAAAAGAATCGTAAATGAAGCTAAAGGAATCCCAGTAATGGAATTTGGAGCAAGACGTGCTAGAGGAATTGATTCAGCTATAGAAGCAAGTAAACATGCTTTTGTTGCAGGATGTGCAGGAACAAGTAATACTTATGCAGGTATGAAATACGGTATTCCAGTACTTGGAACTATGGCACATTCTTTAGTAACTGAAAGTGAAAATGAATATGAAGCATTTATGAAATATGCTAAATCTAATCCACAAAACTGCTTATTCTTAGTAGATACTTATGATACTTTAAGAAGTGGTATTCCTAATGCTGTTAAAGTAGCTAATGATTATTTAAAACCAAATGGGCTACCATTCAAAGGTATTAGAATTGATAGTGGTGACTTAGCATACTTAAGTAAAGAAGCTAGAAAACTGCTTGATAAATTAGGATATCCTGAAGCAAAGATCTGCTTAAGTAATGGATTAACTGCAGAAACTATTCGCAGTTTATTACAACAAGGTGCAGTAATAGATAGTTTAGGTGTAGGTGATAATATTGCTGCTTCTAAGGAAAGAGTTGGAGGAGTATATAAGTTAGTTGCTGTAGAAATAAATGGTAAGGCTGATCCTCGTATCAAAGTAAGTAATGATACTATTAAGACAATTAATCCTGGATATAAAAAGGTATATCGTTTCTATGATAAAGAAACAGGATTTGCTATTGGTGATGTTGTAGCATTAGCTGATGAAATTCTTCCAGATGATAAATATACTTTAGTACATCCAACAGAAACTTGGAAAACTAAAGATATTGAAAATTATGAGAAACGAGAATTATTAGTACCTATCTTTAAAGATGGTGAATTAGTATATGAATTACCAGAAATTAGAGAAAGACAAAAATACTGCCAAAGAGAATTTGATACTTTATATTCTGAAATTAAGAGACTTAAAAATCCTCATGAATATTATGTAGATTTAACTGATAGATTAAGAGAATTAAAGAATGAGTTAATTAGACTTCATACTAAGAAAGTACCTGAAAAACCAAAGGAATACGTGAGATAATATGAGAAAGGAAAAGATAGAAGAACTTAGAAGTTATATTGAAGAGTTAAAAACTAAGAAATTAGAGCTTTTAGATAAAAACTCTAAGTTCCTAAAAGTAGAAAGATATAATTGTGATTTAAATAATGGACAATCTATAATAAGAGAAAAATTATTAAAAGGTAATGGTAATGGTACTGCTGTTAACATATTGCCAATAACTATAGGGAATACAGTTATTTTAACAGTTCAACCTAGAGTATTTACTGAATCAACTATAGGAATAGATTTTCCAGCAGGATATGTTGAACCTGGTGAAGAATATGAAAAAGCAGCTTTAAGAGAACTACAGGAAGAGACTGGATACTTTTCAAAAGATTTAAGAGAAGTTGTTAAATATTATCAAGATGATGGTGTAAGTGCAGCTTTTAATAAAGGATATGTTGCTTTAGATTGTGTGAAAATATCAGGACAAAATTTAGATCCTGGTGAGTTCATTAGATATTTTGAATGTAATATAGATGAGTTATTTGAATTATATGAAAAAGGATATATACAAGGTGGAGGAAGTCAATTATTAATAGAAAAGAGTAAAGAATATTTGAAAGGAAGAAGATAAATATGTTTAATGCTAAAGAAGAAAAAGATAAAATTGTAGAATTTATTAGAGCTTATTATGACAAATACGATTTAGGAGGAGTTGTCATAGGAATAAGTGGGGGAAAAGATTCTGGAGTAGTTGCTGGACTATTTGCTGAAGCTTTAGGTCCTGAAAGAATAGTAGGAGTTACTTTACCGTGTCACTCTAAAACAACAGATAAAAGTGATGCACAATTAGTTGCTGATTACTATGGTTTTGAAATGATTAATTATGATCTTACTAATGTATTTGATGCTTTTAAAGAACAAGTTAATTTACTTGGTGATTTCACTGAAGAAGAGTTAAAGAATAGTGATATTAATTTAAAACCTAGACTTAGAATGGCTTCTTTATACTATACTGCAGCTTTATATACAGCATTAAAAGGTAAGACTTATATAGTAGCTGGTACTGGTAATAAATGTGAAGAATACGTTGGATACTTTACTAAAGGAGGAGACTCTGTAAGTGATATTAAAGTTCTAGCAGACTTAACTGTAGATGAAGTAATTCAAATAGGTGAAGTATTAAATGTACCAAAAGAAGTACTTTATAAAGCACCAAGTGATGGTTTAAGTGGTATGACAGATGAAGATAAACTAGGCGTTAAATATAAAGATATAGCTAAGTATATGAATGGAGAACCATTGGAAGAAGATGTATATCAAAAGATAAAAAAATTACACGATAATAGTAAACATAAATTTAATATTCCAACTTATAGAAAATAAAAGGAAGGTAGGTAATACTATGAAATTAGGTTTATATGTAGGAAGTTTTAACCCAGTACATAATGGTCATATAAAGGTAATTAATTATTTATTAGATAATAATTTGGTAGATAAAGTATTAGTATTACCTACACCTAATTATTGGGATAAACAAGATATAATTGACGTTAAAGATAGAATTAATATGTTAAAGTTTTTTGAAACAGAAAATATTATTATTGATTCTATTCATAATAATTATCCTTATACTTATCAAGTAATAGATAGTATAAAGAAAGATTATGATGACGAATTATATTTAGTAATTGGTTCTGATAATTTAGAAAAACTATATTTATGGAAGAATATAGATAAGATACTTGAAAATAAAATAATCGTATTAAAAAGAGGTAATGATGATATAGATAAGTTATTAGAAAAATATCCTAGAGATAGATTTATAGCATGTAATGATTTTGAATTTCTTAATGTAAGTAGTACTGAAATTAGAGAAGGTAATACTAATAATGTTGATCCTAGAGTATTAGAATATATAAAGATTAATAATTTATATGAGAAAAAGTAATTTTGTAATATAATAACTATTGAGGTGTTCATATGGAAAAAGTAGTAAAAAGGTTAATTGAATTAAAGAAAACAATATCCACAATGGAGTCTTGTACTGGTGGTGGTGTAGCTAATGCTATTACTAATGTTGAAGGTGCTAGTGAAATATTAAAGTTTAGTGCAGTTACTTATTCTAATGAATTTAAAATTAAAATGGGAGTAAGTAGTGAAGTAATAGATAAATATAGTGTTTATAGTATGGAAAC